>Ga0247610_10002662_pt1 | contig 20331 bp, 19 predicted proteins | sample 174DNAGHGhighgp2_FD_193483 | JGI IMG/M metagenome (GOLD analysis project Ga0247610, IMG submission 193483) | Sheep rumen microbial communities from Palmerston North, Manawatu-Wanganui, New Zealand - 1742 DNA GHGhigh gp2 | ecosystem: Host-associated > Mammals > Digestive system > Stomach > Rumen...
AATTTCGCATTTTTCAAACTCAAACTATCACCACGATTATTGGTAAATGATTTGTCTTTGAAAAAAAGTTTATTTCCCGATTTAGAATCCGTTACTACCCAAACAGAATCCGATTCTACCGATACACACCTTCCTTTATCTACCCCATTCAACGTCGATTGACTAATCTTCCCCTGCTCATGAGTGCACGACAACCATCCAATAAAAAATAGGAATAAAAAATAATTATATTTTTTCATTTTGGGTTTACAATACGGTACAAAATCAAACATAAAAACAATAGGATGTTTAAAACAAACAACCCAATACAACTAATATCAAAAACACTGATTTAAATAAACAAAACGATTAAATAAGGATATTTCTATTTCTTACGATCCTTAAACATAAGTGCTGTCTCTAAATCGACTGCAAATGTAAAGAAAATTCATATCAAATATCCCATAAATATTAATTATTTTTTAACAGGAAAATTATACATATACATTGTAACGATATGCAAAATATAAAAACTATATGTTGAATAATTAAGTACTACCATTTTTTACAACCAAATACTCATTTAATCACCACTATTTTTTACAAAAAAAAGTACCAAAACTCGTTTATTTTATTTTATGTTCTACAACATAAATATATTTTACTTACCTTTGCAGTACTTTTAAATTTTAAATTCTATAAAAGATGAAAGCATTTGTATTTCCCGGTCAGGGTGCTCAATTCGTTGGAATGGGCAAAGATTTATATGAAAACTCAACATTAGCTAAAAAACTTTTCGAACAAGCTAATGAAATCCTTAATTTCCGCATTACAGACTTAATGTTTGAAGGTCAACCTGAAGACCTAAAGCAAACTAAAGTTACTCAACCTGCCGTTTTCCTTCACTCAGTAATTTTAGCTAAAGTACTTGGTGAACAATTCAAACCTGATATGGTGGCAGGACACTCACTTGGTGAATTTTCAGCTTTAGTAGCTGCTGGTGCCATGAATTTTGAAGATGGTTTAACGTTAGTTTCAAAACGTGCCTTCGCGATGCAAAAAGCATGTGAAAAACAACCTTCAACGATGGCTGCTATCATTGCTTTACCAGATGACGTTGTAGAAAACGTTTGTAACTCAATCGATGATGTTGTAGTTGCAGCAAACTACAATTGCCCTGGACAATTGGTAATTTCGGGTACAGTTCCTGGCATTGAAAAAGCTTGTGAAAAATTAAAAGAAGCTGGTGCTAAAAGAGCATTAATGCTTCCTGTAGGTGGAGCCTTCCACTCCCCTCTTATGGAACCTGCCAAAAAAGAATTAGAAGCTGCCATTGAAGCAACTACATTCAAGGCTCCTATTTGTCCTGTTTATCAAAACGTTTCTACAAAAGCAGAAACTAATCCTGAAACAATCAAAACTAATCTTATCGCCCAATTGACAGCTCCTGTTAAATGGACTCAATCAGTTCAAAATATGATTGCTGATGGTGCTACTTCTTTCACTGAAGTTGGTCCTGGTACCGTTCTTCAAGGACTAATTAAAAAAATCAACAAAGAAGTTGAAGCTAATTCAGCTATTTTATAATTGACGATAAAACATTCATATACAAAAGGTTGCATTTTTCGTGCAACCTTTTATTTTTTTAGTCATGTTTCATTTTTTTACAAAAAAATTTGGTTTTCTCATTTAAATTAACTTACTTTGATTTTATTACAAACCTATAAAAACGTTATTGCCTATTGAAAAAAAATCTACTTTGTTATTTTTTATATAAGTAGCCATGAAAAAAACAAAGGATTTATGTGACGAACAGCTCATCAAGTTGTACGCACAGGGTAATAATGAAGCGTTCAATACTCTTCTACTTCGCTACAAAAACAGAATATTCAATTTTATTCTTGTATCGGTAAAAAACGAAGATGAAGCAGATGATATCTTCCAAGAAACTTTTATAAAAATAATTTGCTGCATTAAACAAGGGAAATACAGCGAAAATGGTAAATTTTTGTCATGGGCAACGCGTATTGCTCATAATATGATTATTGACCATTTCCGCAAACAAAAGTCGGAAACTACGTTTACAGAAAACGAAACCGACTTGGATTACTACGCTAATCTCGAATCATTACACGATAATTCTATAGAAGATTATTTTGCTTACGAACAAACACTCAATGACATTAATAAGATTATCGACTCTTTACCACAAAATCAACAAGAAGTTGTTCGTATGCGTTTCTATCAAGATTTAAGTTTTAAAGAAATTGCTGAAAAAACAAATGTTGGCATCAACACAGCCTTAGGTCGCATGCGATACGCACTTCAAAACATCAAACGCATCGCCACCGAAAAAGATATAGTCCTAACATGCAACTTATAATTTCAAACTATCCATATAAAAATAACAAAAAAATCCTTTTTAATATAATAAACATAGGCATCAATACGTTATTATAGTAGTCTAATTTAATAACAGCCTATGACAAAAATTTACACTGAAGACAAAAACAAAAACGAGCACCTGAAAAAGCAAAAAGCAGAGCCAAAAGCCTCTACCATCGTAGCACTGATGGCTTTCGCAAAAAACCTCACAGAATGTTCCAAATATAACAATCAACTCGTTTTTAGTTAAAAAAATTAAAGAGCGTACGCATTAGCACGCTCTTTTTTTATTAACTTTGCAAAAAAATAATTACAATTATGGCAAACCGCATCATATCGCCTTCTCTATTGTCGGCAAATTTCTTGGAATTATCAAAAGACATTGAAATGATTAATAAAAGTGACGCCGAATGGTTACACTTAGACGTAATGGATGGGGTATTTGTTCCTAATATATCTTTCGGAATTCCTGTAATACAAGCTGTTAGCAAACAATGCACCAAAAAACTTGATTTGCACCTTATGATTGTAGAACCCGATAAATTCATTGATGTATTTGCCGATATGGGTATCTATATGTACACGGTTCATTACGAAGCTTGCACACACTTACATCGCACCATTCAAAAAATTAAAGCTAAAGGTATGAAAGCTGGAGTAGCTCTAAATCCACATACGCCTATATCACTCCTTCAAAATATCATAAATGATGTTGACATGGTTTTACTTATGTCGGTAAACCCTGGCTACGGAGGACAAAAATTCATTACCGAAACCCTTAATAAAACTCAAGAACTTCGCGAACTCATTATCAAACGAGGTTCTAATGCCATCATACAAATCGATGGTGGTGTAAACTACGAGACTGGAAAACAATTATTTGATGCGGGTGCCGATTGCTTGGTTGCTGGTAGCTTTGTCTTTGGATCTAACGAAGCAGAAACTCGTATTAGCAATTTGCTAAAATTATAATATTCAGTTATTTATACTGGATACACATTATTATTACACACATTATTATGATAAAAAAAGAGGAACTGATTTTCTTCAGTCAAAATCCATTCGTCAAACTCACTATTGCACTAATTATAGGCATTTTATTAGCCTATTTTGTGCCTTCACAACTTCCTTTTCTTATCCTATTCGAAATTGGATTTTTAGGGGCTTTAATCATCCATATTTTTCAAAAACACCTCCAAAATTCATGGATTAATTTAGGCAATTTTTTAATCCTATCTTGCTTATTCTCATTAGGAGGTCTCCTCACTCAGAATATAAAAACATCTCTAAATCAAGATCTTACCAATCAAAAATCTTTTTATGGAGTTGTAAATGACATGCCTACAGAAAAACCCAAAACCTATCTTATACCTATCAAACTTATACAAGAAAATTTAACCTTACCAACTCAAATTATTGGCTATTTCAGCAAAAACGAATCAAGCAAACAACTAGAAATTGGTGACACCATCTTAATAAAAACCACACTATCCAAACCGCAATATCTCAACAACCCTAACAACTTTGATTATGCCGATTATCTCTACAAAAAACGCTTTTATACAACATCCTATATCACCCAAAATCAATGGATTTTAATTGGTAAAAATCAATCTTTTCAAATAAAAAAATGGTCAAATAATATACGTAATCATCTTTTAAATATTTACAAAAAATATGGGCTCACAAACGATACTTTTGCCATTGCCTCAGCCATCTCTTTAGGATACAAAGATGAACTTTCCGAAGAAATTAAAGAACAATTCTCACAAAGTGGAGCCTCACATATTTTAGCAGTAAGCGGACTGCACGTAGGTATTATCTTCTTAGTAATCAGTAAAATACTCTATCCATTCAATCGCAACAAACATTTGCGTTTACTCAAACTTATCATAATCCTCTTATTACTTTGGGGATACGCTCTCATAACAGGGTTATCTGCCTCGGTAGTTCGCTCAACCATTATGTTTAGCATTATTGCTTTAGGAACCACACTCAAACGAAATAGTAACATCTACAATTCCATTAGTATTGCGGCATTTTTCATGCTCATATACAATCCGTTTTACCTTTTGGATATCAGTTTTCAATTAAGTTTTTCTGCCGTTATAGGAATCGTTTTTATCGAAAAGAAAATCGAAAACCTCCTCACTCCTAAAAATAAATTAGGACAAGCCTGTTGGACATTAATCTGTGTATCAATCGCCTCACAATTAGCCACACTTCCTTTTACAATATACTACTTTCATCAATTTCCAAATTACTTTATTTTAACCAATTTATTCGTTATTTTTCTCACAACTTTCATCGTTTACACCGCCATTACGCTACTCATCATTTCCCCTATAACAAGCATGGCTTCTATATTCGGACTCTTATTCAAATACGAAATTAGGCTTCTAAATTTTATTGTCAAATTTATCAGTGATCTACCTCATTCTCACACAAAAAATTTATGGATTAATCAATTGGAAACTTTGATGTTAGCACTATTCATATATTGCTTTATTTTCTTTGTTTTTTACAAAAAAAATCGTCATTTTCACTATGCATTAATGTGCTTAATTATTTATTTTATTTCAAGAAACATCCAACTTTACCACCAATTACACCATCCACAAATCATTGTGTATTCCAACAAAAATGAACCTTGCATACAATTTATCAATCAAAATACCAGCCTCACTTTTTATCAAAATGAAATTTCAAAACGCAACTCTTCCTTAAATACCATATCGAGACTCAAGCTCAACAATAAATTTGTTTTAACAAACAACCAATGTTTTCTACTCAACGGAAAATACAACGTCATTGCTAATCAAAATTTAAACTTTTCTATTCCTGAAAATTGGAGCAAGAAACCAATAAATTTACTGATTATCAATAAGATAAATGCAGAAGAATTTAAAAAATACCTAAACTTTCTCGTCCCCAATAAAGTCATCATTAACCATGGCATTTCAAAAAAGCAAAATGATAAAATCAAGCAAATATGCCGTTCTCAAAATATTGATTATCATTCAATTGAAGAAAATGGAGCATTTATAGCATACGAATAACTCAAAAATGACGAGAAAACTGGTTCTAACCATTCTCTTTTTTCTCAAACTTTACAATCTTTCTTAACCTATTTTTTCACTTTTTTTTATTATTTTTGAAAAATTTATAAAACTAGTTAAAAACTAACAAAAATATGATTTCAAAAATTATAGCAGAAGACCTAATTGACGAAGGCAAGCAACTGATTTTTGACTCGGAAAACATCGTTATTTTAGCCCATCAAGGTCCCGATGGAGATGCCATAGGATCTTCCTTGGCTATGTACCATTTTTTGTTAGAAATCGGCAAAAGTTCGTTCGTAATTCTCCCCGACGCCATCCCTGAGAACTTAGCATGGTTGCCTGGTGCTGAAAACATCGTTATTTACGAACAAAAACCATCTTTCGCTCAAAGTTTAATAAACAAAACAGACTTAATTATTTGTCTTGATTTCAACGAAACCAAACGATTGGGCGACGAGCTTGGCAACATTATAAAAGACTCTTCGGCGAGCAAACTTATGCTTGATCATCACTTAAATCCTGCCAACGAATTTGACGTAATGATTTCGTATCCGTCTATATCTTCAAATGCCGAAATCATCTTCCGTTTTATTTGTAGAATGGGATTTTTTGAAGAACTAAACACCGAGTGTGCAACCTGTATTTTCACAGGAATGATGACCGATACAGGATTCTTTTCTTACAATTCAAGCGATCCTGAATTTTTTATTATCATTTCCGAACTTTTGAAAAAAGGCATCAATAAAGACGCTATATACAACCATATTTTAAACACTAATTCTGAAACTCAAATTCGCTTAAAAGGGTACGTACTCCATCAGAAAATAAAATTCTATCCCGAGTATCATAGTGCCATTATCACTTTAAGCAAAGATGAAATGTTACAATTCAACGTTAAAAAAGGAGATACCGAAGGATTTGTCAACATTCCTCTTTCCGTAAAAGGAATTTATTTTTCTATTTTCTTAAAAGAAGATGATAATAAAATCAAAGTATCTCTTCGCTCAAAAGGCAGTTTTGCTGTAAACGAAGTTTCGGCAAAAAAATTCTCTGGAGGTGGTCATCTAAACGCTGCAGGTGGTGAATTGAAAAAAATGAGTATGGATGAAGCGGTTAAGTATGCAGAAGATGTTATTCAAGAATATCAACAAGAACTAACTGAAAATTAATGTTTTATGAAATATATAGTAATTTTAGGAGACGGAATGGCTGACGAACATATCGAAGCGTTAGGCAACAAAACCATTCTTCAAGCAGCCAATATTCCTACCATCGATTTCCTTGCTAAAAACGGACGTTGTGGTATGCTAAATACTGTTCCTGAAGGATTTCACCCAGGAAGTGAAATAGCCAATCTTTCAGTTTTAGGATACGATGTTTCTAAAGTTTTTGAAGGTCGTGGTTCTCTCGAAGCTGCAAGTATGGGCGTTGAAATCGAAAAAGACGAAATGGCTATGCGTTGCAACATCATTTGCATTGAAAACGATAAAATCAAAAACCACTCTGCCGGACACATTTCCAATGAAGAAGCGTATGAGCTTATTGACTTTCTTAACGAGAAATTAGGAGACGAACGTGTAAGTTTTTACCCAGGTATTTCGTACCGACACTTACTAAAAATCAAAGGAGGAAATAAACATGTTTCTTGCACTCCTCCTCACGATGTTCCTGGAACACCTTTCAAAGATGTTTTGGTAAAAGCTGACATTCCTGAAGCTCAAGAAACGGCTGATTTAATCAATAAATTGATTCTCAAATCTCAAGAAATATTACCTACCCATCCCGTTAATATCAAACGCAAAGCGGCAGGTAAAGACATGGCGAATAGTATTTGGCCTTGGTCGGCTGGATACAAACCCAAAATGCAAACCATGCGCGATTTATACGGCATCAAAAGTGGAGTTGTTATCTCTGCCGTAGATTTAATAAAGGGTATTGGCATTTATGCAGGATTAAAATCAATTGATGTAGAAGGAGCTACTGGCTTATTCGATACCAATTACGAAGGCAAAGCACAAGCGGCTATTGACGCTCTTCGCGAAAACGATTTTGTTTTCCTTCACATCGAAGCCAGCGACGAAGCAGGTCACGAAGGTAATGTAGAATTAAAGAAAACTACCGTTGAATACTTAGACAAACGCATAGTAGAGCCCATCTTCAACGAGGTTAAAAACTGGTCCGAACCTGTAACCATTGCTGTTCTTCCAGACCATCCTACCCCTTGTCGCATCAAAACACATACACGTGCAGCCATTCCATTCTTAATTTACAAACCAGGAACAACGCCCGATTCTGTAAATACATACGATGAAGATGCTGCTCAAAAAGGTAGTTACGGAACCCTCAATGGTGACGAATTTATTAAAGCTTTATTTGAAAAATAATTTTTATAAAAATGAACTATTATAGCACTAATAACAAAAAATTACAAGTTAGTCTTCAAGACGCAGTAGTTAAAGGACTTGCAGAAGACAGAGGTTTATTTATGCCAATGCAAATCAAACCTCTTCCTGCTGAGTTTTTTGAAAAAATCGACCAACTTTCTTTTCAAGAAATTGCCTACACCGTAGCCGATGCCTTCTTCGGTGAAGATGTTGACGCAGAATCTCTTAAAAAGATTGTTTACGATACTCTACAATTTGACGTACCGCTTGTAAATGTCAATGATAATATTTATAGTTTAGAACTTTTCCATGGTCCAACATTAGCCTTTAAAGATGTAGGTGCACGTTTTATGTCTCGTTTATTGGGCTATTTCATCAAAAAACAAGGTCTAAAAGAAATCAATGTATTAGTGGCTACTTCGGGAGATACTGGTAGTGCCGTTGCGAACGGATTTTTAGGTGTTGAAGGCATTCACGTTTATGTGCTATATCCAAAAGGAAAAGTAAGTAAAATTCAAGAATGTCAATTCACTACTTTGGGTAAAAACATCACAGCTCTTGAAATTGACGGAACTTTTGACGATTGTCAAGCACTTGTTAAATCGGCTTTTATGGATGCTGATTTAAACAAACATTTAAAACTTACTTCGGCAAATTCAATCAACGTTGCACGTTTCTTACCTCAAGCATTCTACTATTTCTACGCCTACGCTCAACTCAAAAAAATAGGCAAAAACAAAAATGTAGTGGTTTGTGTACCAAGTGGCAATTTCGGAAATATCACCGCAGGTTTGTTTGGTAAAAAAATGGGATTACCTATCAGTCGTTTCATTGCAGCAAACAACCGCAACGATATCTTCTTCCAATACCTAAATACAGGCGTATATTCTCCACGTCCTTCGGTTCAAACCATTGCCAATGCTATGGACGTTGGTGATCCTAGTAACTTTGCCCGTATTCTTGATTTGTACCATAATTCTCATAAAGATATTTGTGCTGAAATTTCAGGATGCACTTACAACGACGACCAAATTAGAGATGCCGTTCGTCGCACTTGGAAAAATCACCATTATTTATTAGACCCTCATGGTGCTGTAGGTTATAACGCCCTATGTGATATGCTTAAACCTAACGAAGTAGGTGTTTTCCTTGAAACGGCACACCCTGCTAAATTCTTAGAAACCATCGAGTCAACCATCAATGAAAAAGTGGAAATTCCTCAAAAATTGCAAGATTTTATGAAAGGAACAAAACAAAGCATTGAATTGAGTAAAGAATTTGCTGATTTTAAAAATTATTTATTAAAACAATAATGATTGCAGAAAATTTGCAACGAATAAAAAATGCCCTACCCTCTAATGTTTTATTGGTAGCCATTTCAAAATTCAATCCTGAAAGTGCGATTGAGGAAGCCTACGCAGTAGGTCAACGCGATTTTGGCGAAAGTAAAGTTCAAGAATTAGGGGGCAAATACGAACATCTTCCCAAGGATATTCGTTGGCATTTTATTGGGCATTTGCAAACCAATAAAGTCAAATACATTGCTCCATACGTTTATTTAATTCATAGTGTAGATAGTCTAAAACTATTGAAAGAGATAAACAAATATGCCATTCAAAACAACCGAACGATTAACTATCTTTTGCAAATACATGTTGCCGAAGAAGAAACCAAATTTGGACTAACCGAAAACGAATGTATTGAGATGCTCGAAAGTGACGATTGGAAAACCTTAACCAACGTAAAGGCTTGTGGAGTAATGGGCATGGCCACCAACACCGACAACAATAATCAAATTAGAGCAGAGTTCGTTAAGATTCATCAACTTTTCGACACGTTAAAAGAACGTTTTTTCAAAGAAGACGATTCATTTAAAGAAATCTCTATGGGCATGTCGGGCGATTATTCCATTGCCATTGAAGAAGGCAGCACTATGGTAAGAATAGGCAGTTCCATCTTTGGCGAAAGACACTATAATCTTTAACAATATCGTGTAGCAAAACTAATATAGATAGAATATTAATCACATACACTACCTATATAGCACAAAAAAAGCACCCTTAAGGTGCTTTTTTCTATATAAGTAAATCTATTCTATTATTTATCCAAATGAACATCCAATTGTGGGAAAGGGATAGAGATACCTTTAGCATTGAAGGTTTCGTAAGCCCCTTGATTCAATTCGTTAATAGCCGTCCAATAATCAGCATTTTTAACCCAAACACGCAATTGCAAATCAACAGAACTATCGTTCAATGCTGCAACAAATACCATTGGAGCTAATCCTTCTTCTGTAAGTACATACGATTTAGTTTTAGCTAATTCTATCAAAGCAGCGCGAGCATTATCAATAGATTCACCATAAGCAATGCCTATATTGATATCAGCACGACGATTTTCAGATTTTGAATAATTAATCAAAGAATTAGTTGCTAATTGAGTATTCGGAATAATAATAATTTTATTATCAGGAGTTGACAATACAGTATTAAAGATTTGAATGCTCTTAACTACACCACTAAATGACCCTTGTTCAATAAAATCACCAACCTTATAAGGTTTCAATAACAACACTATCACACCACCTGCGAAATTTTGAAGTGTTCCTTGCAAAGCCATACCAACAGCCAAACCTACGGCACCCAATACAGCAATAAAACTAGTTACTTCAATACCAATCATACTCAACACTGAAATTATCAACAACACTTTCAAAGTCATATCAAGAAGAGAAACTATAAACGAAGCCAAAGATATATCAATCGATTTCTTTTTAAATAGTTTATTCAAAAATTTATCCAAAGCTTTTATCAATTTCAAGCCTACCCATAATACGATTAAAGCGATGATAATTTGAGGAACATTTTTATATAAAACATTCACCAAAAATTCTGATCCTCTTTTTAATAATTCTTCCATTTTTTATTATATTTTTTTTAGTTAATTTTGACAGCACAAAAATCTATAAAAATCTATATAAAAACAAATTTTATTTTACTAAATAATGGCAAACGGAACTCTTTTCTTAATACCTGTAACGCTTGGAGAAAGTCCACTCGACCGAGTACTTCCTAATGAGAATACTCAAATCATTGAAAAAATCAAATTTTTCATTGTAGAAGATGTCCGTTCGGCTCGTCGCTTTTTGAAAAAAGTAAACAAAGACATCAATATTGACGAACTTACTTTTTTCACTTTAAATCAGCATACCGACCTTACCGAGATAGGAAAATACTTAGACCCAATATTTAAAGGCAACGATATGGGTATAATTTCCGAAGCAGGTTGTCCTGCCATTGCCGACCCAGGTGCTGATGTTGTTAGAATTGCCCAAACCAAAAGAATTATAGTAAAGCCTCTTGTCGGACCTTCTTCCATCCTACTATCGCTAATGGGTTCGGGTTTCAACGGACAAAGTTTTGCTTTTTTAGGATACCTACCAATAAAAGAAGGAGAACGTCGCAAAGCCATTGAGAAATTAGAACAACGCATTTACAAAGAAGACCAAACCCAAATTTTCATTGAAACGCCATATAGAAATATGAAATTGGTAGATGAATTGACCAGTATTTGTCGCTCGCAAACCAAACTTTGCATAGCAAGCAACGTTACCATTGATGACGAATACATTGTCACCCGCACCATAGACGAATGGAAAAAAGAAAAATCGCAGCTTTCTATTGAAAAGAAACCCACGATTTTCTTACTATATAAATAATCGTATTTATAAAATGCGACCAATCATCTCTTATTCAAAATGTCTCATTCGAGCTAAATATTTTCCAATAATATCGAATTCAATATTAACCACTGTACCTTCCTTAATATTGCAAAAATTGGTATTATTGAATGTATATGGAATAATCGCCACTTGAAATGAATTATCAGTAGGATTAACCACTGTTAAACTCACCCCATTAACGGTAACAGAGCCTTTATCAACCGTCGTATAACCACGAAGTGACATTTCTCTATCAAATTGGTATTCAAAAGTGAAATAAAAACTTCCATCTGCTGAGACAATAGATTTACAAACGGCAGTTTGGTCAACATGACCTTGAACGATATGGCCATCCAATCGACCATTCATAATCATACTTCGTTCTACATTTACCTTATCTCCCACTTTCAACAAACCAAGATTGCTTCTGTCTAAAGTTTCTTTAATAGCCGTTACTGTATAGGTAGTGCCCGTATTTTCTACTACTGTTAGACACACACCATTATGGGCTACACTTTGGTCAATCGTCAACTCATTCACAAACGAACAAGTCATCGTGATATGTAAATTTTCACCTTCTTTTCTCAATCCTACAACTTCTGCAGCTTCTTCTACAATTCCAGAAAACATGTTTATTATTTTTTAATTCTGTTATTCGACTTCGTATCCAATATTTTTAATTGTTTCTTTAATCAACGATTCCGAAACATTACCTTCTACTTTTGCTTCGCCTTTTTCTAAAGAAACCTCTACGGAAGTAACGCCGTCAAGAGCGAGCAAGTTTTTTTCCACATTTGCTTTGCAATGATTACACATCATGCCTTTTACTTTCACAACAATCATATCTTTTTGATTTATTGAATTTTCTCTTTTAAAATATTTTAATATAAAAGCATACAAAAGTAATAACAATAATGCTATACTACACAATTTGGAGAATAAACCTATGGTATGAGCATGACAATAAATTTCCGAACTCATATTTGCGACTGCAAACCATTGGGTTGGCAATAGATAATCAATAATCAAGCCCATACAAACGGCACCTATTATCAAAGCTAGAAGATACTTTATCAAGACTTTTCTTCCTAAAGTCTTACCCACCATAAGAATAGACGCCACATTAGTTGCAGGTCCCGCCATAAGCAACACCAAAGCAGCCCCTGGTGTCAATCCTTTAAGCATAAGTGACATCGCAATTGGAATTGATCCTGTTGCACAAATATACATAGGGATACTGATGGACAAAACAACTAACATATTAAGGATAGGATAAGCCGCCAATCCTACAAGCCAATCTTTAGGCATAAGAACCGTTATCAGAGCGGCGATAAACAAACCAAGAACCAACCATCGTCCTACATCTTGGAGCATAAGCACAAATCCATAATGCAGAGCCTCCACAACTTTTTGTACAAACGATTTTTTCTGTTCCGAATTGTCACAAGCACAAACAATCGATTCCTTTTCTTTATCGGTTGCACTAACAATCCAACCACCTAATAAAGACGTTAAAAATGCCGTTATTGGACGAATGATAGCGAATGGCAATCCCATAAGAGAATACGTTGCCAAGATAGAATCGACACCCGTTTGAGGCGTTGAAATTAAAAATGCCGTAGTAGCCCCTTTTGAGGCTCCATTTTTACGCAATGATACGGCTGTTGGAATGACTCCACACGAACACAATGGTAGAGGTATTCCAAACAATGAGGCTTTTAAAACACTTGAAAAATTATTTTTCGAAAGATGAGAATTATAAATATATTGAGGAACAAAACTATGCAACAACCCGGCGAAGAAAAAACCTAACAATAGATAAGGAGCCATTTCACAGGTCATTACCCAAAGTGCATCAATATAGTTTTGTAACATTTCCATACTACAAAGGTAATAAAAAATGAGAGATGGTGTATAAAAGTTTCAAATGAAAAGAACACAAGAATAAAAATGAATGCACTAAACATTTAAAAGCGAACAGTGCATCTTAGATAAAATAAAAGCAAAAAAAAGGAGCTTATTTAGCTCCTTTCTGTCGAGATGAAGGGATTCGAACCCCCGACCCTCTGGTCCCAAACCAGATGCGCTAACCGGACTGCGCTACATCTCGTTCTCAAAAACGATGCAAAGATACATCATTTTTTTATACCCGCAAAAAATATCGAACTTTTTTTCGATTTTTTTTATTTTTTTTACATCGCCATTACGAAAAATACAAATAAAAGCCTTTTTTGATAATCGTTAAAGTCTATTTTTTCCGAATAACCATCCATCATAAATTTGAAAAAATCTTGAGAATACCCACTATGTTTTTCTACTAATTTTTTATAACGAGCCACCATTTTATCATCCTTAGCCAATTCATCTACCAATTGCTTCAATTTTCCATCCATAGCGATATTCTTTTCAAGAATCTGATGAGACTTATTATACTTAACCTCATAAATATTCTCCAAAAAAACGGAATCAACCTCATCAAACACCATATTACGGAAGGTAGGAGTCAAAGCTCTAATATCATTTTTTTTGGCAAAATCAATAAATATTTTATACATCTGATTAATATCCTTTTTAGAAATATCAGTGCGCAAATCAGCCTCCACATACGACACAACATGATTATCATAATATTTCATTATACAATCAATATCTTGCTGCTCTTTTTCTGTAAAAATACGATTATAAACCTTTTGATTATTAGTACAAGAACACAAGAATAAAAAGAGGGTTATTATGTATAAATTTTTTTTTCTCATTACGCAATTAAAATAATAATTTTTCAATTCTTTTTCTTCAATCCCATTTCGGCAGCTTTCGCTAAAATAAATTGATAAGCGGCTTCATACTCATTGGGAATTACGCCATCCAAAATAGCGTCTTTCAAAGATGTTTTCAAATCTCCAACTTCTCTACAAGGTTGTAAATCAAACATTTCCATAATTTGATTCCCAGAAATTGGAGGTTGAAAATTACGAATATGGTCTTTTTCTTCTATTTCTTTTAATTTTTCACGAACGAGTTTAAAATTCGCCAAAAAACGTTTTACTTTTTCCTCATTCTTAGAAGTAATATCAGCCTCACAAAGTGTCATTAAGTCCTCTAAATCATCAGCGGCTTCAAACAACAAACGACGCACAGCCGAATCGGTCACTACATCTTCCACCAAAACAATAGGACGCATGTGTAACGACACCATTTTTTGAACATATTTCATTTTTTCGTTCAACGGAAGTTTCATTCGTTTGAAAATTCCAGGTATCATTTTCTCGCCTATATAATTATGATTATGGAATGTCCATCCAATTTTATCGTCCCATTTTTTAGTCGAAGGTTTACCTATATCATGCAAAAGAGCCGCCCATCTCAACCACAAATCGTTTGAATTGGAAGCAACTTTATCGAGCACTTGCATTGTATGCTCAAAATTATCCTTATGAGCACGACCATTTTTCACTTCCACGCCCCTCAATTTAGCCAACTCTGGGAACACCAATTTAAGTAAACCCGACTTTTCCAACAAAAGCCAACCAATAGAGGGTTGAGGCGAAAGCATTATCTTATTTAATTCATCTATAATGCGTTCTTTCGAAACAATTTCGATACGTTCTTTATTATCACAAATTGCCTGAAAAGTCTTTTCTTCAATAAAAAAGCCCAATTGAGAAGCAAAACGAATCCCTCTCAACATTCTCAATGGATCGTCACTAAAGGTCACATTAGGATCAAGCGGTGTGCGAATAATTTTCCACTGCATATCCCGCATACCCTCAAAAGGATCGATCAAAGTACCAAAATTTTCAGCATTCAAACTCCAAGCCAACGCATTAATAGTAAAATCACGACGATTTTGATCATCTTCCAAAGTCCCATCTTCCACAATTGGTTTCCGAGATTCTCGACGATACGATTCTTTTCTTGCTCCCACAAATTCAACTTCTAAACCCTCATATACGACTTGAGCTGTTCCAAAATTTTTAAAATAAGAAGCATGTGCTCGTTTCCCTAATTTTGATTGCACCATTTGTGCCATTTCCAAACCACTTCCAAGCACTACTACATCAATATCAGAAGATGGTCGATTAAGGTAATAATCACGCACGTACCCCCCTATCACAAAGGCTTGCATGTTCAATTCTTCTGCCGACTGTGAAATGATTTTAAAAATCTTTGAATTAAGATATTTTTGTATTTCGTTGATATTATCCACAAAAAAACTTTTTTTGCAAAAGTAGTAAAAAGTTTTCAGGAAACTAAAAAGATAAAACTGGAAAGTGGAAACAAAAAATAGGAAAGGTGTTTATCTCAACTTTTTTTACTATTTTTGTGCAAAATTACGATACAGATGAGTGATTCAAAACTTTTTTCCTTCTACACATTAGGGTGCAAACTTAACTTTGCCGAAAGTTCCTATCTTGGAAAACAGTTGATAGGATTAGGATTTCGCAAAGCTCAAAAAGACGAACTTGCCCACATTTGTATCATTAATACCTGTTCGGTTACCGAAGTCGCCGATAAAAAATGTCGACAAACTATTCACAAAGTTCACTCTGAAAATCCAAACACTTACATTATCGTTACTGGATGTTATGCCCAACTTAAACCTAAAGAAGTTTCGGAAATTGCTGGGGTTAATTTAGTGCTTGGATCGAATGAAAAATTTGATATTGATTATTACTATAAGTTTTTAAACGAACAAAAGGTTATTGTTCGTGCAAAAGAAAAACATCAAGATATTAATACCTTTTATGGAGCTGTTTCTGGAGAAGATAGAACGCGCTTTTTCTTGAAAATACAAGACGGATGCGACTATTTTTGTACTTATTGTACCATTCCGTTTGCACGCGGAAAAAGTCGCAGTGGCACGATTACCGAAACGCTTCAACTTGCTCAAGAAGCTATTAATAATGGAGCTAAGGAAATTATCTTAACAGGTGTAAATCTTGGTGAATTTGGAAAAAACAACGGTGAGAGTTTCTACGAATTGATTCAAAAACTCGACCAACTTGAAGGGGTTGAACGCTATCGTATTTCGTCCATTGAGCCCAACCTTCTTACCGACGAAATAATAGATTTTATCGCGACTTCAAAAAAATTCACACCTCATTTTCATATTCCATTACAATCGGGTTGTGATGAAGTATTAAAACTTATGCACCGCAGATATACCACCGATTTCTTCAAAAACAAAATCGATTACATTAAGACTAAAATGCCCGATGCTTTTATCGGCATAGACGTCATTGTAGGAACCCGCGGAGAAACAGAAATATATTTTAATAAAACCGTTCAATTTCTTGAGAATCTCAACTTTACACAACTTCACGTATTCACATATTCCGAACGTCAAGGCACCAAAGCTTTAAATATCGAATACAAAGTTCCTTTTCAAGAAAAAAAACGTCGTAACGAAGTTTTGCATAAACTTTCTGAACAAAAACGCATAGCCTTCTACAAACAAAATATGGGCAGTCAACGCTCTGTTCTTTGGGAAGAATCTAAAAGGAGTAGCACCATGTATGGATTTACCGAAAATTACATTCGCATCAGTGCTCCATACGACAAAACCAAATTTAATTTTATAGAACAAGTCGTTTTAGGAGATTTTTCTGACGACTTACTTTCATTAAAAAAGAAATAATTAAAAAATGACATTTGAACTTTTACATACCGATTCAAAAACGAAAGCCCGTGCAGGCATTATCACTACCGACCACGGACAAATTGAGACCCCTATTTTCATGCCTGTTGGAACACAAGGTACCGTTAAGGGCGTACATACAAAAGAAATTGATGAAGATATAAAAGCTCAAATCATTTTAGGTAACACCTACCATCTTTATTTACGTCCAGGACTAGATATATTAAAGCAATGTGGTGGTTTACATAAATTCAATGGTTGGACCAAACCTATCCTTACCGATAGCGGTGGTTTCCAAGTATTCTCGCTTTCGGGTATCCGGAAAATGAAAGAAGAAGGGGTTACTTTTCAATCGCACATTGATGGTTCAAGACATTTGTTCACACCCGAAAATGTGGTGGATACGCAACGAATTATCGGCGCCGACATCATTATGGCATTAGACGAATGCACACCAGGAACTGCAGACTATGCTTACGCAAAAAAATCAATGGAATTAACCCATCGATGGTTAAAACGTGGCATCGAACATTTTCGCGAAACAGAACCACTATACGGATATTCACAGACCTTCTTTCCAATTGTACAAGGGTGCGTTTACCCTGAATTAAGAAAGCAATCAGCCGAATTTATTGCTTCTCAAAATGCAGAAGGAAACGCAATAGGTGGACTTGCCGTTGGCGAACCTACCGAAAAGATGTATGAAATGATAGAGGTTGTTAATGAAATTTTGCCAACCGAAAAACCCCGTTACTTAATGGGCGTTGGAACTCCAATCAACATCTTAGAAGGCATCGAAAGAGGAGTTGATATGTTCGACTGCGTAATGCCAACCCGCAATGGTAGAAATGGTATGCTATTCACTAAAGAAGGCATCATCAATATCAAAAATAGTAAATGGAAAAACGATTTTTCTCCCATCGAAGTCGATGGTGCATCGTATGTAGATACTTTCTACTCAAAAGCTTACCTACATCATTTAATTAGATGCGACGAACTCTTAGGATTACAAATTGCTTCTATTCACAACCTTGCTTTTTATCTTTGGTTGGTTAAAGAAGCTCGTAAACATATATTAACGGATGACTTTTCAACTTGGAAAACATCTATGATACAAAAACTTTCATTTAGATTATAATGCTAACGATACTTGACAAATACATAATAAAAAAATTCTTGGGCGCTTACTTCATGTCCATTATTCTGATTATTAGCATTGCGGTAGTTTTTGATTTTTCAGAAAAGCTAGACGACTTTATAGAAAATGACGCTCCCGCAAAAGCTATAGCATTTGATTATTACCTAAATTTCATTCCTTACTACACCAATTTATTTAGTGCCCTATTTGTCTTTATTTCATGTATTTTCTTCACTTCCAAATTAGCATCTAACTCCGAAATCATAGCTATGTTAGCGGGAGGTGTAAGTTTCCGTCGCATCATGCGTCCTTATTTAATCTCAGCTATTTTTATCGGACTCCTTAACTTTGTATTAGGAGGGTTTATAATACCCAAATCGAACAAAATACGACTTGATTTTGAAGACCAATACATCAAAAAGATTTACCGAGATTATTCCTCCAACATTCAATTAAAAGTAAGCAAAAACGATATTGTATATATTGACCGATATCAAATGAGTTCTAACCAAGGAAGTAACTTTTCGCTTGACCACTTTGAAGGGAAAAAATTAGTGAGCCGAATTACGGCAGGTTACATCACTTACGACACTTTAGATCAATGGACAGTGCGTAACTACATGATTCGTGAATTTGAGGGATTAAACGAAAAACTTACCAATGGTACAGGCAAAACCATGACGATGACCATCAATATGACACCGTCCGACTTCTATATCGTTCAAGGTGAAAGTCAGTTAATGAACACCATAGAACTCAAACGATACCTCAACAAACAAAAGAAACGAGGTATTGCAAACATCAAAGAATTTGAATTACAATATTATCGACATTTTGCCAATCCTTTTGCAGCTATTATATTGACTATCATAGCCTTATGTCTTTCATCAAAAAAAGTAAGAGGTGGTATGGGATTAAATTTAGGTATTGGACTGATGTTGAGTTTCTCCTATATTATGTTTGATTCTGTATCCTCTACCCTAACAATAAATGGAGGATTTCCTTCGGTAATTTCTATTTGGGTACCAAACTTTATATTCATGATAATTGCCCTTATTATATACCAAAAATCACCTAAATAAAAAGAGAAAACTTTAAGGAATAAGGATTCTATGCATAGTTTCCTTCACTTGAGCTTTATAGGTTTCGATATAATCGACGTATAGATCATCCGCCTGATCATTAACTTCATTCATCAACGGACGAATTAAAAATGGAAACACAATTTGTGAATAGAAAGTAATCAATACGGTATTATAATCCATTTTTTTCAATCTTCCTTCTTCCATTTCTTTTTCAACCTGACGAATAAATAGAATAGCTTGAGAGAAACGCAAGATATTTTCTTGTGCAATAGTGGCTATCATTTTAGGCATTCGCTGAATTGCTATCACAACAAAAGGTGCTAACGACTCATTTTCTATTAAACGAATGAAATACCAATCAATAAGAAAATCTATTTTTTCGATAACCGTTCTTTTTTCATCATAAAAAGCCGATTTGGCTCCTGGGAAAAATGCCAAAAAAAAGTGCTCTAAAATTGGTTTAAAAAGTTGTTCTTTATTATGATAATAATAATTAAGGGTCGTACGACTAATACCTGCTTCTTTAGCAATATCTATCATTTTGGTTTCGTCGTATCCTTTTCTAATAAATACTACTTTAGCTGCTTCGATGATTCTTTTATCCGTTTCTAAAGAATCATAATCTACTTTTCTATCTTTTCTACTCAGAAATCTCATAAATCATTCCATTCCATTTGTAAGTTAATGAATGCAGATACTTGTTTACAAACATACAATCATCCTTACTCAGATTATTTTTCACATCAATTTCTACAGTCACTTTATCTGCAGAAGAAAAATCATATTTATAAAAAGGCAAATCTATTTTTGATATAACGTCACGAACCGTCAAATTATCCTTCTCTATCTTTTCAACATCCAAAAAATCCTCTATATCTGCAGGCTGGATAAAGCAAGAAAAATCACGAGGTTCAAATGACTCTGCTTCATATATTTGCA
>Ga0247610_10002664_pt1 | contig 20327 bp, 19 predicted proteins | sample 174DNAGHGhighgp2_FD_193483 | JGI IMG/M metagenome (GOLD analysis project Ga0247610, IMG submission 193483) | Sheep rumen microbial communities from Palmerston North, Manawatu-Wanganui, New Zealand - 1742 DNA GHGhigh gp2 | ecosystem: Host-associated > Mammals > Digestive system > Stomach > Rumen...
AATACAGCAATATAACAAAAAAGTTACCTAAAAATTTGCTCGTTTATAACTTTTTTGCTACCTTTGCACCGTCCTAAGCGGACAAAGTGTTCTATGTTTTATGAAAACATCTGAATTGTTAGAGAGCCTCAGGAATTCATATTCACGTTTTCCGTTTAACTTGATTGATTCTGATAACATATTAATCGGTCAAAGACCGACAAAAACAATAGACGTTGTAGTTATAAGATAGAAAAACGGAGTGAGTGGGCTTATTAATACCTGACACTACCAGTCTATCAGGTTTAGCAGAGACCTACGTACAGATGTAATACCAAAAAGCCCACACCTCCGTAGAGGGTGAGCTGGCAGACATCCTTTCCTGTACGTTCGCCTTGTGAACTGCTAATTCGATAGACTGATCAAGAAAGCTGTCAACGCTCTGGATGCAAAGGTACTAAGTTTCTTTCAGACACCCAAATATTTGAGTAATTATTTATGGACTCATATTCTTTTCTTCGTTAAATGGTTTGTTGTTTCAAAACTATTTCGTATCTTTGCACGCAGAATCAAACATATAAGAGTTATGACACAGATAGTATTGAATATTGAGGATGCAAGCCTTGTCACAAGTCTGAAGCAGATACTTGGGGCAATTAAAGGCGTAACCATTGACCGAATGATTACTTCCTCTACAGATATTGAGGCAGAGAAAGCCTTTATAACTGAAACTATCACAAAAGGTTTCCATGAAGCCAGAGAAGGTCGATTTGCAGGTAAGGGACTCAAATCTCTTGATGCATTGGTCGAAGAACTTAGAGCAGAAGCATAGCTGTTGGTAACTTTTAACTATACTGAAGAATTCCGTCGCCAGGCCAAGCGTTTGGCAAAACGCTATCGATCCCTTGCTGATGACATCGATGCCCTGCAGAATGAACTGATGAAGAATCCTGAGGCAGGAGTCTCTCTTGGAGGTGGAAAACGCAAGATTCGTCTCGGCGTTCAGAGCAAAGGCAGGGGTAAAAGAAGTGGGCTCTTCTACAAATCTCGTGAAATTCGTTTAGGACATTGCTTTACTTTAATCCTTGACAGCAACAGTTCTCCAAGACAATAAAGATTCAATATCTCATTCATCGCATTCTCTGTCTATTCAAAATTGTTTAGTTTGGGAAATGCGATTGTAATGATTAGTGACAGTATCGCAAGCATCCGACGGCACATTCTGGTGCCACGCAGAGAAGGATGTCTATGGCGCAGGACTGAATGCTGCAGGCCAGACGGTGAAGGAGGCCAAGGATGACTTGATGGCCTGTCTGGAAGAGGCCAAGACCGACTACGAGGAAAGTGGGAAGACGGCTGAGCCAGTGGAGTTCCGCTATCAGTACGATTTGCAGTCGTTTTTCGACTACTTCTCCTTCCTGAATGTCACGGAGGTTGCCAAGCGAGCAGGGGTCAATCCCTCGCTGATGCGCCAATACACGCGGGGCATTAAGACGGCAGGCGAAAAGACCTACGAGCGTCTGACTGCGTGCATGGCAAGTATTACCAAGGAACTGCAAGCCGCGTCTTTCCGTTAGGACGGCACGGATGTATTTCATAAAACAAGAACAAGAACAGAAAAGTCCCGATGCGCGAGCACCGGGACTTTTCGCTTCCTAACCAAACAGCTGCTTCAATTCATCCTGAAAGTCGAGCGATCCCTTTCTGGTGAGAGCCAAGTTATAATCACTCCGCATGTATTTTCGATTCCACAGTGTTTCGAACACCTTCCACTTCTCCTTGATGTCCAACCGCTCCGCCATCGCGTCGGCCAGCAGTGCCGCCTGCGTCCGCGAGAGCAGGGGCTGGTAGTTGTCATCAACCCACCCTGCCGCCTGCGCTTTCCGCCACAGCACCATCGCCTTGTCGCTACGCAGCACCTCCGGCAACACCTCCCCACCCTTCTCCCTAACTAAGTGTGAAGCAGCTGCAGAACTATCTACTCCCCTCCATATAGGGAGGGGCCAGGGGTGGGTCTTTATATACTGCCTCTCCACATGCTGCGCCCCAGGGGCGACATACACAAACTGATAATGGCTGCCTTGGTGTTCCTTGTCTGCCTGGAGCAACTGCTTCAGCAGCACTTCCGCCTTCTTCAGGACATCGGCGGACAGCACTTCGCCGCGCTCGACCTCTGGTCGCTTGCTACCATCGGGACGCAAGAATTCGCCCAGAAAGCCTGGGACTTCTTCATTGTAATTCATATTCACGTTTTCCGTTTAACTTGATTGTTTCTGATAACATATTAATCGGTCAAAGACCGACAAAAAAAAGACGTTGTAGTTATAAGATAGAAAAACGGAGTGCGTGGACCTTTTTTACTGATTACGACATTATTCTATCCAGGCTCGTTACACCTGTGCGCGAATGCCATAACCAAAGCCCACGCCTCCGTCTGGAGGTGTGAGCTGGCAGACATTCTTTCCCGCGCAGATTGTACAACGATTTTGATAGAATGGCAAGAAAGCTGTCAACGCTCTGGATGCAAAGGTACTAAGTTTCTTTCAGACACCCAAATATTTGAGTAATTATTTATGGACTCATCTTCTTTTCTTCGTTAAATGGTTTGTAGTTTCAAAAACTATGACTCTTACTTCCTCACATACTTCTTTCCCCCACGCACATACACGCCCTTCCGTTGTGGCTCGCCCTGAATGCGGCGACCTTGGAGGTCGAAGAGCGGAGACAAAACAGAAGCCCGGGATACCATTGTAGTTGCGATATCATCAATTACTTCTACCTGAGGATATAGCTGGCATCCATCGGCATCGAAGCAAGCAATGAACTCTTCATATTCACACAGGCACGAAGGCTTTCTTGGAGATCATGGGGACAGGTTTTTGAATGAATTCGGTGAATTCATTCAAAAACCTGTCCCCATGATCTTCATAGGAGTGCCGACCGTCGGCATTGTGCTTCCATGCTGGCACTCCGAATAGATTTCATAGTCCTGCTCTGAAATGAGAGCATAGTATTGGTAGGTGGATCCGTACTGTTTATGGTCTACATAGCCCTTCTGCTCCAGCCGGCGCACGAAAGTGGACAATGTGTTGAAATGGGGACGCGGCTCTTCGTAATGCTCAAGAAGCTCACGAACGAACATTGGGCCGTTCTGCCAGAACAGCTCCATTATTCCCCGTTCTTTATTCGTTAGTTTCTTCAAGTTTTCCATACCAAACTTTCATTATCATAAATAAGTCTCTATTTGCCATCCATCGTTAGAGGCCTCATCCGGATTTCTGCAAGTATACCTGCCAAAACATAACCAATGCTATTTATGCCGAAAATAAGGGAGTGCCGACACGTCGGCATTTAGCTTCTATGCCGGCACTCCGAGAAGAGGGATTGCCCTACAGCGTGATGAACTGGATAGTTACTACCACAAGGAGAATTTCGTTGCGCAGTTCTTTCCGTCTCTTATCACCTTGGCTATGTAGAAGCCTTTAGGCAGACCTGCCAGAGGAACCCTTGTCTCCTGTTGATTGGAAGATACGGATTTCACTTTTTTCGTTTCATTCCATATCTGCACCTCGTAAGTGCTTGCCTTGCCATCCTTCTGCATGACTGCAGACCTCTGCATCGCCTCATCTGTCCAACTGATAAAAAGACAATTGCCATCGGGACTGTAGACAATACGACATCCATTATCTTCAGGATTATCTGGCCCGTTGTTCTCTGGAGCTTCACACTCAATTTCTCCGAAGCTCCATTCTGAGTAGCCGCAGTCGTTAATGCCCCTGATGTAGACCACGAACCATCCTTCCCAAGGATAACCAAATTCAAAGTAAGGTGTAGGACAACACATATGCTTCACCAGAGTCTCCGTACCATTATTGTTAAGCCTGTATATGTCGCATTCATACTGATCATAGTACGGGCTTCCACCGCCTGCAACTGTAACAACATTCCCTGCATTCCCTTCTATCCAATTGCCTTCGCCATAATAATTGTAAAACTCAAGTTCATCGAGTTCTGGGAAACCTGTTTTTATTGATTTCGTAAACTGTTTGATCAAGTTACTGTTGTAATAAACATTTGCGGTAAGGGTCGCCATGTCATAGTCTTCCGAACCTGTATATGCTACTATGCACTGATTACCTGAGGATGTAATACTAAAGTCGCTATTGTTAATGCTCCAATTAATGGTATAAAATGATGGGAGATTATTTATCGTATATGTGGCTGTTGAGTTGCTACAAATAAGGGAAGGGCCAGACAAGCCAAACGGATATAAACCATTTATCGACTGATTATTATTTCCACTTGGATCCAACCAGTAATTCAACCGTCTTCTGTAATCAGTATTACCATTTCCTGTCCATGAAACACTTAATTTACCATATTTACTTGTTCCTGTTAAAGTTGAACAACTCGTGTTACCTCCTTTTAATTGACCAATGACACGACCACTGTTATTAATCAAAGGAGATCCTGACGACCCTGGTTCTGTGATACCATGTCCGTTTGCAGTTGCTATCCATTGAACCCCCCAATATACAGAAGGTGAAGAATTATAAGAACATGTTTGAGGTGTACAACTATAAGTAGATATTTTCTTGAGATCATGATGTGGATGATGAATGCAAACACCACCAGTCCCAGAATATCCAGAAGCGTCCCAGCCTAAATAAAACGGGATATATCCAGGAATATTTAATGGGTCTTGCTGTAATTGTAATAAAGCAAAATCTGAGTAGGAATTATTGGCTTTTAACGTTGCTCCAACAGTTGTCTTACTTAAATAATCTGGCTGTGTAGTCGATGAACAATTCTCCAGTTCATAGCCCCAATAGAATACCCAGTCGGAAAGGTCATAGTCGCTTATAGCATCTTTTGTTCCAACACAATGGTCTGCTGTAAGGAATAAAGGAGCCAAGTTATTTTGTGTATTATTTACAAGAGAACCAGAACACCATCCACTGCCATCGTCATTTTTACAATACACTAACGCAACTGCATTTTTTTCTAACTGCCAGCTACTACCTTCACTGCAATTGACATTAACTTCATAACTACACGTAGATGGATTATTAAAATTTGGGGCTGGAATATATGTATAATATGCCTTCTCTACCTTTATAACTGGCAATTCCTTCTCTCCAGCAGGTTGATAATATTCAAGAATTATCCTATCTCCTTTTAGAACTCCTGTTGAAAATCTGTGTGGCCTGTCTTTATCACCAAAAACGTATTTAGACGTAATAGCACCGATAGTTTCTTTTGTTGATGGATTAAAGAGGAAGAATCTTCCCTCATTAGGTAACCAGAATTCGCTGAAAACAAGATCCAGAGCCAATGCCTTCTCTGCATGAATCTCCATTTGCCATAGTCTTCCACCATCTTCAAACTTTGACCATATACCATCCTTATTTATATCTACTACTACGGGAATCGGAACGGCAGTTCGTTGAATACCATAAGGATTCTTTTCTTGTTTGAGTGAATCTTCATGAAGTGCTTTCTTTATGTCAGGAGTAGGTAAATCAATACTTCCTTTTGTGTTGTCTTTTGTAAGAACACCTAATCCCCTTTGAACACTAACAGGAAGTTCGTTAGTTGTAATCTGAGGATATGCAGATTGCAAGCAAACGAAAAATGTAATAACAGTTATTATAGACTTTTTCATAATTGGTCGTTTTTAATTCTAAACTTAAAATACTGATCTTTTGAATAATACAGCCTTAATTCCGTATCGTTTATGGCATAGGTAGAGACATTACTCAAATGCTCCAAGTAAAACTGATCTGGGTCAGAACCAACAACGTCTTTCTGAGTAATATCGCCAATACTGATTTGAATCTCCGTACCCTTACATTTGTAATTCCCTCCAATCTCATTTCCGTATGCCCAGCCAGAGTATGTACCATTGGGATGAAAAGTAATTAGGTAATAATAGCCTTTGGCCTCCTTCAAAACTTCGTTTGATTCGTTTCCATAGCTAACCAGCACCCATGTGTTACACAAAGTTGTTTTTGATACACCTTCTATATTACCATCGCTACTGTTCCCATTGTCATCAATATTGCTGCAAGAATTGAACATAACAAGAGGGAACATGAGAAACATTAATACAATTACTTTTTTCATAACTATTTGTTTTGAGTTAATAAATAATTATTTTACTAAATCCATCATAGAATATCCTTGATTCTCTACACATATAATCGACAAATGCAGAGAATCTTGCATGAAAACGCGGATAATTTACACTATCTAACATAATTTAAACAAACGTCACAGGATTGTTATTATTACAAATAGTGATTGCTTTACAGTGAAATGTACCCGTAGAAGAGCAGGTTGCCTGAGATGAGCTCGATGCGGTAGGTGCCGCTGAGCGTGGTGGGTAGCCAGACCTGAGTCTGATACGAGGGAACCACAGCAAAGTAGACCACGTTGTCCGTGGCATCAAGGATACGCAGCACATAGTCAGCATGAGTGCCGTGGAAGTCCAAAAGGTAACCGTTCTGCCAAAGGATTGGCATAAGGATCGGTGTTTTACCAGTACCAGGACCTCCTGAAGTAGGATCAATCTCTGTAACATTGAATTCAATTTCTTCCTCTTCACCAACCTCCTGCGCATTAACAGAAAGTGCCCCCCCCAACATGAGAAGTAAGATGATGAATGATGTAAGTTTAAACTTACTAAAATAGTTCTTTTTCCTCATAATACTATATAATTAATTTAAACATATAAAGTTTGTTTGGCGCAAAGTTAAACAATTTGCGCCAAACAAGTATGTGGAAAAAGGATAAACAGATTTCTTAAAAATTTCTTAAAACGCCCAACTGCCTGATTACTTGTAAGATGGGATATATTTCTTAAAATTTCCCAACAATAGAAACAACTATATTCCCCGTATCAAGCGGTCAAAATCTTTTCCATTTCCTGGAACTCCAAACAGTTTTTCAATGAGTTTACTGCGTCGTTTTGAATAATTGGAGCCACTTATGCCTAAACAATAAGAGCAAGCCATGGGTTGCAAGTTCAGATGTGCAAGACAACATACCCTGTAATCAACAACGTCGTCAAACAACGGTTTCTTGGCAGCAAGGAAGAGAGAGAACTCAGGAAATGCCTCACGAATCATGGCATCTATCTTCTCCCAGTCTTCGTCTGAAAGAAGGTCTGGGTATTTATCTTTATCAACAAGCGTTTTATAGATGCTGTAACCATAAAGCTTTTCGCTTATTTCTTTTTCTGATTCTGCCGCCGAGGCATCAATGCGCAACTTGTATTTTGCTAACTGGCTCTGAAGATCGGCAGCTTCCTCTTCCTGCTTCTTGACTGTCACACTTAAGTGTTTCTTTATTTTACGCAAGTTCTCCAACTCTGTCTTAAGTCCGGATATATCTGCCAAAGCCAACTTCTGGCTATTAATGGTGAATTCATGGTTCTTAATGATTTCAGTCAATTCCGTTTCACGGTGATGAAGTTGCTCCACCTCTGCCAAGATCTGACGAAATTTTGTCTTTCCTTGACTATACTTCTCCTCTTCTTGCCTGCGCAACATTTTCTGCTTTCTGTATTTATAATAAATGTATGCAAGAACAGACAAGATCATAGCGGCAATGATACAAGCAACAACAAAACGTTGACGCTCGCTATTTGCTCTATCCCTATCTATCAGAGCTTGGTGTTGATGGCGGCTATAGTCGTACATGGCCTTGGCCTGCTCCACTTCATGAGTTGCCCTTTGTAAATAAAAAGAGTCATTCATGGCATAGCTATAGGCAGAGTATTTGTCGGCTGAGTCCGACTGATGCTTGAGTCTGAACAGTTGAGCAAGACCATAGGAAGCGGCATTCTGGTTGTTGAAATCCTTACCAGTACGAAGTTCTTTACGGAAATAATAGTCGGCAGAATCAAGCTGATTCTTTTTAAGATAATAAAGACCTTTCCAGTAATAAAAGATTTCGCGTCCATTCTCTATTTCACCTATAGAACTGAAATAACCAGAATGACGTTCATATTCTTCAATTAGTGTCCTAACATTATTGATTTCCCCTTTCTTCAGTAGTTCAAATGCAAGCAATCCAGCGAATCCTGCTGCTACCTTATTATAATTATATGCCTTCAACTGCTTGATGGCATCCTCATAAATAAGAATCGCGGAATCTTTCATCTGAAGCTGGTCATAAGCTGCTGCTTTCATGGCGTAGCTCCTTAAGGCATTTAATGTATCTTTGCCTTGATAACCATAATCCACAGAAGAATCATAATAGTCCAAAGAATTACAGTATAGCCCCTGCTGATAGAAGATGGTGGCACTCTGCCCATAGACCCTGCTGAGCTGGGCAAAGTCACAGTCAGGGCTAAGCGTGTCGGCACAGCTGATGGCTTCCTGATAGCTGTCAATAGCCATGGGAGCCTCGTGCATGTCGGCATAACAGCGGCCCAGAAGGTAGTGGGCCAGCAGCTGGTCGTTGGGTGTGCCGTGACGGTCGAAGTAGTTGGCGAGCACCTGCGCCTCGTCGCGTTCCGTGGCAGTGAGCACGGAGTCGGCTCGGTTCAGCTCGTTCAGCGCATCAAGCCGCTGACGCATCTCGCTGTACTGACCGCCGCCTGAACAGGAGGCCAGCGTGATCAGTATCAGGAGCACTGTGTATGAGATTCTCTGCATTAAATAATCTAATTAAATAATTAGTCCGATTCACAGCAGTTGGCGCAGCCTCAGCTCGGACGGTGCAAAGGTAATGAAATTTATACAGAATACCAAATTTTTGGTGATTTTATTTAATCTGACCCCTAACGCTCCGAAGGGGCAACAGCAGTAAGTCCGGGGCATTGCCCTGGGTGATAGGTATGGCGCGGATAACGTCCTGCGAGGGCAGAAGAATCATTGCTGCAGTTTGGCTTTTGCCCTTTCAGGGCGATGGCTTCCGGGTGCATATACCCAGGACGATGCCCTGGGCTGATGGAGAACTATCACCAATTGGAGCGGATAGCCAAGTAGCGGTTGACAGTATTGACAGTCAGTTGCTGCGGTGGGGTAAGTAAAGAAAGGATGCCATGCTGGCGAAGAGTAGCACAAATGAGTTGCTTTTCACCAACGAACTTTTCTGCCACCTCTTGCTGGCAGCGCTCTTCCTCAGAAAGAGGTTTTCTGTCGATGAAATCGGCTATTTCCGTATCTTCAAAGAATACTACAAGCAGACGGTGGCGGCGTGCTATCTGCTGGAGGAAAGGCAACTGACGACGCAGAGACACCTGTCCCATGAAGTTGGTAAAGAGCACTAGCAGGGAGCGTTTGCTGACGTGGCGACCGATGGCTACGGAGAGTGCCGAGAAGTCGGTCTCGCCAAAGTCGGTCTGCTCGGCATAGAGCGTTTCAAGCAGTTTTTTGATATGGCCAGGCCGTCGGTCAGCAGGCACAATCGTTTCTACACCGGAAGTGAAGGTGATCAGTCCAGCACGGTCTTCCTTGTGCATAGCCACGTAGCCAAGAGCCAGCGAGGCATTGATGGCATAGTCGAGGAGGGTCATGTTGTCGAAAGCCTGCTGCATGACACGTCCCTTGTCGATGATGGCAAACACCTGCTGCGAGCGCTCCTGCTGATAGACGTTCACCATGGGGCGGTGCAGGCGGGCAGTGGCACGCCAATTGACGGTACGGTAGTCATCGCCACGCAAGTAGTCGCGGATATGTTCAAACTCGGTATTATTGCCGATACGGCGAATACGCTTGATGCCAGGTTCCTGCAGGTTGCGGCTGATGGCAATCAGTTCCAGCTGATGCAGCTGCTGATAAGAAGGATAAACTTTCACATCCTGCGGCAGAGCACAGGTATAGCGGCGTTCCACCAGTCCAAGCCAGGTAGAGGCAAATACCCGGATATGACCAAAACTATAGACTCCACGGTGTGTGGGACGGAGGGAGTAAGTGTGGGATGTGGAAGGAGAAAGAAGGAAGGAGAGATTCCGGCTCTGGAACTGTATGGGTGCTTCATCGATTACTTCCAATCGGACAGGGAATGGATAGGAACTCTCCACACTGATGGTGACGCTGTTCTCGTCGCCGTTGCTGAAGCGGTCGCTCACCTGACGGCTGGCACTGATAGCCCTACGGTGCCACAGCAAGACAATATCGGCAACCACCATTACCAGCAGGGCCAGTGTCAGCCACCGCCCCAAAGTGAATAGTGGGGCGAAAGCGAAGCCGGATCCAGTAATCAGGATCACGGCAACGAGCACGAGGAAGAAGCGGCGGCGTAGGAACATAATTGGGCGGCCTTTGGCCTAAATGATAAATGATAAATGAAAAATGAGAAAGGACTATTGAGAAATGACAAATGATGTTACTTCGGTACTTCTACCTTGTCAATGAGCCTGCGTGCCACCTTTTGTGGCGTATAGCCTTCCATCTCTGCCTCAGCGGTGAGCACCAGACGGTGCTGAAGCACAGCTGGGGTGACGGTCTTCACATCATCGGGTGTCAGGAAGTCACGGCCCTGCAGCAAGGCATAGGCCTTGGCCGACTTAAGAATGGCTACGGAGGCACGTGGGGAAGCTCCCAGGAACACCACACGGCTCTTGCGTGTCTGCTGCACAATGTCCACGATATACTGCAGCAGTGATGTCTCGGCGTAAACCTGCGCAAGGAGGCTACGCAGCTGCAGCAGTTCGTCTTTGGTGATGACGGGGTTGATACTGCTTAGGTCTGTGAACTGCGTATTCCCGTGGTGACGCTGCAGGATCAGCAGTTCCTCCTCGGCAGTGGGATAATCCATGGTGAGCTTCATGAGGAATCTGTCGGTCTGTGCCTCCGGCAACTTATAGGTTCCCTCCTGCTCCACAGGGTTCTGCGTGGCAAGAATGGTGTATAGCGGCGACATGGGATGTGTCTGTCCGTCGATGGTGGCCTGCCGTTCCTCCATCACCTCGAACAAGGCTGCCTGTGTCTTGGCTGGTGCCCTGTTCACCTCGTCCACAAGTACGATATCGGCGAACACTGGTCCTGCGTGGAACTGGAACTCCTGCGTCTTCATATTAAAGACACTGGTGCCCAGTACGTCGCTGGGCATGAGGTCGGGTGTGAACTGCACGCGGCTGAACTGAGCATCGATGAGCCGGGCTGTAAGCTTGGCGAGCAGTGTCTTGGCCACGCCTGGCACACCCTCTAACAGCACATGGCCACCGGCGAGGATAGCCGTGAGGAGCAGTTCTACGTTCTTTTCCTGGCCGACGATGACCTGCCCGATGGCCTGGCGCAGTGTTTGTACCTTGTCGGCAAAAGCCGTGAGGTCTACAGATTGTCTGGTTTCAATGTTTTCTTCCATATTCAGTTTTGTTTATTCCGTTGATATTGCAGGGTGCCAATGCGGCGTATGAAGTCCAGCTGATAGTTCTTCGGCGGCGTGACTTCCGGAATGGCCCGCTGGCGACGACGCGCAGAGAAGCCCATCAGTAGCACGACACCTAAGATTGTGAGATAGAGAGCCCAACGCAGTGGAGGCCGCTTGAGCAGCTCGCGGAAAGGAGAGGTCTCTGCCACGTTCACATTGGGCATATAGGCTTCCGTACGTACCACTGGCAGAGGTTTCAGACGGTTCATCAGGCGGTGTACGTAGGCAGGGTTGTTGAGTATGCCATAGTTGGTGAAGAGCAGCGGGGTTGTAACGAGGATGATCTCGCCTTTACCCACCGGATAGCTGAGTGCCACGATATCAGCCACCCTCACTTTATCAGAGTCCTCCGCTTCGTAAGGACCGTCTTTCATGTAAGGGCTGTCTTTCGAGACATGCTCCTTGGCGAATTGAAGCGATTCCCAATCATGGATACTGGCCAGGGGTTCTGCGGGGAAGGTATCTAACAGGCAGGAATTAATGAACTGGGAATGCACCTGGTAGGCAGCAGTCCCGTAATGCAGTGAGTCGCCTGTCCAGAAGACGGTATCGCGTTCTTGGTTCTCCAGTTTCAGGACATCGTTGATGAGGTAATTGCCATGAGAACTACAATTGATATGCAGGGTATCACACAATTCCGCATAGAAGTAGGAGTATGCAAGCAGGATGCGGTTACCACGCTGGGCCAAAGCCAGCAAGGTGTCCACATTGACATTCTCCGAATACCAACCGGAGCGTAGGATGATGATGGAGCGGGGCGGGGCCTTCTCTACTGCCAGCTGCGAGAGGGTTTTGCGGCAGACCGTGTAGCCACCTGGCATGGTTGTAGCCATGATGCTGTCGAAGACGTAACAGCCGAAGGGCTGGCGGTCTGCATGAGCATAAGTGGGCTTCCAGATGAAGTTGCGCGGCATCTGGTACTCCAGAGCAAGCATGAGCAACGCCAGCACGGCAATGAACAGCCAGAATCTACGTCCCATGGTTCACCTCCTTTCTCAGTCTGCACACCTCGTCATAAAGTTCCTGGGTAGCATTGAAGTTACCATAACGTACTCGCAGGAAATGGGCTGTCAGGGTGCGGAAGGCAGCTGGGTTGGCAGCACCGACGGTCAAGTTATCAGGCACGGATGCCAACGAGGATGAGGCTTCGAATTCATAAACATACTGCGTGGGAGTCTTGAAGGGCTGCCAGTCTATTCTTCCTTCATCGGACAGAGCCTTTAACGCCTGAAGATAGCACAGGCGGATGGCCTCGCGCCAGTCTTCACGGCCAACGGCCTGACGAATGTCCGCTTCAAAGTCCACCCCGTAAATCGTGTCTTCGCCTTCGGCATCCTCATTCTGCATACTGTCCTTACGCTGGAACAGTCCAGGATGTTTACGCCAAAGGTACAGCCCGATGAGCCCCAGCACTAACAACGCCAACAGCACCAAGAGCATGGTTCCGAAAGTGCTGTTCCACATCTGCCCGAAGATCTCACCCATCAACTCGCGTATCTTCTGTATCAACCATTCATAGAAAGTCATATCGTCTCCAACCAATTCACGGTTGTAGTCAAAATCGCGCTGTGACTGCCACTGAGTAATCTGCACGGAGTCGATGACCAAGGTATCGGACATGGACGGGCTGCCTAGATATTATAATATGTGAAGCAATATTAAAGCGTCTCGAAGTTCTCGATGTCGCGGTCAACGGTGACCCCATCCATCTTCTCACAGGCATGACCATATTGATAGGCTATGCCGATATAGAGCAAACTCATGAGTAAATTGCTGATGTAATTAGATATGACACCCAACAGGTACTGTATGGCAGTATAGCCGAAAGACGAGACGAAGCCAGCTTCAGCCCCCTGAGCAGTCAGCACACTCTTCAGCATAATCATGATGGACCACGGTGTCTCAACAATAGACGCTACAATGGTGACAATGATAAAGAGCACCAATCCCAATCCCACGATGCCACCCCATGTGTTCCAACCCAGCCGGATGGATTTCTTATAGGCGTCGACAATGCCTGTATTGCGTTCGAAAAGGAAAATGGGAGTGACCAAGGCAAAGAGCGGGATTGCCACCAAGAGCAGAACAAAGGCCAAAATCACCATTCCTATATGGATGACAGCCATCAGTGCAACAAACAGGCCGAAGACAACCAACAACACGAAACTCGTGAGCCACAGGATGAGCTGTCGGCCACAAAGCCTAACCACATCGGGACGCAATTCCTCACCCATGATTCCCTGCAGCCGCTGTGGACGCTGTTCATACTGCTGCATCAGCGTGTAGACCACAGCCACCAGAAGCATGATGGCCAGATACTGAACGAGCATCATCAGTCCCAAAGAGCCCATCCACGACAGCATCTGGCTGATGTCGCCACTCTGTTGGACTCCTTTACTGATTTTCTGAATATAATCCATATAGCCACCCATGAAGTTGGTCTCAACAAAAGCCTGTACCAGCGAGAGCGGCAGCAAGAGATAAGTGAGGAACCGGGCCATAGGACGCCAATTCTCTCGTACAAAGTCGAACGTATCGGAGAGCTTTTCGCCAAAAGTCCGGATGCGATAAAGTTTAATCAACGGTTTTTCCATATCATTTAGTTTTTCATTTACGCTATTTCACTTTTACCCTTTTTGCGTGGTAAAATAATAAAGTAATAGACAACGAATGCCAACGATGCAAGGATGATGCCTAGACGCAACCAGTCGGGCCATTCCACATGGCGGGTGGCAAAACTCTCGATGAAACCGGCCAAAACAAACACAGGCACTGTACCTACGACAATCTTCATACCGCGTCGGGCACCCCGTCGGAAAGAGGTGAGACGAGGGTAGGTACCAGGGAAGAGCCAGCCATTACCCATGGCTATACCAGCCGCACCTGCAATGATAATGGCCGATATCTCCAACGTGCCGTGAAGCCATACAGCCAATGCTGACTGCCACAACAGACCGTGCTGGGCGAAAAACGTCTGGAACGAGCCAAGCATCACGCCGTTCTGGAAAAGGATAAACCCCGTGCCCAGGCTGGTGAACACTCCCAAGGCAAAGGTAAAAAACGACACTTTGACATTGTTCAGCGTGATCAGTCCGAACATGGAATCCTCTGCTTCACCGTCATATACTGCCATCGGTGTGCCATTGGCAATGTTCTGCAGGGTCATGTCCACGTAGCTATCGCCAAGAATGATACGGCAGAACTCAGGATCGAGCAGCTGTGAAAGCATACCTATCAAGGCACTTACCAGGAAGACCACAAACGATATGCCCAGTTCTCGGCGTGCCCCCCACATAATAAGCGGCATCTCCCTGGTCCAGAAAGTCAGCAGTCGCGACCACGGTTGCCGGCGAGAGCGGTACACCTCGTTGTGCAGAGCAGAAGCCAGGTTATTCAGGTAACGCGTAATCTTTGACTCTGGATAATGGGTCTGGGCAAAGGCCAGGTCGCTGGTTATGTCAATATAGACATCAGCTAAGTCCGTAGACTGCACTTCGGCGATGCTCTCCACCGTCGCTTCCGCCTGATGCCACTTATCGATGTTCTGCCTGATAAACGTTACTTCTTTCATAACACGGTGCAAAGGTACGAATAAGCGAGCGAAACACCAAATTTCTTCGCTATTTTTCTTCTTTATCGGTGCTCAGGCGAGCAAGCTCGGAGTCTTTGAGTGTTTTCGAGCGGGAGTGCCTTCGAGCAAAGCTCAAAGGTACGAATAAGCGAGCGAAATGCAAAAGGAAAACTTGTTTTTCTTTTCATTTTCGAGCGGGAGTACCTTCGAGCAAAGCTCAGAGGTACGAAAAATTCGATTAAGCGAGGACAGATAAATGCATTTATATATATGTCGAGCGTGAGGATTTTATTCAATAAGCGAGCGAAATGCAAAAGGAAAACTTGTTTTTCCCCTCTAGCCGATAGGTTTTCAGAATTATTTCGTAACTTTGCAGTCGAAAAATTGCTATGGCAGCAAAAAATATAGTTACCGGACAGTATGTCCGTATTGAGCAGACACCAGGGAGTGTCGGTGAACGGATGCTGGCCCAGTTGATGGACTGGGTGATACAGGCAGCCTATATAGCACTGAACATTTTCCTGATTGACCAATTGAAACTGTCCCCCGGGGTTCTGACCATCATTCTCGTGGTGGTTCTGCCTGTGCTGTTCTATTGCCCGTTGTGCGAGCTGTTTGCGGGTGGCCAGACTTTCGGCAAGTGGGTTATGAAGCTGCGCGTGGTGATGGCCGACGGCAGCAAGCCCTCGCTTAGTGCCTGCATGCTGCGCTGGCTGCTGATGGTGGCTGATGGTCCGTTGCTGTCCTATTGCGGCGTGCTGGTGATGCTGGCCAGCCGCCACAACCAGCGTTTTGGCGACATGGCTGCCGGTACCCTTGTGGTAAAGCTGCGCAGCTATCACAAGATACAGGTGAGCCTTGACGAGTACGACTACCTGACTCGCAACTACCGCCCTTCCTATCCCCAGGCTGCCGACCTCTCCTTGGAGCAGGTCGACGTAATCACCCGCACGCTTGAGGGCGACGTGCCCGAACGCATCAGTGCCTTGGCCCAGAAGGTACAATCGGTGCTACACGTCACGAAGCGCGAGACCATCGACGAGTTCTTCCTGCGTCGCATCGTCCGCGACTACCAATACTATGCCTTGGAAGAAGTGTAACATATTCTGCACCTTCAGGTGCTGCAAGAGTTTTGCCGTGGGCTTTTCGATAAACATTGCAACTTTTTCGGAGCGATTGCGATTAATTTACGGAATATTTTGTATCTTTGCGCCGTAAAAATGTAATAACGATACAATTATGGCTGACGACACGAAAGAGAGATACATCAATCCGTATACCGACTTTGGTTTCAAGAAACTCTTCGGCACGGAGATGAACAAGGACTTGCTCATCAGTTTTCTTAACGCCCTGTTCCACGATGAGCAGGTCATTAAGGACGTGAAGTACCTTAATAGCGAGAAACTTGGCGAAGGCTACGGCGACCGCAAGGCCATCTTCGATGTGTATTGCGAAAATGAGGACGGCGAGAAGTTCATCGTGGAAATGCAGAAAGTAGAGCAGCGCTACTTCAAAGATCGTAGCGTGTTCTATTCTACGTTTCCTATCCGCGAACAGGGACAGCGTGGCTCTGACTGGGACTTCAATTTGAAAAGCGTCTATACTGTCGGCATCCTCAATTTCGTTTTCCCCGATGACGAGTACGACGAGGAGTGCTATCACCACGAGGTAAAGCTGATGGATACAGCAGACAAGCATGTATTCTTCGACAAACTGACCTTTGTATATCTTGAAATGCCGAAGTTCAACAAGACCGAAGACCAGTTGGAGACGATGTTCGACAAGTGGCTCTTTGTGCTTCGTAATCTTTCCCGTTTGTTGGAGCGTCCGGCAGCATTGCAGGAGCGCGTTTTTGAAAAACTCTTCAAACAGGCCGAGATAGCCAAGTTCTCGCCAGAAGAGCGGCAGGACTACGAGGAGAGCGTCAAGATTTACCGTGACCTGAAGAATTCGTTAGATACTGCTGAATGGAAGGGAGAGAAGAAAGGCATTCAGAAAGAGAAGATTGATACAGCTCTTCGCATGAAAGCTAAAGGCTACGCTGTCGAGGACATTGCAGATATTACAAAGCTGTCTATTGAAGACATCGAAATTCTTTGAGATCCTACAATAATGACCACAGCAGACATCAGACAACACGAAACAGGAGCGTCTGAGACCACCGGCCTCACTGCCGAGGAAATCAAGGGGCTGTAGGGTATTATCAAGGCAATTACAACAATAGCGGAGAGTCAAGCTTTGTTGTCAGCTGCTTCTAGAATTTTAATACATTAGTTTCCTCTCGTAAGTATGCCTTGACCACCAACATGTATCATGTTTGTATTCTTGTCAGGTTGCAAACACCCATTACATCCATCGCCAATATGATGGGTGTCAAGCCTCCAACCATTTCAAAAATGTGTTCTGTCATCCTTAAAAAACTATTCAACAAAGAAGGTAGTGGTAAAGAGTTGGAGCAGGAGTTAATACAATTTAACTAAATTTCAAGGGGCTAATTCTAATGCTAATAATTGCAATTCGCTAAAAATAAGCGAATTGCAATTTGTATGCTAATATTTGTGCTAATTCTGTGCGAAGCTTTTCCTTGCACGCTTCAGTTGTAAAGTCTATCTTTGCAGCCAAAATGAGCGCGACTCAGAGTAATAAACTAAAACTAAAAGCACAATGAAAAAGAACATTTTATTAGCAGTTATTATTGGCGTAGCCTTAACAATTCTGCCCCAACCACTTTCCGCTCAAGACGGTGGAGATGAGGAAGAAATTGAGTTTAGTGTTACTGGAGTTGACCCAGATCCAATTGAACCAGGTTATCCTAAAACTCCCGTTCTCCTGCCTCATCTTTGGCAGAATGGTTATCTGTTGGACTTCCACGGTACTCATGCTGACTATGTGCTGCGCATCGTTGATGCCACGGACAACGTGGTCTACTTTGCTGTGGTTCCTTCGTATCAGGCTCAAATCTGGTTACCCACTACGCTTAGCGGAACCTATCGCATAGAACTCATCTCAGGCAACTTGCTCTTCTACGGGTACATTTCACTGTAAAGCAATCACTATTTGTAATAATAACAATCCTGTGACGTTTGTTTAAATTATGTTAGATAGTGTAAATTATCCGCGTTTTCATGCAAGATTCTCTGCATTTGTCGATTATATGTGTAGAGAATCAAGGATATTCTCTGATGGATTTAGTAAAATAATTATTTATTAACTCAAAACAAATAGTTATGAAAATAGTAATTGTATTAATGTTTCTCATGTTCCCTCTTGTTATGTTCAATTCTTGCAGCAATATTGATGACAATGGGAACAGTAGCGATGGTAATATAGAAGGTGAAGGTGTATCAAAAACAACTTTGTGTAACACATGGGTGCTGGTTAGCCGACTTTTCAACTCAGAGCAGAGAAATATAAATAGTCTGTTTAGTTAGTACGTCATGGATAGAAAGCAGCTTGCATTGATATTTGTCACCTGGGCCATAGTGTTGGCTCAGGCGACATTTATCAGTTCTTGCGGTAAAGACCTCACAGAGGACCAGCCCCTTGTGGGATGTGATGAACAGACCGTCGGGCCAAGGCTGAAGTCCATGGAGTTTCGGGCTGAGGACAACCCGCTGCAGATTGTGGAGGATACGCGGTGTGAGATCATCGGTGACAGCATCGTGGAGTGCTGGATCAGGAATATCATGAGTGATAAGCGGTTGACAGCCCAGTTCAGCATTGATGGAAGCGTTGTTGCCATCGACGGTGTTTCTGCCGTCAGCGGACAGACGGTCTGCGACTATGGCAAGCCCGTCACGCTGACCGTCGCCTCGCAGGGAAAATCCAGGACATACAAGGTATACGTGCATAGTTTCACAGGACTCCCCATATTATGGATAGAGACAGAAGGGCGCGAGGACATCACTTCCAAGGAAGATTATCTGCGTGCCGGCTTCAGGCTGGTGGAGGACATAGGTACATGTTCTTCGGCAGGTGTGACGGAAGGAACAGTATATATCCGGGGACGGGGAAACACGACCTGGGGCATGCCCAAGAAACCCTACAGCCTCAAGTTCCCACAGAGTGTGTCGCTGCTCGGAGACTCGGAAGAAAGGTCATGGGTCTTGCTGGCCAACTATGCGGACAAGACGATGCTCCGTCACCAGACAGCTTTCCTTATGGGGCAAATGAGCCTGCTCGACTATACGCCGAGTTCCCACTTCGTGGAGCTGATGCTCAACGGGAACTACGAAGGCACCTATCTGCTTAGTGAGAAGGTGACCACGGGCAGCCATCGGGTAGACGTGGGTAAAGACGGCTTCCTGTTAGAGATAGACGCCCGTGCCGACACATGCGATGTGACATTCAGGACATCCCACCTTGAACAGCCTGTCAGCATCAAGAAGCCCAGTGGCATTACTTTGGGCGACGCTGACTACAACTACATACGTGACTACGTGACGGAGGCTGAGAGGGCGCTGTTCTCCAATGACTTTACTGACCAGGAGAAAGGCTGGCAGGCATATATGGATATGGACTCCTTTGTAGACTGGTACTTGATCAACGAAATAGCCCGGAATATGGATGCTTGCCTGTATACCAGCTGCTATATGCATCTGGCAAGGGGAGGCAAGTTGAAGATGGGTCCATTGTGGGACTTTGACATAGCCTTTGGTAATGCCGACTATGCAGACGGCTACCATGTGGACGGCTTCAGGATCCGTGAGGCCACTTGGTTCGTGCGGTTGTTCCAAGACCCAGCCTTCGTGGACAGAGTCAGGGAACGGTTCGGGTATTTCCTTAACCGCAAAGCAGACATCCTCAGGGAGATTAACCAGTATGCGCATGACCTGCGGTATGCCGTACAGGAAAACGATGCGAGGTGGCATACCTTATATACCTACACGTGGCCTAACTATAATGTCTGGGGTAGCTATCTGAATGAGGTTCAGACCATGAAGGAATGGCTGGATGCCCGCTTCAAATGGCTTGAAAGCGAATTTTCGAATCTATGAAACATAATCCGAACCACAAGGCAAGGGCATGTATGTGCGTGGGGGAAAGAAGTATGTGAAGAAATAAGTGTCGTCCTAAACGAATTACACGAGAATTGTAGAAGAGCCAGTAAATAAAGGAGAGGGAAAAAGGAACTACCCATGAATCATCAGCAGGAAATCCATCAATTTGATGATACCCACTTTGGGGAAATCAATTTGGCGCAACACATCGTAATGGTGGTCGTTGGTGACAATATAGTGTGCATTGGCTTGTATGGCACAATCAACAAACTTATTGTCATCAGGGGTGGGCTAACCGGCAAGTTTCTCTTTCTGCTCACGGAGCCACTGATGCAGATCCATTTCGTTAATTTCGTCAAGGCGTTTCTGGTTCAGTTCGCCAGACTCCCACA
>Ga0247610_10002665_pt1 | contig 20324 bp, 15 predicted proteins | sample 174DNAGHGhighgp2_FD_193483 | JGI IMG/M metagenome (GOLD analysis project Ga0247610, IMG submission 193483) | Sheep rumen microbial communities from Palmerston North, Manawatu-Wanganui, New Zealand - 1742 DNA GHGhigh gp2 | ecosystem: Host-associated > Mammals > Digestive system > Stomach > Rumen...
CAAAACATAATGTATTTTATATGCCGTATACTAGCAACGGAATCTTTTATGAAGACAAAGATAGCCTCTTTTTTGAGCATCGTGGCCTTGAGCCTGCTCACACTCACCACCGGCGCCTTCGCCGATGCCGAAGAAGGTTTTTACGAAAAGGACCACGTCCGCGGGTTCATTTCGATTGGCGCGGACTACCGCGGCATGCGTAGCGAATTCCAGCGCTACGTGAACACTATGGCTTTCAAGAACTGGGGCCACCAGAGAGATGCATCGTACTACAACGTGAAGGACTCCGCCTGGGTCGACACGACGCTCTCCTACTCCGGTTCGCTGTCGGGCTACAACAAGTTCGATGACTACTACTTCGGACTGCACGTGAACATCGGTGCCCAGTACAAGCAGTTCCTCACCTGGTTCGACATCAACTTTATGCCGATGCAGACCTCCGAACGTCCCGCAGATTCCTATACGGCAAGCGTAGTCGCTCGTAGCGACGTCGCCGAGAACGCCTCTCCCAAGAAGATCTACCCGACCCTCTACGATGTTGAATGGTTCACCTACGGCGCCGACTGGATGTTCGGCTGGAAGCTCTTCGGCGAGCACACCTTCATCAACCTGATCCCCTCTGTCGGCTTCGGCTTCAACATCATCAACTTCCACTACGCTTCCAACTTTACCCTTGAAGAACGCGACAACCCAGAACACACCGAAATCGTGCGTGACCGCTTCTACAGCACCATGGCAACGACCTTGACCGGCGAACTTGAATTCCGCATCGAACTCGGACGCCTCGGCCTGGGTGGCTACGGTGGATACCGCTTCGTGCGCTACAACGATCCCGATATCGAAGGCTTCACCAACTTCAAGGACAAAAACGAAACCGACAACGTCGGCGATACCTGGTACCTCGGTGTCCGCGCTACTTGGTACTTCCTCTCCCAGTGGGAAAAGAAGCAAGCAGACAAACTGTAATACAGATGACCGTTCGTGCTCACTGCCGCTAGGCAATACGAACGCACTCGCAGCATTCACCCGCATTTAAATGCGGGTTTTTGTTTATCGTGCCGCATCCCCAGAACGAACAACGGCAGGCAGTCCGCTTGAGGTCGGACCGCCCACCGTCGCCTGTGGTCGAGGAATTTTGAAGGCGACCTAGCTCTTGCGGCCAGGCGCAGAATGGCTCCGCTCAAAGGGATGCTCGCACTGGAAAAAGAACCCGCTCGGTCCCTGCTTCGAATTGGGCGTCCTGTCGACGACCTTCTCCATGGCCACGTAATGGGCGCACCTGTCCCTGAGGCACGGGTCCGTCTTCCAGTAGATGTTGCGCTTCGCCTTGGGGTACACGAAGCTCCAGCCCAGCAGCAGCGTGGGCACTCCCATCAGCCCGAGGCGGCTCGGGAGCGGAGCGAACTGCCCCTGCGTACTGAAAAGCACCACGGCATCCAGCTTGCGGTAAACCGCGAACAGCAGCGCATCTTCCATCAGCGCCATGTTCGGTCCAAGAGTTCCTTCGACCGGAGCAGTCGGATTGAAATGCACGCTGTACCCCGCCTGCTCCAGTTCGTGCTGCAAGCGGATGGACCCCTCGTGGTATTCCCTGTAGATATGCGGGTTTCGGTAAGGGTGATAGTAATGCGCCTCAAGCTCCAAGTCGCGGTATTTCCCCGCCTCGAAATACTTGAGCGACTGCATCTGCACCCACGACTTCAGGCTCCTGAAATCCAGCTGTGAACGGAACCGGTGATGGTTCCTGTAATACTCGTTGACCTTCTTCAGCGTATATCCGTCAAGAAAGAACCCGACGCGCAAAGGCTCCATGGCGTAAACCTCCGTAAAAAAACGTGCCTATTTCTTAACACGCTTTTTTCAGGAGCCCACGAGGCCTTTTTACGGTAAAATTTTATAAACAAATTAAAAAACGCCGATTCCGCTTCAAAATCGGCATCGACGAATCAAAGTAACTTTCTTTTTTCCAGGTCGTCCATCAGCGAACCGGGCATCCAGCCCTTGAGCGCCTTGAACTTCGGGCTGTCCAGCTTCTTGCGCCATTCCGCGGCCTTTTCCTTCTTTCCCGCATCGTGATAGATGCGGACCAGGTTCAGCACCGAGCACCAGTAGCGGATACTTTCGCCGGTACGCTTCAGGTAATCGGCGGCGCTCCTCTCGTAGATTCCTGCCGCCTCGTCGTAGCGCTTCAGGCGATAGAGCATGTCCGCCTTGATCTGCAGCATCACAGGATTGCCTGGCGCCTTCGAAAGGCCGCGCTCGGCAAGCTTGAGCCCCGTCGAGAAGTCTTCCTTGTCGTAGTGCATCCAGATTAGCGGCGTCAGGAACAGCGGCCAGAAACGCTCGGATTTCTTCGATGCACTGTCGAGTGTCGCAAGGTACGCCTCGCGGTTATCCGACTTAAACGGCACCCAACTGAAACTCTTGTCGATGTAGTAGGCGTAAATCGCGAAGAACGCACGCGCCTCGAGCTCCTCGGAATCCTCGAAGGCCTTCGCCGCAGAACGCGTCGTCATGGCCCCTTTCACGGAATGTCCCGTCTCGCCCTGCACATAGCCCATCTCGAACCTGCGGAGCGCATCCCAGAGGCCTTCCGTCTTGCATTTCTCGAGCAGCTGGCCCGCCTTCTGCAGGGCCGCCGTGTCGCCCTTGTCGTCATAAACGCTGATGCGCACGATGTTTTCCAGGACACAGCCCGCCCCCTCGTTTTCGGCGCGGAGCTTTTTCGCGAGTTCCAAGGCATCGCCGTAGCGGAGCGCCATCGTCGCAGACGTCGCCTTGACCCACAGGTCGTTCTGGCCCGCGGACAACTTGAGCGATGGGACTTCTCCCGCCCAAATACAGGCCGCACATAGGGCAACCATCGTCAAAATTCGCAAAAACATCGGCACAAAGGTAGAAAATAGGAGTGGGAAAAGCGCAATATTTCCTGCATTATCGCCCGCATTTACATACAAATCTGTTGATAAACTATGGATAAAGTTCCTTCGTAAACAATTTATTCACACTTCATCAGGCCACCAGACAGTCTCTTTCGCGCTATCCGTGACCCGCCCAAACGATATTTTTTATTCCAAGTTGGAATAATCATCGCAGGCCCTAATTTTTACAACAAAGGAAATTTTCGAATCCATAGACCGTTGATAATCAACGAGTTACGATTCCGAACCTTCGAAAAATGCCCAAATCTTACAAATTTCGCAAAATTACAAAAAGATGTTATTTTCGTCCCTTTTCCCAAAGCACCTTGCCCGACAAATAAAAAAAATCTATAACTAGGTTTAGAAATAAACAACTTTTCAACATCTCAACAACAAATAAACATGTAGCGCACCAAACAACTAACGGTATCGAAAAAAAAGACGGAGGTCTTATGAAGCTCTTCCATAAAACATCTGCACTGTCATTCTACATGATCCATTCCGGCTTCAAGGCATTCAAGGACCGCGTGAAAGCCGAACTGGACGCAACGGGTGGCGGCAACCTGGACGACCTTCTGGACGACGACCGTCTGCACGCATTCTACCGCAACGGTGATTCTCCCGACTACGTCGCGGCCTCCCTCTGCCCTTCCTGCGAAGAAGACTGAGCCTCGGCAACGACCCGAATGTATTCTCTCCTCCTAGAAACAAAAATTCCGCAGCACAACGCTGCGGAATTTTTGTTCAATCTCATTTTGCGAAACTAGAGTCGCGCCACTTATTTAGCGGGGCAGCCTTCCACCGTCTCGAACTTGCCCTTGTTCACGGTCACGATCTTTGCGTTGGTGTTCACACCGCGCTTGAACTTGATCTCGCCGTAGACGCTCGGGAAGTTAGCCGTATTGTTGATGGCGTTGGTCAGGCTGTTCGGCTTCTTCGCAAGCGAGCTGAACACGATGTTCGCCGCGTCATAGCTGAGGCCGCTCACCTTGTCCTCGCCAGGTTCGTCGCCCCAGCGTTCCTTGAAGTCGCCCACGAACTTCTTCAGGTTCTCGTTGTTGCCGTCCATGTCCATGGCCGGCACACTGAAGTAGGAGCTGTCCACCTGGCGCTTGCCCTGGATCAGCAGTTCACGGCCGTACCAGCCGGATGCACCCAGCAGCACGCCCGAAATCTTGTTGAAGGCCACCTGGCCCGCCATGAGGCCCGCATCGCCCGGGTTCGTCGCCGGAATGAAGATTCCCGGAATGTTGAACGTGGAATCCTGCATGTAGGCACGGCGTTCCTTGGCGTTCACCGCGTCAAGGTCGGCGGCTCCGCGCGCAATGTTCTGGCGGCGGTTCAGTTGTTTGAAACGCACGTCACGAAGCAGGCTGAATTCGGTCTTGTAGTCAGGACGGCCTTCCTCGTAGTTGCGGAAGGCGACCACAGATCCGCCACGGCGTTCCACGGCCTGCGTAAAGCTCTGAGACATCGAGGCGCCATAGCCGCCCAGCGGGCTTAAGACCGCGAATTCGCGGATGGAAAGGCACTTGGTCGCAAAGTCCGCGATGCTCTTCGCAAGGTTGTCCATGGTGATGTTCACCTGGAAAATATTCGGTCCCATCTTCGCGATGCCGTCGTCGGTAGCCGTCGGGGTAAGCATCGGGATATTCTGGAAGTTGCTGCCGAGCCATGCGGCAACGGTCGCCGCGGGGGCGCTCATGATAGGTCCAATCACGGCGACAACGCTGTCCTGGTTCACCGCCTGCTGCGTACGGAGCAGCGCCTGGGCGGCATCCGCACGGGTATCCGCCACGCGCAGGTTCACCTTGCCCTGGAGCCCCGCCTTTTCGTGAGCGAGAATGACACCCTGGATAGCCGCGGCTCCGAACTCCGCGAAGTCACCCGACAGCGGCGCAAGCACCAACACCGTCGGCATGCCCGCACCCTGGCCTTCCAGCGATTCCAGGCCCCTTTCAGCCGTATTGGAAAGGTTCTCCGCTACCCCACCGGCCAAGACCTTCTTGTACCAGTAGCGGGCGGCGCGGTAGCGCCTGGAGTTCTGGCATTCGCGGCCGATCTGCAACTGCAGCCAGCCGATAACGTCCTTGTCCACCGGATACTTTTCCAGGAGCGCCTGCAGCTGGTCCGCCGTCAAAAGGGAAGCGGCAATCGTCTGGATGGCGACTTCCTTGGTGCGGCTCTTCGCAGCGGGATTCTTGGTGTAGGCGAGAATGCGGAGCATCGATTCCACGCCCTCGTACACGTTGCCGCGTTCCGCCATCACGATGGCGTTCGCAAGTTCCATGCGTTCGCGGTAGGCCGAGTTCACGTAGTATTCCAGGAACCTCGAAGAAAGCTTCAGAGCCTCGTCGCGCTTGTGGTCGCGCATATAGCATTCGGCAAGCATCACGGCGGCCTTTTCGCCTGCGGGCTTACGGAAGCTGGACTTGTAGAGCTTCTGCAGGGGGGCAACCGCCTCGGCGCACCTGCCATTCTGGATGAGCGATTTTGCCTGGGCGATTTCGTCTTGGGCAAACAGGGTGGTCGCAAGGCCTGCGGCCAAAACAAACGGTAAAAGACGTTTCATATTAAGATTCCGCGGCGGACTGAACCACCTCGTGTTCTTTCTTGATTTGCTTCTGGAGGGACTCGGGCAGTTTCGCCCAATCAATGACATCGACACGGAACGGAAGTCCACTATCGACGAAGGCCTTCTCGATGGCCGTCATCACTTCGAAGGAAAGGGGCTTTTCGGAAATCACCACCAGTTCCAGTTCCGTTTCAGGAGTCAGGTCCACCCCCGACACTCGGGCGCCATGGGCCCAGACTTCCATTCCTTCGAAATGGAGAGCGAGGATCCTCTGGACCTTTTCCAAATGATCAGATTCAATGCATAAAGCCATATCGACCCAAATATAGTTAAATGGGGGTCGAGCATTCCCGCTACTTTTCCACTACATGGCCCGAAAGTTCCCTAAAATCGTCTTTTTTGTATAAAGTAACTCCCGGGGACACCAGGTGGAACACGGACTGTTCCGCGAGGGTGGCAAGGCTGAATTCGAAAGAATCCAGGCGGAAACGGTAGCTGTCGGTAGAATTGTCGAAAGACACCATGTAGGGTGGCCGCGCAAGCTCGCCACGGTTCACCATCGAAAGGAGTTCCACCCCCACACGGTCGTTCACGACCACCCACGCGTCCACAGGCGGCAGGTTCGCGACAAGCGAAAACAGTATTCGGCAAAAATGCTCGTGCGCGCCGGATTCCTGCATAAAGTCGAACGGGCTCGCATGCGTCGCGTCTGTCGCCTCGACCACCTTGAGTCCCACCTTCTTGAGCCCGCGCAGGCGATCCACCGACCACATGCTCATGTGGTAAGGCGATACAAAGGCGATACGCTCCATCCCCTTCTTCTTCAGGAAATGCCCCACGGCACGCCCCGGGAAATCTCCGAAAGCCAGGTTGAAGAATGCGTAGCGCTTTTCCTTCTTTAAAGCCCGCGGAATGTCGTAGAGCGGATGTTCCCACCACACCGATACCGGAAACCGCGTGCTCGCCAGCAACGCAAAGAGCCGGTTGACATTGAACACCAGCATGGTCGAAACGATTGCGCCGAAACACTCGCTGCAATCCTCGATCCTTACACGGTTCCCGGCCGCATCCAGGAAAACCCCATCCTTTTCAAAATAGCCAAGCGCCCGGACCCTCAGGCCATTGCGGCGCGCCTCTTCGTACACCAGGCGCATGAACGTGAGTTCACGTTCGCCGAGACCGTTAAAGTCCCCGTTCGGGTTGCAGCGCATCACCAGGAGGATTTCCTTCTGGCTAAGCGAATCGGGCCTGGTGTTCCTGAAGTAGTAGCGGCCACGCCCCCTGCGGTCAAGAACGCCGCGGTTGCGCAACATTTCGAGGGTACGGCTCATGGACCCCGGCGTAGTCGCGTAAACCGAGCAGAGGTCCTTTATCGAGGGGAGCGTGCTGTCTGCCGAAATCTTGCCGGATTTCCAGTCTTCTAGAAGCAGGCGCTCCAGCCGTTCGGTCTCGCGTTCGTCCGGCTCTACCACGATCTCGGGTTTCTTTCCCCAGAAATAGCCGTTGCCGTGTTCCCCGTAAATCCTGCCCTGCTCCACCAGCCTCTTGTACGCCTGGAAAACGGTAAACGTCGATGCCCCCGAAGACGCCGCCACCTTTCGCACCGACGGAAGCCTTGCGCCATCCTTGAATCCGGAAGATTCAATCCACCTGCAAAAATCGTCGACCGTCACCGAACACCTCCCGCATCATTTGGAACAAATTCCGAACGAACTTGACATGGCGAACATACGCGAATAACACTAGATACACTTTAGCATTAATATACACAATTTATCGAGAATATGCAAGCATCGCGACCTATCTTTAGTAAAGTAAAGCAATATCACCGACGTTTAACGCCAAACGGGGTTTATATGAACAAGAAACTATTCCTCTCTATGTGTGTCGCTCCCGTAGCGGCAATGGCATTCCAGGTCGGCGCATGGGTCGGCGGCCCGGGACAGTACCCGCAGCCCACGCAGGAAAACGTGCAGGCTTTCCAGGACCTGCAGGGCTCGCACGTCGACCTCATCAGCTACTTCGCGCTCTTCGACATCAACGACTGGAACGCAACCGAAGAATACGCCAACGTGGCCAAGGAAAACGGTTCCACGCTGGTGGTCACCTGGATGGCGAACGGGTACGGTGCCCAGGACTTGGTCGACGGCAAGGCCGACAGCTACATCCGCGACTACGCGAAGGGCGTCAAGAACTACGGCGAAGAAATCTGGCTCAGGCCGCTCCACGAAGCGAACGGTGACTGGTACGACTGGGGCGTGGGCAAGGCCGGCGCCGGCAACACCGACGCGAACGTCGCCGAGGCATTCCGCCATATCGTGAACATCTTCCGCGAAGAAAATGTCACCAACGTAAAGTGGGTGTGGACGACGAACGCCTCGAATGCAGGAAAAGGATCGACGCTCACCGGCAACTATCCCGGCGACGAATACGTCGACTACATCTCCATCGACGGTTACAACTGGGGCAAGTGCCAGAGCTGGTCCAACTGGCAGACCTTCTCGCAGGTATTCAAAAAATCGTACGATGCACTCGCCAAGATCGACAAGCCGCTCTTCATCGCCGAAATCTCGAGTTCCGAACTGGGCGGAAACAAGGCCGAATGGATCACCGACATGTTCGAGCATTTCGCCACGGACTTCTCCCGCGTATTCGCGGTGATGTGGTTCAGCCAGAGCAAAGAAGACAACGAAGGCGACTGGGCGCTCAATACCTCGCAGGCCGCCGTGGACGCCTGGAAGGCCGGTATCGCCAAGATGAAGGCCGCTAACCCCGACAACGAAACCGCCATCAAGCCTGTCGGGAGGGCCGCAAACAGCTCCTTTCGCCTGCAAGACGGCAAGCTCTACATGCAAACAAGCAAAGCGCTAAAGGCAAGCGTCGTGCAGTTCGACTACCAGGGCCGCATTTTGTGGCAGAGCGCCGTACAGCACTTCACCCCGGGCGAACACGCCATCGACGTACCCGACACCCATGCGCGGAGCATGTACAAACTCAACGTGGTACGATAAATGACGACAAGGGAGGGCAAGCCCTCCCTAACACCCTCCCGGCACGTCGAACCACCGTTCGACCGTGGGCGCCTTACGGCGCTAATTTTGTATAACAGAAAAGCTCCGCTTTTAAAGCGGAGCCTTCCTCTAGGATAATTCCGTGCTAATGCAAGAATTAGAAACGGAAGTGGGCGAAAGCCTTGTTGGCTTCGGCCATCTTGTGCGTGTCGTTCTTCTTGCGGACAGCGTTGCCTTCACCGTTCTTGGCGGCAACGAGTTCGGCAGCAAGGCGATCAGCCATGTTGGCTTCGTTGCGGCTACGGGCGGCATCAAGGAGCCAGCGGAGAGCGAGAGCCTTGGCGCGGTCCGGTGCAACTTCCATAGGAACCTGGTAGTTGGCACCACCGATACGGCGGGACTTCACTTCGAGACGCGGCTTGATGTTTTCGAGGCAGAGTTCGAACTTTTCAAGCGGAGTTTCCGGACCTTCGAGCTTCTGGCCGAGGTTTTCGAGAGCAGTGTAGACGATCTGTTCAGCGATGGTCTTCTTGCCCTGCTTCAGCACGACACCGACGAGTTCGGTAACGAGCGTGGACTTGTAACGCGGATCCGGGAGGATGGAGCGATGGAGAGCCTTTCTTCTTCTAGACATAGATTACTTCCTTTCCTTACTTCTTGGCCGGAGCGGCACCTTTCTTCTTAACACCGTACTTGGAGCGGCCGTTCTGACGACCGTTCACAGCCTGGGTATCCAAAGTACCACGGATGATGTGGTAACGAACACCGGGGACGTCCTTCACACGACCACCGCGGATGAGCACGATGGAGTGTTCCTGGAGGTTGTGGCCTTCGCCAGGAATGTATGCGGTCACTTCCATCTTGTTGGAAAGACGCACACGGGCGATCTTACGAAGAGCAGAGTTCGGCTTCTTCGGGGTGCTGGTGTACACGCGGGTGCAAACACCGCGCTTCTGGGGGCAGGACTTCAAGGCCACGGAAGCGGTCTTGTTGCTGATCTGTTCGCGTCCGTTGCGGACGAGCTGTTGAATAGTTGGCACTGTTAATCTCCTAGATTTTGGAGTGCAAATATAGTTTCTTTTTCCAAGTTTTTCAAGTACTTAGGGTTAATTCTCCGAATCTTCATCGTCATTGATGCCGATTTCGTTATCCAGCATCTGGATTCCGTTGTCGGAAGAGTCATCAAATTCGCCCTGAATACCCATCATAGGCCGAGCCGCGGCATCCAGTTCGGCATCAGCATCCACCACCTGGACGTTCCTCAGGTGGCGTGCGCCAGTACCGCACGGGATAAGACGACCCATAATCACGTTTTCCTTAAGGCCCAAGAGCGGGTCGACGCTACCTTCGATGGAAGCGCGGGTAAGGATCTTTGTGGTTTCCTGGAACGAGCAGGCAGAAATGAAGCTGTCTGTCGCCAAGGAAGCCTTCGTGATACCAAGGAGCATCGGCGTGAAGGTCGCCGGAGTCTTGCCGACAGCCGTCAACTGATCGTTGATAGCGCGCAGACGGGCCTTGGAAATTTCTTCGCCCGGAAGCAGTTCGGAGTCTCCGGAATCCTTGATGCGAACCTTACGCATCATCTGGCGGACGATACATTCGATGTGCTTATCTGCGATAGCCACACCCTGCAGGCGGTACACCGCCTGGATTTCGTTCACCAAGTGACGCTGGACCTCTTCAGGACCAAGGACGTCGAGGATATCGTGGGGATCCACGCTGCCTTCACTGATCTTCTGACCAATGTGGACACGGTCACCTTCGTTGACCGCCAGATGGACGCCGCGGGGAACCAGCACTTTCTCTTCCTGGTCATCCATCTTAATAAGAACAACTTGATTGTTGCGGACTTCTTCGATCTTTTCGACGAGGCCGTTGATCGGGGCGATGAACGCCTTGTTCTTCGGCACGCGAGCTTCGAAGAGTTCTGCCACGCGCGGAAGACCACCCGTAATATCGCGGGTCTTACCGGCTGCGCGCGGAAGCTTAGCCACCGTCTGACCGACGCTCACCATGTCGCCAGCCTTAACCGTAAGGATAGCGCCGTCCGGGAGCATGTAGTTACCGATCTTCACGTTGTTGGAATCGTAGATGGTAACGGCCGGGTGCAGGTCCTTCTTGCCGTGCTGCTTGTCGCTAATCACGGTCCAGGTTTCCACGCCCGTCACTTCGTCGGTTTCGGAACGGTAGGTACGGTTTTCAACCATGTCCGTAAAGACAACCTTACCAGAAACGTTACTGATAATCGGGCTGTTATACGGATCCCATTCGAACATCACGTCGCCAGCGTTCACCGTCTGGCCGTTTTCGACATGGAGGATAGAGCCGTACGGGATCTGGTAACGGCCCTTGTTGATACCGGACTTGTCAAAGATAACGAGTTCAGCCATGCGGCTGGTAACGACCTTCTGGCCTTCGTGCTCGACAGTTTCGACCTGTTCGAGTTCGATGTGGCCATCGACGGTTGCCTTCTTGTCGCTTTCGACAGTCAGACGGGAAGAAGCACCACCGATGTGGAAGGTACGGAGGGTAAGCTGCGTACCCGGTTCGCCGATGGACTGTGCAGCGAGCACGCCAACAGCTTCGCCCAGGTCAACCGGACGACCGGAAGCCAGCATACGGCCATAGCACTTGGAGCAGACACCGTTGCGGGAATCGCAGGTAAGCACGGAACGCATCTTGATGTGTTCGAGACCCGTGGCGCTGATCTTTGCGAGGTCGCGTTCGGTCACGAGTTCGCCGGCCTTGACGATCACTTCGCCAGTCACCGGGTGCTTGATGTCGTCCACCGGTGCACGACCGAGGAGACGTTCTTCAAGAGCGATCACGGTATCGTCACCGTCCTTGAAAGCGGAAACTTCGATGCCGTTCGTGGTACCGCAGTCTTCTTCGGTAATCACGAGGTCCTGGCCCACGTCCACGAGACGGCGTGTCAGGTAACCAGCGTCAGCCGTCTTAAGAGCGGTATCAGCAAGACCCTTACGAGCACCGTGAGACGAGATGAAGTATTCCATCACGTTCAGGCCTTCGCGGAAGCAGGACTTAATCGGGTTTTCAATAACTTCCTGACCACCGAGCTGCTTGATCGGCTTCTGCATCAAACCACGCATACCGGACAGCTGCTTAATCTGTTCGCGGCTACCACGAGCGCCGGAGTCGGCCATCATGTAAACCGGGTTGAAGCCGTCACGGTCGCTGGAGAGCAAATCCCACTGCTTGGCAGCGACTTCGGAGGTCGTCTTGGACCAGACGTCGATCGTCTGGTTGTAACGTTCACCGTCGGTAATCACACCGTCTTCGTACAGGCCGCGGATGCGGGAAACCTGTTCGGCAGCCTTGTCGAGCATTTCCTGCTTTTCCTTCGGGATCACCATTTCGGCGATAGCCACAGAAGAACCGGCGCGGGTAGCCCACTTGTAACCGTTCGCCTTCAGGTCATCCAGGTAATCCACGGTCACGCGGTTACCGGTGCGGCGGTACAGGTCGTCGATGGACTTCGCAATCACCTTCTTGCCGAAGGTTTCGTTGGCGTAGCCGAGTTCCTTCGGAACGAATTCGTTGAAGATGATACGACCGACGGTCGTCTTGATAACATTGTCTTCCTTAAGGGTAAGGAACTTGATCTTTTCGCCAGCCTTGACAGCGACTTCGATATTGCCATTGTCGTCGGCGGATTCGCGCAGGCACACGGCATCCTTTTCGAGGGCGCCCATGTAGACCTTCTGACCGGCCTTGAGCTTCAGATAAACGATAGCGTTCAGATCGACAACACCGTTTTCGTAGGCGCGCACGGCTTCGGCAGAGTCGAAGAAGTGCATGCCTTCACCCTTACGGGCCGGACGCGGCTTGGTCAGGTAGTACAGACCGAGCACGATATCCTGGCCGGGAACAGCGATCGGCTGACCGGATGCCGGGTGAAGAATGTTGTTCGAAGAGAGCATGAGAACGCGGCATTCGAGCTGCGTTTCGAAAGACAGCGGAAGGTGGCATGCCATCTGGTCACCGTCGAAGTCCGCGTTGAATGCGGTACAGACGAGCGGGTGAAGGCGGATTGCGTTACCTTCGATCAGGCGCGGGTAGAACGCCTGGATACCCAGACGGTGAAGCGTCGGGGCACGGTTCAGCATCACCGGGTGGTCTTCGATAATTTCTTCGAGGATGTCCCACACTTCCGGACGTTCGGCGTCCACGTACTTCTTGGCGGACTTGAGGGTATAGACGATACCTTCTTCTTCCAGACGGTGGATGATGAACGGCTTGTAAAGTTCGAGAGCCATGCGCTTCGGCAGACCGCACTGGTGCATGCGAAGTTCCGGGCCCACCACGATCACGGAACGACCGGAGTAGTCGACACGCTTACCGAGCAAGTTCATACGGAAGCGGCCCTGCTTACCCTTCAGGAGTTCGGCGAGGCTCTTCATCGGACGGGCGGAGCCTGCACGTGCAGTGCGGCGGCCGCTGTCGAACAGCTGGTCGACGGCTTCCTGCAACATACGCTTTTCGTTGCAGAGAATCACGTTCGGGGCGCGGAGGTCGATCAACTTCTTCAGACGGTTGTTGCGGTTGATGACGCGGCGATAGAGTTCGTTCAGGTCGGACGTTGCGAAACGGCCGCCTTCGAGCGGAACGAGCGGACGCAGGTCAGGCGGAATCACCGGAAGCACGTCGAGGATCATCCAGGACGGCTGGTTCGCGAGCAAGCGGGCTTCGTTCGGATAGCGGTGGCGGAAATCTTCGTAGGCGTCTGCCACGATGAAGTTCTCGTGCTTGGTCTCGTAGTCGGCCTTGAATTCGGCGACGGCTTCGGCGAGGCCACGCAGCCACGGCTGCTGGGAATCGGCCTTCATGGCCTTTTCCGGATTTTCGTAGTAGCTACGGAAACTTTCGCGCTGGGACTTGAGGAAGGCGTCCACGACCTTGAGGCGCTTGAGGGCGTCGTCCTGCTTGGTCTTGGACTTGGACAGGGCCTGCGTACGGAGTTCGGCGGAAAGGGCGGTGAGGTCCACGCGGTCAAGCAGCTGCTTGATGGCGGAAGCACCCATCTTGGCGTCGAAAGTACGGCCTTCGTTGGTGAGGTCCTGGTACTGGGCTTCATCAATCAGAGCGTTCGGTTCGAGGTCGGCGTCACCCGGATCGATGACAACATACTTTTCGTAGTAGATGATGTTGTCGAGGTCCTTGGTAGAAAGGTTCAGGAGGGCGCCGATGACGCACGGCTGGTTACGGACGAACCAGGTGTGGGTCAGGGGAATAGCAAGTTCGATGTGGCCCATGTACTTACGGCGCACGTTGGAGTGAGTCACTTCCACGCCGCAACGGTCACAGACGACACCCTTGTAACGGATGCGCTTGAACTTACCGCAGTTACATTCCCAGTTCTTCACCGGTCCAAAGATCTTTTCGCAGAAAAGACCATCCTTTTCAGGCTTGAAGGAACGGTAGTTGATGGTTTCGGGCTTGGTCACTTCACCATGGGACCAGCTGCGGATCATTTCCGGAGCGGCGAGGTGAATCGAAATATCGCCAGAATTGTCGCGTTCAATTTCTTCGACCATATTACTTATCTCCATTGGTCTGAATATTGAGACCCAAAGAACGAACTTCGCGGATCATAACGTTGAAGGATTCAGGAACACCCGGCTTCGGAGTGTTCTGACCGTGAACGATGGCATCGTACACCTTGGAACGGCCCTGCACGTCGTCAGACTTGACGGTGAGGAGTTCCTGCAGCGTGTAAGCGGCGCCGTAAGCTTCCATAGCCCACACTTCCATTTCACCGAAGCGCTGGCCACCGAACTGGCTCTTACCGCCAAGAGGCTGCTGGGTCACGAGAGCGTAGCTACCGATAGAACGGGCGTGGATCTTGTCGTCCACCAAGTGACCGAGCTTCAGGTAGTACATGTAACCGATCGTCACCGGGTTCAGGAAGGCTTCACCGGTACGGCCGTCATAGAGCTTGGCCTTACCGATAATCTTGTTGTTGTCCGGATCCATTTCGTAGTTCACGATCGGGTTCTTCTGGTAAGCCTTTTCGAGTTCCTTGCAGATATCTTCGAACTTGGCACCGTCGAACACCGGAGTCGTCACCTTGAAGCCGAGGGTCTTTGCAGCCCAGCCCAGGTGAACTTCAAGCACCTGACCGATGTTCATACGAGAAGGCACGCCCAGCGGGTTCAGAAGAATCTGGAGCGGACGACCGTCTTCGGTGAACGGCATGTCTTCGACAGGAACGATCTTCGAGACGACACCCTTGTTACCGTGGCGACCAGCCATCTTGTCACCGATGGAGAGGCAGCGCTTCTTCGCGATGTAGACCTTGACGCACTTGAGCACGCCCGGCTTGAGTTCGTCGCCCTTCGTGACCTTGTCGATTTCCTTTTCCATGGTGCGGGTAAGGGTATCGAGGTTGTCGCGTGCAACGAGCACGAGCGTAAGGACCTTTTCCTGGAGTTCGTCGTCGCCCACCACGAAGGTAGAAGACGGGGACACCTTGGTCACGTCGATCACGGAGAGATTCTGTTCGGTGTAGGTCTGGCCTTCGCGAATCAGGAGTTCGTGAGTTTCGTTGTCCATGACCTTGCCGGCAGCCTTGCCGCCGAGGAGTTCGAACAAGTGTTCGGAGCAGGATGCCTTGATCTTGTCGATTTGAGCCTGGAAGTTGGCGCGGATCTCGTTGATCGTTTCCTGGTCCTTTTCCTTGCTGTTCTTGTCGGCCTTGTCCTTCTTGCTGAAGATGCGGGTTTCGAGAACCACGCCCTTCATTCCCGGAGGAGCCTTGAGGGAAGAATCGCGGACATCGCCGGCCTTTTCGCCGAAGATGGCACGGAGCAAGCGTTCTTCCGGAGAAAGTTCAGTTTCACCCTTCGGCGTCACCTTACCCACGAGGATATCGTCGGCAGTCACTTCGGCACCGACGCGGATCACGCCGTTTTCGTCGAGGTTGCGGAGAGCATCTTCGCCAACGTTCGGAATTTCACGAGTCAATTCTTCCGGACCGCGCTTGGTATCGCGGACTTCCATTTCGTATTCTTCGATATGGATAGAAGTGAAGGTGTCCTTGATGGCGAGTTCTTCCGAGATGATAACGGCGTCTTCGTAGTTGTAACCGTTCCAGGGGAGGAAGCCGATGAGGATGTTCTTACCGAGAGCCAGTTCGCCATGGTCGGTCGACACGCCGTCAGCCAGCACGTCGCCAGCCTTCACGAAGTCGCCCACGTCAACGATCGGCTTCTGGTTGATGCAGGAATCCTGGTTAGAGCGCTCGAACTTGCGGAGCACGTAAGTGTCGATAGGATCCTTGCCGAGGAATTCGTAGTCTTCGCCGAGACCGGTGAGCGGCACGAAGTTGCCGTCGACCATGTTGCCACGCTGCACGGTGATGTTGCGTGCATCGACGAAGGTCACCTTACCGTCGTGCTTGGCGCGTACAACCGTACCCGAGTCGAGAGCGGCGCGGCGTTCGAGACCCGTACCCACGATCGGAGCTTCGGCGCGGAGCAGAGGTACCGCCTGGCGCTGCATGTTGGAACCCATCAATGCACGGTTAGCGTCATCGTGTTCAAGGAACGGGATAAGACCAGCAGCCACAGACACAATCTGCATCGGGGCCACGTCCATGAGGTCGATGCGTTCAGTTTCGGTGTCGTCGAGAGCGAAGCTGTCCTGGCGCATGAGGTGCGGATATTCGCTCTTGTCGCGAACGATCACGTAGCCGTCCATGTCGCCCTTGAAGCGGTTGTCTTCGGTGAGTTCGGTAGAAGCCGGAGCCACCTTGAAGGCGTCTTCTTCGTCGGCGGTGAGGAAGGTGATGTAGTCGGAAACGATCTGTTCGACCACAGTGCCCACCTGTTCGTAATCGGCCTTGCCGCCAAAGTCATCGACGGTGAAACCGTTACGGTAGTAAGTCACGTTGCCATCGACATCCTTGAAAGCAAACACCTTGTTCACGAAACCGTCGAACAGGTCGCGCTGCTTGATGTCGAGGTTCATGCGCACGGAGTCGATCTGCTTCCTGGTGAGTTCAAGTTCCAGGAAGAGGTGCGGATCGTGCACGAAAGCCTTGAAGATACCGAAATGCCACTTGGATTCGGGGATCTTCACGAGGTTGCCCTTGGCATCCTTGAAGTCGATGAGGCCCACGATACGGTACGGAGTCTCGATAAAGCCGAAGTGGTTCACCACGGCGAAGGAAGCGAGGGAGTTGATAAGACCGATGTTCGGACCTTCCGGAGTTTCGATCGGGCAGAGACGGCCGTAGTGAGTGTAGTGCACGTCACGGACTTCGAAGCCTGCACGTTCGCGGGAAAGGCCACCGGGGCCGAGAGCGGAGAGACGACGCTTGTGGGTCAGTTCGGAAAGCGGGTTCATCTGGTCCATGAACTGGGACAGCTGGCTCGATCCGAAGAAGGACTGCACGACGGAGCTCACCATACGGGTGTTCACGAGGTCGCGCGGAGTCGTCTGTTCGTCTTCGCCGTGGAGGTTCAGGTTCTCGCGGATCACGCGAGACATACGGGAGAGGCCCACGGAAATCTGGTTGGCAAGAAGTTCGCCCACGGAACGGGTGCGGCGGTTGCCCAAGTGGTCGATATCGTCCAGGGCGTAGCCTTCAGTGCCGTTGTAGAGACCGACCATGTATTCGATGATGGCAAGGAAGTCGGCCTTGCTCATGGTCATGTCGGTAAGGGCGGGGATCTTGAATTCGTCGCCCAGTTCAGCGAGGATGTCGCGGATTTCGGAGCGGCTATAAATCTTTGCGTTCAAGCGATAGCGGCCCACTTCGCCGAGATCGTACTTGTGCGGATCGGAAATGAACTGGCTGTCGAAGTAGAGTTCGGCAGTGCGCATGTCCGGAGCTTCGTCCTGCTGCTGGTGCGTCACGGAGTAGATGGCCTTGAGGGCGTCTTCGCGGGACTTGGACTTGTCGGCAGCGAGGGTGTAATGGATAAGGAGGTTGTCTTCGTCCTTGGAGAGGAGGACAATCTTTTCGACGTTGCTCTGACGGAGCGTTTCGAGCTTCTTCTCGTCGATGACATCGTTCGCGGCAAGGACCACTTCGCCCGAGCTCGTGTCGATGACGTCTTCGAACAGGATGCGGTCGATGAGCACGCAGACGCCGTTTTCGTCGAACTGTTCGGCCATTTCTTCCACGGAGACTTCTTCGGTCTTCTTGTAGAACAGCTTCAGGATGTCCTGCGTAGTCTCGAAACCGATGCAGCGGAGCATGGTCGTCGCGGCAAGCTTCTTCTTGCGGTCGATGATGAGGTAAAGGGTGTCGCCTTCGGTATTGAATTCCACCCAGGCACCGCGGTGCGGAATAATGCGGCTCTTGTAGTCGGAACGGCCGCTGGGCTGGAGTTCTTCGTCAAAGCTAATACCGTAGGAACGGTGCAACTGGGAAACGACAACGCGTTCAGCGCCATTGACGATGAACGTACCGTTTTCAGTCATGATCGGGAGTTCGCAAATAAGGACGTCGTTCTTGACTTCTTCCTTGAGCTTGCGGTCTTCGCCATCTTCCTCGAAAATCTGGAGGGAAAGGGTAGCGTAAAGCTCCATGGAATACGTGAGACCACGCTCACGGCATTCGGGGATGCTGTACTTCGGGATACCGAAATAATAGCCTTCGTAATTAAGGGAGTAAAGACCCTTGACGTCGGTAATGGGGAAAATATCCTGGAACACGCGTTCCAGCCCAACCTTAAGACGTTTTTCTTGCGGAATTTCCTTCTGGAGGAATTGCTCGTACGAAGCCTTCTGGACTTCGATCAGGTACGGGAGTTCCAGCTGGAACTTATTGGAGGAATAACTTTTTCGCTCCGTGGTCATTTGAAATACCTCATCCGGTGAAGAGCTTTTTTATCAAAAAATAGCAAAAAAACTTAATACACCAAAAGCCCGCACATAAAGTGCAGGCAGTTGGCGTATAATAGTCAATGAAGTGAAAGCATTACTTCAGAGCGACCTTTGCTCCGAGATCTTCCAGGTCCTTCTTGAGCTTTTCAGCGTCAGCCTTCGGCATAGCTTCCTTGACCACGCTGTTGGCCTTTTCGACCAGGTCCTTAGCTTCCTTGAGGCCCAGACCGGTGATGGCGCGGACAGCCTTGAGGACGTCCATCTTCTTAGCGCCGCATTCGACGAGGATCACGTCGAATTCAGTCTTTTCTTCAGCAGGAGCGGCAGCAGCAGCGGCCATTACGACGGCGCCACCGGCAGCAGCTTCGATGCCGTGGGTTTCTTTAAGGTAGTCAGCCAAAGCCTTGGCTTCGAGAAGGGTAAGACCAACGATTTGATCGCCCAGTGCCTTGATATCAGTTGCCATGATGTGTTTCTCCGATTATTCCGTTTAAATTTTTTGGTTTGTGGTTTGTTGTTAAGCTTCCGCAGCGGCTTCGGGAGCAGCTTCGGAGCCCGATTCTTTTTCCAGCTTTTCCTGGAGTGTCTTGATTTGACCGGCGATCGTGGAGCCAGGTCCGAGAGCGATGGAGACGATCTGAGCGATCATGCCCTTACGATCCGGGATCTTGGAGAGGTTCACGACTTCGGAGCCAGGCATCGCCTTGCCATCAAGGTACACGCTCTTGGCAACCAAGAAATCGGGGTTTGCTTTGTGGAATGCTTCAATTTCGCGAGCAGGCAGAAGCGGGTCTTCTTCGAAACCGACCATCACGGAGGTAGCTCCGGTGAGGAGGTCATCGAGACCTTCGACCTTGAGGGCAGCGAGAACGCGCTTGAGAAGAGTGTTCTTCACAGCGTGGTACTTCACACCCTTAGATGCGAGTGCCTTGCGAAGGGCATTGTCCTTTTCTACGGTCATGCCTTGATAATTGAGCAGATAGACGGCGGTAGCGCCATTGAAGGACTCGACGAGCGCGTCCACGGTCTGTTGTTTTTTAACTACAGCTTTCATGGTATCTCCTAGCGCGTCAGTGCCATATCAAGTTTGATGCCCGGAGCCATCGTTGCAGACAACGTAAGGCTCTTAATGTAGGTGCCCTTAGAAGATTGAGGCTTGTTCTTGACGACGGAGTCGATCACAGCCTTGGTGTTTTCAACCAGCTGGTCAACGCCGAAGGAGAGCTTGCCTACGGGGGCATGGACGTTGGCGCCCTTGTCAACGCGGTACTGAATCTTACCAGCCTTGAGTTCCTTAACCGTCTGGGCAACGTTAACCGTAACCGTGCCGGCCTTCGGAGAAGGCATCAAACCGCGAGGACCGAGGACCTTAGCGACCTTACTAATCACCGGCATCATGTCGGGAGTAGCAACGACGGAATCAAAGTCCAGCCAGCCTTCCTGAATCTTCTGAACCAAGTCAGCACCACCAGCGTAGTCTGCGCCTGCGTTCTTTGCAACTTCAAGATTATTGTCCTTGCAGAAAACCAAGACGCGGACCTGACGACCGGTACCATGCGGCAGCACAACAGTGCCACGAACCACTTGGTCGGAATGTTTTGGGTCCACACCGAGATTGAAGTGGATTTCGACCGTCTGGTCGAACTTCAATTCGGACTTTTTAAGGATTTGGACTGCTTCAGCAAGATCGTAAGCCTTGTTACGGTCAATGCTTTCAGCAATCTTCTTGTATTTTTTTCCTCTGAACATGGTGTTTCCTGTCAGATACGTAACGGTGAATTACCTGCCTCAGTCAACCACTTCAACACCCATGGAGCGAGCGGTGCCCGCGACCATGCGCATAGCGGCTTCGAGGTCGATTGTGTTTAGATCCGGCATCTTCTTTTGGGCGATATCCTGGACCTGGGCCTTGGTGAGCTTACCAACTTTCTTACGGTTGGGTTCGCCAGAGCCGCTTTCAAT
>Ga0247610_10002666_pt1 | contig 20321 bp, 4 predicted proteins | sample 174DNAGHGhighgp2_FD_193483 | JGI IMG/M metagenome (GOLD analysis project Ga0247610, IMG submission 193483) | Sheep rumen microbial communities from Palmerston North, Manawatu-Wanganui, New Zealand - 1742 DNA GHGhigh gp2 | ecosystem: Host-associated > Mammals > Digestive system > Stomach > Rumen ...
ATCCTGGTGGCAGGCATCATTTCACATATTGAACAAGGAATTGAACATGACTGATTATCGTGACTTTAGCATAAACAACCGGTCGAACCTTTTCGTCCGGTTTGCGGCGGACGCGAACGGGACGGACTTCAGCGACAAGCCGTCCCCTTCCCGCCGTTATATAGGCGTCCTGGCCTCTGGTCATCGATTGAACCTCCCGATCCGGGAGGACTTCGCCGGTCTTTGGCAGGAGTACCGGGGACGGGACGGCTCGAACGCCGAGGTGTCCATTGACCCGGTCACCTACACCTGGATCATCAATGGGGTCGATACGGGCGTCATCGCACGCGCCCATGATACGATTCTGGCCAAATCCTACGCCGTTGGTCAGACGATGGCCCGCCCGAATGAAGACTACGACAACGCGATGTACTACAAGAACGAGGCGGAGAAATCGGCGAAGGCCGCCGAGTTGGCGTTAGGCGATATCGAGGAGCTGAAAGAGCAGGTTTATTCCCAGAACGAGGTCATCCAGGGTCATATCGAGGAAGTAACGAACCTGACTCAAGAACTGAATGGAAAGATTGAGCATGTCAATGAGGTCCAGGTCCATGTCGATGGTGTCAAGGAGCATGTGGACGAAATTGACACGCAGTTGACAGATAAATACAACATAGTCGTCCAGAATACGGAGCAGATCGCCCAGGATAAAAGTGATATCATCACCATCCAGGGCCAGATCAACCAGTCCGTTCTGACCGTGACCCAGGCCGCCAACCAGGTATCCGACGACAAGAGCATCATCGTCCGGGCCAAGGAACTGGCGGACGGATACCGTCAGGCGGCTGCCTCGTCCGCACTGGAGGCGGCATCCTACGCCCATGGCAACACCGGCATCCGCGACGGCGAAGACACGGACAACGGTCTGTACTACCTGACCCAGGTCCGGAACCAGGCCGGGGACGTCAGCGCCGATCTGGCGACAGTCCAGGCGGCCCAGGAGGATGTCACGGCGAAAGCCTCGCAAGTCAACACGAACGCCCAGCAAGTCGATCGGGACAAGACCGACATCACGACCATGAAGAACACGGTCGTGGAGAAGCACGGTGAAGTCGTGACGATGAACGGGAACGTCGAGACGCTGCACGGAGAGGTCGTGACGATCAAAGGTGAACTGGACACCCAGTACGACGATATCCTAGACAAGGCGTCTCAGGTGTCCAACGACACGGCCGCTGTTTCGGTCATGAAAAACTGGATAACGACGAATACCCAGATATCCCATGTCTATATTGACGAGCATGGCGTTCTTCATGAAAACCGGGTTGGCGCGGATCTGTTCTCATTTTCTCTTGATGAGAACGGCAAGTTGGTCGTGACAGATCTCAAGCAACCGAATCGTCATGCCGAGCTGGGTGTGACAACGGCATATGGTTATGCGAAGGCTGGCGGGTACACCGGGACGGAAGAGGATTTCATTGCCCGTATCCAGGAAATTTTGAACGCCACGCTTGATACGTTCTCCGGCGATTATAACGATTTAACGAACAAACCGACTATCCCGTCCAAGACGTCGGAATTGACCAATGATAGCAATTTCCAGACCGCTCAGCAAGTCCAGGCAGCCGTGTCTCCGAAGGCGGATGCGTCCGCTTTGACCGCTCATACGGGAAACACTACGGTTCATATCACGGCCTCCGAAAGATCTTCCTGGAATGCCAAGTCGAATTTCTCCGGAAGTTACAACGACTTGACGGACAAGCCGACGATCCCAACGACTGCGGCAGATGTCGGTGCCATACCGGCTTCTGAGAAAGGCGCCGCCAACGGCGTTGCTCAGCTGGATGCCGACGGTAAAGTTGATGTCAGCCAGTTCCCGGTAGCTGGTTCGTCCAGCGGCCAGACGGGTGGTGTTTGGACTGCGGCGGATAACGGCGTGTCGACCGATTCAACCGGAAAACTGTCTATTGTCCAGGCGGGCTCCGATGCTATTGCCGGACGTAGCAGCAGCACGCAACCCATTGTTCCGTCGAACCTTAATGAAGCGGTCGCTGCGGCGGTTTCGGATTCAAATCACATGACGTTGAATGCCTCTCAGCAGGCTACTGTTCAGAGTGTCTTCCACGTCCCGGATATTGATGCTACAGGCTCGTCTCTCGGACTTGCTGTGGATCCGACGACTTACGTGATGACCATGACGCTTAAGAATGCTTCCGGAACGACGATCGACACGAAGACGGTCGATCTTCCTTTGGAAAGCATGGTGATTGGTGCAACGTGCACAAACGGCGTGCTGACGCTGACGTTGCAGTCTGGCGCCACGGTCAATGTGGATGTATCGTCCCTTGTGTCGGGGTTGATCCCCTCCAGCGAGAAGGGTGTCAACAACGGTGTCGCCACACTCGGAAACGACGGAAAAGTTCCTTCGGCCCAGCTTCCGACTATCCCGACATCTCTCGCTGATTTGACGGAAGATTCGACACATCACACGGTCACCGCTGATGAGAAATCCGCATGGAATGCAAAATCCGATTTCTCCGGGGATTACAACGATCTCGGAAACAAACCAGCCATTCCGTCCAAGACATCTGATCTGACAAATGACAGTGGTTTTCAGACGTCTTCAGATGTTCAATCGGCTGTATCCGGAAAAGCCAACGCATCCGATCTCGCAGCTCACACTGGAAATACGACGATTCATGTCACTGCGGCGGAGAAAGAAGCCTGGAATGGTAAGAGTGACTTCAACGGTTCTTACAATAGCCTTACGGACAAGCCGACGATTCCGACGCAACTGTCTCAACTTGCAGAAGATTCCACCCATCGTACGGTTACCGATGCGGAAAAGGCGTCTTGGGAAGGAAAGTCCAGTTTCGACGGAGACTATAATAACCTTACAAATAAACCGACAATCCCGGCGACAGCTGCAGATGTCGGCGCAATTCCGACCACCGAGAAGGGAGCGAACAACGGTGTCGCGACCCTCGGAAACGACGGTAAAGTCCCGAGTGCGCAGCTGCCGCCTATAAGCTCTGTGCCGGATCCTATAACAGCCCTGGTGGATCCGACAAACACGACTGTAGGTGTACCTGGCCGACTATATCTCAATACATACGCGGACAAGGCTTTTGTATGCTCGGGTAGCTACAATGCCGGAACTGCGCAGTCGCCTAGCCTGCGATACAGCTGGATGCCTATCGTGGCCGGAAGCGGCGGATCGGTATGGAAGAACGTCATAATAAGCCAACAAGACAACAACACGGTCGACACATCATCTAAACCGGTGCTGATCGTTGGGAACAGCAATACGCAATCCCAGGCGTTGGCATCCGCTATCGTGGGCCATGACATAACGCAGAATGTATGCAACCAGTCCGCGGCTGTGGGACAGCATATCACGCAGAACGGCTGCGGAGACTCGCTCGCAATCGGGGTGTATATATCCCAGCGAGTCTGCGAAGCGGTGCTGATGTCTGGAATCTATCTGACATCGTACGGTTCAGGAGAGTCCGGTGCGGCCTACTTCGGGTTGTATAATACACCAGTCCCCAATGTACTCCGGGTTACCGGAAACGGTTCGTCGGACAGTGCCCGTAAGAACATTGAAGAACTGTCGACATCCGGTGATTTGTACATTACTGGCGGATACCGACAGGCCATCACGGAAATACCAGCTGCGACGTCAGCTTATACACTGGCCGAAGGCGTGTACATCCATACGCCGGCATCAGCCCCCACTTATACGCTCCCGGCGGTTACGGATGCCACCAGAACCCGGTACATCGAACTGACTGTCAAGTTCACAAACGTTCAGTCCTATTCGTTCGTCGACAGTTCAAATACGGCGATCACGCCAGTGACCACTCCGACTATATCGGCAGGTGACATCTACACCTTTAGAATGGAATACAGCAGTTTCCTGTCCAGGTGGGTCATCACACCGGAACGTCATGGAGCATCCGCATATGTGTCCGATTCCGCTTTGGCGGAACATACGGGCAATACGACGATTCATGTTACGTCCACAGAGAAAGCGGCATGGAATGCGAAGTCGAACTTTAGTGGTTCGTACAACGACTTGACGAACAAGCCCACGATTCCGACAGCTCTCTCCGATCTGACGCAGACGGCAAACTACCATACCGTGACCGATTCTGAGAAGGCCGAATGGTCCGGAAAAGTGTCCGGTATCACCTTGAATGGTGAAGATCTGGAACAAGACGAAGACGGAATTGTGAACATATCGGCACTGGCCGTTGTGCATACGACCGTCCCGAACGCCAATACCAGCGAGCAATCATATATGCTCTATCTTGGCGAGACGAATGCGTCGTATAAGAAAGGTCATCTGTACGAACGTGCGATCGAACCGGGGACAACAGTCGCCTACGATCGTGTGACTGTTCACGCATATGACACCGAGTATCACTTCGATGCCTCAAACAATACAACAGGTCCATGGACTTGCAACGACGGGAATATCCGTCTCAAATATGAGCAAATCGGACCTGACACAGGCTGGTGGGAATTCACCGACCATACAACAAACGATTCTGGCTACTTGCACAACCTCCATTCCAACGAGGTCGCCAGTACGGATATGCCGTGGACTTCGGCGATAACCGGATGGTATCACGAAGACGGTAATCAGGAAATCATTTCGGTGACTCGAGATGTCGGTGAAGAGGTGGTACCCGGAACCGACTACGAGTGGAAAGACCTTGGTGGCTCGGACAAAGAGATTGACGAAATCCCGTCTTTGGTGACAGCGTACTCGTTGCAGGAAGGCGTCGCTCGTCATGAACTCGGTTCCGGTTATTGCACCTATACGCTACCAGAGGTCCGAGACACGTCCATAACACACGAAGTTGTGGTTACGGTCATGTTCGCCACGGCAACTGACAGTTGCATGTTCCTCGACTATGACGAGAATGAAATCACGCCGCTCTCCACACCGGAAATTGAAGCGGGCACAGTCGTATCGTACTTGTGCAGCTATGATGTATTCCTCGAGTCGTGGGCCATCATGCCAGTTGTCTATGGTAAGAAGGAGGTCTAACCATGACACTGAGAAACAATCTCTTTAAGAAGTATTGGCGGTCGGCGCAGAGCCAAGCGCCTGCGCCGACCGCCTCAGATATCCCGCTTCCTTACTATGAAGTCGGAGCAATCTGGGTGAATAACGGCAATCTTCTTGATACAGGACTTATGACCGATCCTACCGATGAATGGATAATCGTTACTGGTAAAACTAACCTCAATCAGAACGGTCATGTTTGCGGGGGATCCTACTCGAAAACAGATTCCAATGCAGGTATTTATTCCGGAGGGGGAAACAACGGACACCGACTCTCAATTGCATTCGGAAACATTTCTGGATCCGGTGAACTAGAAATACTTGATGAAGATCTCGGGATCGCTCACGAAATACGCGTTAAACACTCTACAGGCGAGGTCTGGGTTGATGGTGTGTTCAAAGGTCAAAAACAAGTGACGAATACCATCCCCCATCCGGCTCCGTTAACGATGTTTGGGCAACCTCGAACAACGACAGGTACATCCAGTTCTTATGAATCTGGGTATATCAAGTCTTTCAAGATAATACGAAATGGCGTACTAATTCGGGACTTCATAGCAGTTTGCACACCCCCTCCTTCCGTAACGTACGGGTTTATCGACATGAACGCTGTCCGAAACGGGACTGGGAAGGTATTTTACCAATATGGAAATAATGAACTGAATGATTTTGACGTGCGGTTTACGGTTGAAGTCACATCGGACGATCTGACTTATAAGTTTATTTCAACAATGCAGTTCAGTTCACCTATCAAAACTGGTACAACTGTGGATTGGGGAGACGGTAATGTTGAGAATATCGAAAACTCTCGATATTTCCAGCACACCTATGCGTCACCAGGGGAGTACCAGATACATGCAAAAATGAACTACGCAGACGGCGTGTTTACACTGACATGTAATTCGGATGATGACAATGCTCTGAAAGTAAAGAGTATTGAGTCTGTTTCCGGTCAAATTATTACAAAGAACTTCTTGAGGTTTGCACGACATGTCAACTTTGATGTTTCTGCCATCAAGAACCTGAGATTTGTTCCAGAATACGGATTTCGGTCGTGCGGTGTGTTGACGTTGTCCGCTTTACCGAGAAATCTTCTAGCAATAGACGTTGGCGGATTTGAATATTGTGAAAACATTGCAGTAACAGCACTTCCTCCTCATCTGGTGTATATCGGAAGCTATGCGTTCGGTAATTGCAAAAAACTGGCTATCACATCTATTCCGAAATCTGTGACAAATATCGGGCGCCATGCGTTTGAGTACTGCACAAGTTTAGCTATCACATCTATTCCTGAAACAGTGACAACTCTCGGAGAAGCTGCATTTATGGGTTGTTCCAATATGCCTTTACGGGAGATGCATTGCCCTATAACAACGATACCGATATGGTTATTTATGGATTGTGCAGAGAGCACCCTCTCTGCATTACCGGATACCATTACTACGATAGAGTCTCGGTCATTCAACGGTTGTTTGAAAATGACAATATCTGAACTTCCTCCGCATTTGTCTGGAATCATTGATATAGAGACATTCCAGAATTGTCGAAGTATAACGATTAGCAAGATACCGGAAGGTGTCACGGCTATCGGGTTCAGAGCATTTAGATATTGCGTTAGCATACCCACGATGGAGATTGCATCAACAGTGGAGACGTTAGGAGGCCAATGTTTTGCTTCTTGTGCTAGTCTACGAAGTGTCGTGTTTAAGGGGACACCGACTACAATAGATAGTAGTGTATTTCAAAGTGATCCGGTATTAACCGATATCTACGTCCCGTGGGTAGAAGGAGATGTTGCTAATGCTCCATGGGGCGCGTCGAATGCCACTATCCATTATAACTCCCAGGCATAACCCTATCATTATGTGAGAGAGAACTAATTGAGATATAGTTATGATACTTAAGAATATTTTGTTTACGATGTTCTGGAAGCAACAGAACGGACGGGTACGATACTCTGTTCTTCCGCCAGGGTTTATTGAATCAGATGGAGTCTTTGATGCTCCATCTGGATATAAACCATATGTTAATACAGGACTTTTATTGTCCCCTTCAGCGCAGAAGAAATGGACAATAGAATTCTCATACCACGGCTGTACTAATCCGGTAAACATTGCCGTCATGGGCACAAGCTATTCGAAAACATCCGGGAACTACGCTCTTTGGGTGGACAACTCAGACGGCACCAATGGCCGGAAGATCGAATTCATTTTCGGGAATGGAAATGCCGGAAGGAAGGAACTTGCCCAATACAAATACGATAAGAATGTATTGATCACAGAGAACCGGCATAAGTACGAGATGAATCTTCTTACCGGTCAAGGGTTTATTGATGATGTATGCGTAATAACGGCAGGAGCCGTCGCATCCGTCCCGAATCCGACACCGGTCGTCTTTCATGCGGTATGGCGTGGATCATCCGTGTTCAACACCGGTGCAGGAACAATCCATAGTCTGAAGATAGGGGATCCGTCTGACGGTGGATTGATCCGGGATTACATCCCGTGTATCAGATTGTCGGACGGACTTCCCGGCTTCTACGATCTATGCGAAAGCACAGATGGTGTTGACGGTACTCCTTTCTATAAGTTGCAGCTGGCTAGTGGATCGGACAATCCGACCACTGTGCCGACGTATAACACATCGTTCTCTGTTCGTGTGAAGAAAAACACAACCGGAACGTGCAAAGTTACGCTGTCTGCGACACAAATGACGGCAGGGGTCGTTTCAGTAGATTGGGGAGATGATGCTACGGAAGAGCTGACATCGGCGTCCAGTTCTAGTACGCATTCGTACTCGACTGCCGGTGAATACGATCTGACGGTATCCTCCGAGACAGCGCGAGGTTTCACGATGAGCCAGTCTGAGACCATCTCCAGCATTACACGTCTGCTTTCCTATGATTGTAGATTGTCCCCGTTGGATTCATGTACGGGGCGACTTCTTTGAACTTCGGAAACAACATACTCGGAAATGTATACTGGATACAAGCAAGCGCTTTCCGAGACTGTACAAGTCTGACACTGACGGAACTTCCGAAACCTTTGAAACGAATAGACGAGTATGCTTTCTACAATTCCGGAGTCGGTATTACGAGAATCCCGAAGAAAGTGAATTTCATAGGGGATTATGCATTTGGAAATTGTGCCAACCTCACACGCATCACATTCGAAGGCGATGAGGTGACAGATATTTCCAGCACGGCATTTCAGGGCTGCACCAACTTAACCGATATCTACGTTCCGTGGCATATGGATGAGGTAGCCGGCGCTCCTTGGGGTGCTGGGAATGCTAAAATCCATTACAAGGCATGGCTCTTGCCTCCATCAAACGAGATCTGGTACTACGGATCCTCTCAGGCTACCTTATTCTCAGACACTAATGTTGTTTCCCATACATTTAGCGATGGAAAAGGTGTAATAACCTTTGCTGCTCCGATAACGCAGATGCCTAACGTATTAAGAGGCACATCAGTAACCTTGGTTAACATGCCGGACAGCGTGACATCCATTGTGTCGTCGGCCTTTTTCAACTGCGCGAGTCTGAAGAATGTGGTTTTGTCCCCGAATATCACATCAATAGAAAGCTATGCATTCTATCAATGCGGTAACATGAGACTTTCCGAGTTCCCAGATAAATTGACAGAACTTGGGCAAGGCGCGTTCCGGGGTTGTTCAAGCATTTCCACGACCTCGTTGCCTGCCGGGGTGACAAATATTCCAAGAGAGACTTTCTATGGATGCACCTCGTTGGCATTGACCGGGCTGCCAAGTGGAATGACACGCATAGAAGACAACACGTTTGACAGTTGTACAAATCTTGCTCTTACGTCACTGCCTAACGGCATAACGTTTATTGGAAATGCCGCATTCTATGGCTGCAGTAAAATACAGCTTTCATCCCTTCCTAATACGGTAACTGAAATTAGTGGCTCTGTATTCAGAGATTGTCAAGGGCTTACACTGACTTCGCTTCCAAGTGGATTGACTTCCCTCGGAGGACGGGCATTCTACAACTGCCAGAATCTGGCGCTTACATCTCTCCCCGACGGTCTGACGAGCATACCGGCGCAATGCTTTTATAACTGCTCCAACCTGGCGCTTACATTCCTTCCGTCAGGAATCACAAGCATCGGCCAACAAGCATTTGCCAGTTGTGTCAATATTACACTGACATCCTTGCCGGCAGGATTGACGAGCATAGAAGACAACGTGTTCGACAATTGTCCGAAGATAAGCATCTCAAGTCTCCCGCCAGAAATCACAAAGATCGGAGGAAACGCGTTCTATGGCGATCTGCTGGTGTCCGTAGACTGTATTCCAGAGACTGTTACGACGATCAGCGCAAACGTATTCAACAGCTGCGCGGGCATAACCTCATTGATATTCATTGGTACTCCTAACAGCATATCGCCCATCGCCTTCAATAGGTGTACTAACCTTACAGACATCTACGTTCCATGGGCAGAAGGAACGGTGGCCGACGCGCCGTGGGGTGCAACAAACGCCACAGTGCATTACAACAGTCAGATGATGCCGAAATCAAACGAGATCTGGTACTATGGCGAGTCTCAGGCGACTCTATTCTCCAATACCAACGTTGCTTCTCATACATTCGATAACGGAAAGGGTATAGTAAGATACAATTCTAACCTTACGACCATGCCAGACACTCTACGCGGGACATCTGTCACTAGGGTGGTCTTGCCTATCACAATAACGTCCATCGGTAGTGATGCGCTACGGGAATGCACCGATCTGACATCTGTTGTGTTTCCTCAGCATCTTAGAACGATTGGAAACAACGCATTCCGATATTGCTCCAATTTGGAATGTGATGGCCTTCCGAGCAGTGTTACTTCAATCAGTGGCTGGGCCTTCCAATATTGTTCTAAAATAGCATGGACATCTCTGCCGGAAGAATTGACAGAGATAGGATCATATTGTTTCCAGCATTGTTCCAGTTTGGCAATCACCTCTATTCCTGATGGAATCACAGAACTGAACCCCGGTGTATTTGATGGATGCACCAGCCTGGCGCTGACATCACTTCCGTCGGGTCTCACAACAATAGCTGACGGAACGTTCTGGGGATGCGCCAATATTTCCCTGAATCATATACCTGCCTCTATCGTAAGCATAGGCAACAACGCCTTCAACAGTTGCACAGGCTTGTCGGTTGTGTATCTAATAACTCAAGCATCAATCTCCAGTTCAGCATTTTCTGAATGCACCAATCTCACTGACATCTACGTCCCGTGGGTAGAAGGAGATGTTGCTAATGCTCCATGGGGAGCGTCGAATGCCACAGTGCACTATATGGATGGGAAAACTCTCGAGGATGTGCAGTATACCGACGAGACTATGAAGCATCATGTGGTTAAGGCCATGTATATTCCTTCCAGCGGAGGGAGGCGCCTCTCTTCTGACATGGTCATCAATACACGCCATAATACCACGGTGAACGACGAATGGATTGTTACGTGCAAAGCGGATCATCGGGCTTCCGGCGACATGTGTATTATGGGCAGTTCCAACTCTAACACAAACACCAACTGTGCTATCTGGATGAATCCGACAACAAATACAGTCAGGTTCCTCTTTGGAGATGCAACCCGCTCTGACACTGTAGTCTCAACGATCGAATATGACATTACTAAGTTCCATACATACAGAATCAAATTCTCGACAGGCCAGGCGTGGATCGATGACAATCTGATCGGAACAGCTGGGTCCGTGTCGAGTTTCGCGAATGCGTGTCCGTTATACATCTTGACCTCTGGTCAGGTATCCTATTCATCAGGATTCTTGAATAACACGCAAATATTTAACGGCGATGTCGTAGACGTTAAAGTATTAACAAATGACAACTTGACGCTTCATTATGTTCCGTGGTCTGACCTGGAACCGTATGAGTGTGGTTTCTATGAGACTGTAAGTGGTACGGAACTAGAAATGCATCGATGGGTGAAACCTTTGTTCGAATGGAATCTTGCATGGACTGTATCCTTGACTAGCAACAATTTGACATATGGCCTGTCAACCAAGCTGTATGATAATATTGCAGTAGTCTATTGGGGTGATGGCACGTTTGAGCAATTGTCACAGACAGACGATAGCGTCACAATATTTACGCACACCTATGCCAAGGCAGGTCAGTACAATGTGACCTTCTTCGCATACTACTCTGGTGATTTTGTTTGCACTACGGGACATAACGGATTTATAAATTCGGAGCCTGTGTACAAAGATAGAGTGAAGAGTGTTCTGTATGTTAAAGGTACACTCGTACCGACCTATTTCTGCTTTAAAGCGTCATCGATTACTCAAGTTCCCTCTCAGCTCTTCGAAGGGAAACTCGCGATTGGTAGCGACGCATTTGGCGGTTGTCAGAATCTAAATATTTCCAGCATCGGTAATGACGTTCAGTTCATTGGTTATTCAAGTTTTGGCGGATGTACGTCTCTTACGGCACTAGCCATGCCAAGTGTACGTCATCTATTGCCATATGCCTTCCAAGACTGTACTGCTTTGGGAAGCGTCAATCTTCCAAGCATTGTCGAGCTTTCCTCCGGGTCGTTCTCCAATTGTACAGGATTACGATCTATTACCTTCGGTGAAAACCTATGCGAATTATCGTACAATGCATTCTTCGGTTGTACAGCGCTTGAAACTGCCATATTCGAAGGCAGTGCGGTGGAATATATTCCGGAAGAATTATTCGAAGAATGCACTAATCTAACCGACATCTACGTCCCATGGGAAGAGGGTACGGTGAATAATGCACCGTGGGGTGCAACAAACGCAACTGTTCATTATAATCATCAAGTATAAAGAGGAGTACTATGTACGCAAAAATTGTTGACAATGCATTACAGTATCCTAAAGCCAGTGAGTTCCAGGGGATCCCGAACTATCTGTTCAATGATCCGGCGCTTCGCCGGAAACACTACATGCCGCTAGTTGGAGAGGCCGAACCCCGTGAAGGGTTTACGGCTGCTCCGGCAACCTGGCATGTCGTGGAACAGAAGGAAACCCGCACGGAACCTCGCCGGGAAGATCCTGTGACCCGGAAACCTTTCATCGAAGACGTGATGATGGAAGATCCCGTAACTCATGAGCAGAAGAAGATCGGTGAGCGCCGCGTCACACGTGACGTCCCGGTTGAATTTGACACGTCTTACATCCAGGTCGACACTTGGACGTATACCGAGATTCCTGTCACGCCGCCTGCCCCGGATCCGGAGGACATCACGCCGCAGATACAAAAGCTGGTCGAGATGATCCAGTTCTATGCGGACAAGTACACCGCGACCGAAGATCTTCTTGCCATGGAAGATGTCAACATCGAGTCGCTGGAGGCATTGATCGACAAGTACCATGTCTCGGCCGACGACAAGCTGACCATCATGACGAAGGTCCAGATGAGAGTCCTGGAGATCATGGCCACGTGCCGATCCACATGGCATGACATCTGGGCCGTCAAGGTGAAACCCGCCCTGACCCGGGCGCTGCACCCTGATACCACATCCGGCCAGGAGCCGGACGAACCGGCGGCGGAGCCGGGTGTTTGACACGGAACGATCGCGTAGGCGTGCCCCGATGTCGGGGCACGCCTACGCTCTGTCTCGGGCATCTTATTGAGGGTGTCCCTCCATCACGACGGGCATTCTTATTTGACTGTCTATCATTTCCATTTTAATATAGGAGACGAACCATATGAGTGACATGATCTTAGGCGGGGTGACCGCTTACTCGGACGCTGTCAAGGGTGGTTATACCGGAACCCGGGAGCAGTGGGAAGCCGAGATGGCGAACCTGGGCAACACCCGGGTGATCGCCGAACAGAAGGCCCAGGAGGCGACAGCCGCCGCCCAGCGGGCCGAGACGGCCGCCTCCTCCGTCGACGGGGTCATCGAGACGGTGACCGGCCTGAGAGACGAGACCCAGGCGCTGCGTGATGAAGTCATGCAGCAAGAAAGTTCTAACAAACAAGACAAGGATCTTGATGCGATAGCCGGTAATGTCGCCGTGTTCGACAACGAAGGCAATACGGTCGACAGCGACATCCATACGGACGACGTGGTCGTCCATCCCGGCGTGTACGACGACCTGAATGTCGGAACTGCCAAGAACTTGGAAGACATCTACGCGACACCGGTACCTGCGGAGTTCGGGCATCGAACGACTGCCGGGAAAGTCTCCATCAGCGAGCATGGTACCGCAACGATCATGGAGTTACGTGGCCGGACAGAAATCCCGAATCAAATTGTTCCGGACGACGCTCATGTAAACAAAATGACAAGAAGTGGCTCTTTGACTGTAACAGACGCCTTAGCGAGAACACCACATGCGCTGGAATTGCGCGGCGCATCGCTGGTAAGGAACCAGTTGGTGGCAAATGGTGACTTTGGTCTTGGAACGTACGGATGGTCTGCTGGTGGAAATACGAGCTTATCTGCATTAGATAACGAATTGACAATAGACTTCAGTCAAACATCTACAAGTTATATGCGTAATGCTTCGGTAGCCGCTGCATGCGTTATGAATCACACCTATATAGTCGCTGCGGACATAAATGCCCCGGCGGACTTTTCCGGTCAAGGCGCAATAAACATATATGATGCAATAACACATTCGCCTCTCAAATAAATATTTCTGCAGATTATGCAGGAACGTGGCATAGATACTCTTTGAAGGCGATAAAAGATGTAAATGTAAATGGTCGGATATACTTCGCACATGATAAGTCGAAATCGTTTTCTGGACAAGTAAAGATTCGCAATGTCCAGATCGTCGACCTCACTCAGCTCTTCAACGGTGACACGACAAAAATCAACGCCGTGCAGACCTGGGATGATCTGGTGGCCGTTATGCCTGAGTACGGTCAGTACGTCGCGTACAACACCGGCGAAGTCATCGGGAGTGACGCTGGATGGGAACATAAGTGGCAGGCGTATGACCCGAGTGAAGCAACTAATGGAAAGTATGTAAATTATTCTGGGGGATTAACAACACAGTCACAGTTTGCAGCCACAGATTTTATTCCTGTTTCTCCTGGTGATGTTGTCGAAATGCTATATCCAACAGACTCAGGGACCGGAGCAGCATCGTGCTTTTATGATAGTAACAAAACTTTCGTACAGGGAACAGGTAAAATACAAGGTAACCGTGTGCAATATGCTAGTCGTGAAGTTCCCGAAGGGTGTTACTACTTTAGAGATTCTTTACTTAGTAAAGATATAAACACATATCAGTGCTGGGTCATAAATAAACAACCAAGCATTGCTCCAACCGTCCCTCTGTTCGCTGCAGGCACAGCGTATGACCGCGAGGATGTAATATCCGGAAAGAGAACGCAGCGTTTAAAGATGGTAGATTTAGGCACATTGAGTTGGGATTTCTATAACGTAAATAACTATCCAAATGTTGCGCAGTCCGCTGAAATAAGCGATATCGTAACTGATGCCAAACGGTTGATTTGTACCAAGTATGTGCGTAATGCAAATGCTGGCTGGGTCAATATAGCAAAAATGGAAATTACCGGATATGGCAAGAAATTGTATATACGTGATGATGCGTTCATAGGCAAGACTGCAGCGGAGATAAAGATTCTATTATCTGGCGTTATACTTTACTACGAGCTCAAAGAGGCTGCCGTCACCGACATCACTCCGACGCCCGTCACACTACAAGCAGGCACCAACACATTCCACCAAACTTCAGGTGTCATCAGCAACACGTCCATCTACATGAAGTACGATGGAACGAATTATGCCATTCCGACTAATCAACGTTCCAAATATATCACCTATATAAACGGTGTCTGGGACTATCAGACAAACGTCACCATACTCAACGTCGTGTGTGGACGTGATATGGTTTTCGATCTCACAAAATGGTACCGCTACGGTTATGAACCAGCCACGATTGATGAATTCTGGAAACGAGTTCCGAATTGGAAAGGAAAAACCATCCCGTATCTTCAAGGTCAATTGCTGCCGTTTATGGGAACGGATGTTAAGTCCGTCTTTTTCAATTTCTACAATCATGCAACAGGAACTGCGGAATTGCTCGGTGGAAACGAATACCAGATCTGCGGGGAATATGAATCTATTTCTTATACGACGTTAGCTGGAACAGAAGAAACTCTTACGCTTGACGAAGACGGCATCTTCACGCCAATTGACAATGGTGTCTTGACAGTTGTCGGTGGCAACGACACCGATACATGTGTACACCTTACATGGAGCGGATATCGAAATTACGGTAAAGAACAATATCGGTTCGAGAAGTACGGAGAGGTTGTCAGTCCGTTGCCGGTATTGACGCATTTCCCGGATGGGTTGAATGGTGTCGGAACCGTATACGACTCGCTCCAGCCGAATAAGAAAGTAAAACGGTATAAGACAATCCTTCTTGGATCACTCGAATGGTCTGACAAAGGCGTGTACAACGGAGCTCATCTTTTCGACTCAACCAGCATAACGGATATCAAGTCATCCGCTTGGACGACTGACCGTCCCAATCTGGTATGTCCTTTGTATACGACAAATATTGCCTATTATTTGCAGAACTCCGGTCAAGGTACCAATAATGAAGGAATTGGTGGGTACAACCATCTGATTCGTATTCTCGATCCGGAAGTTGACTCACTAGAAGAATTCGTCGAGAAGATACAGAACGTTCCTGTTGTATACGAAATGGATTCTGCATTTATCGAAACGACAGAGATCACACCAGAACTTAGCATGTCCTATACGGCAGATGACTTTGGGGCAGAGCAACTTCTTCCGGTTAATGATCTGACAATGTGGACATCGGATATGAACGCCCTCATCCGATACAACTTGGACTTCACTCGTCTTGGCGTTCATCTTTCTGAGATCTGGCCACAAGTGGAAGATTTCGGGAAGAACAACGACCACTACGCGCGGACCGACGGCTACTACGCCAAACAAAGATTGGGTGCTGCTACAGCAGAGAACCTCATCGACCCATATACCAAAGGTGTTGAGCGGAAGTTCGCCCACGACTCATCATGCGGAACGGCGTCTATTGCCGATAATGGTACCGCCACCGTGGAAAAGTACGAAGGCAGAACCATCAACTGGAACCAGTATGTATCTAACGGTGACGGGCACAATGGTACAACGAGCTGGAACGCTGGCGGAAACGCCACCGTCACAGCAGATGCGGAAACCCACACAATTACCATAAAGGCAAAACCGACAGCTCGTCTGCCGTACTATTTATCGTCATATCCGCTGGCCGCTGCGATTGCCAGACGACCGGATCACGTGGTACTGATCGACGCATGGTTTTGGACAGATAGCAATGTCCAGATTGAAATGATTATGCCATACGCGACATTGGACACTGCAAGCACATATCAATATGACAGTCTGAATACATCAAGAACGGAAGGAGGGCGAATTGCTGGTCGGAAATGGCAGCATATGGTCTATCTTCGTCGGACAAGACAAGCGTCTGCTATGGCTTCGAATCAGAACAACAGTTGGTATTTTAACAACTATGCCAGTGTTCCTGTCGGAACCACCGTCCGTATCCGGGACTTCCAGTACTTCGATCTGACAGAGATGTTTGGTGCCGGCAATGAACCGTTGACAATCAAAGCGTTCCGTGAGATGTTCCCGGAACCGTGGTATGATTACTGCCCGGCCAAAACCATCAACTACAAAGCAGCTGATATCAAGACGGTCGGATTCAACCTGTTCCATACATCGCTTCCGTATATCAAGGTTCGTAATCAGACCTACCAGATAACCGGAACATATACGAAGATTAACTACAGCCCTTGGCCTCTTCGGACGACCCCTGTCGATCTTACGATCGGACAAGTTACAGACGAAAACACACTCTACAAGTATCAAGACGGGTACTATACCTCCTGTATGCCGGTTGTGGAATATGACAATACGAAGACATATCCGATCGGAACAGCCGTATCCAAGGATGGTGGATGGTACATTCCGACGGTCGATATCACGACACCGGAAGAATGGGATGAGAGCCATTGGCAGAGCATCACAACGGAACTCTTCAACAACCCCTTGTATTTCCACGACCACGTTGTGATACCCGATGTGGAAGGAGTGTTCTTGCCCCCGACTGACGGGTATCTGTATGTTGTGGGCGGCAATGATACAGACACGTGTGTCCACTTCACCTGGAGCGGTTACCGTAACGACGACTATGAGCCGTACTGGAACAACACAAAGTCCATTGATCTGACACCATATTTCCCGGAAGGCATGCACGGTAAGAACAACACCCGCTGCGACGAGCTGTATGCCGATAAATACGTGAAAGCCTGGGCAAAATATGAATTCACCGGAACGGAAGGGTTCCGATGCGAATCCAACTGGAACACTTCTGCTATGACCAAGACACGTTGTGTCGGACTTAACTCTGTATCCAATATTCCTTCGAAAGCGGCAGGATATGGTAATTTTGTCTGCAACAAGTTATCTGTTTATAATAAAGATATATTCGCATCTCTGGCAGCTAACGATCTTGAAGGGATTTGTAGCTATTCTAATAACCAGTGGTTTATCTTCCTTCGACTTAATCTCGCCACCATCGGGGCCACTGCGTCCGACACAGCGAACGACGTTGTCGCCAAAGTAAAAGCGTGGCTGAAGACGCAGTATGATGCTGGCGAACCGCTGACTATCTGGTACGAGATGATGACGCCTGTCGAGACGCCGATCTCACCTTCTCTCAACATGACATATCCTGTCGCGGATTTCGGTACGGAAGAAGTCATTGCAGATGTTCCTGCATCAGTTCCGCTGAGTGCCGTGATCAAATATTCGACAGACTACACCCGTGAGTTGACACACATGATCGACGAAGACGTCAGGGGCCGTGTGTCGACGCACGATGAACAGATGGCGAACAAAGCCGATAAGAACGGAGACTACCGTAAGGAGGGTCTCATCGCCAATGCGGCAGGTAACCTCATCGACGCGAACGCCACGCCTGTCCCGGCGCAGTTCTCGTTCCGCACGACGGCAGGCGACGCGTCCGTGGCCGCGCAGGGCGTTGCCGAGATGCAGGCCTGCAGGGGCACGACGCACACCTGGAACCAGCTGGCGGAGGACTACCACGCCAACACGATGGACGTCTTTGGCGAAGGCCAGGTGACGGACGCCAAGGGCGGAGCTCTCGAGAGCAACGTCTTTCAGGGCGAGACCATCGTCAGCAACCAGCTGGTGCCTGCCTCCAAGGAGGCCACGGCGAGCGGCGAGGGAATCATCGAGGTGTCCACCGCCAAGGCGGGCGACGCCCATAGCCTTGTCATGACTGCACCGAGATCCGTTGTGGTGAATCAGTGGGTAACAAACGGGAACTTCTCGAATGGTACGAATGGCTGGGGTGAGAACATTGGGTTCAACACCATTGCCGCTGCTGGCAATGTATTGACCACAACGTTCACTACAGACGACAATAGCTTTGTCTATACACAGGTGTCGTTGCAGTCTGGGCATGTGTACGCTCTAGGCTTCGAAGCGATGCCATCCGTTCGTGTAGAAGGCTTGTCTGTATATGTGTTCAGCACTCAGGGAACATCCTTGAATGCATCAGACAATTACACGGTCGCAAACGCAAGCGCGTGGACAAGAAAATTCGTCAAGTTCACATCTGTGGCTGACGGTACTAACAACATCCGCATATTCGGGCGCAAACTCATCGCGGAAAACGGTGGTATTGGAACAGGCGGCACGTTGAAGCTTCAGAAAGTCATGCTTGTTGACTTGACTCAGTATTTCAATGGCAACCAGACCTTGATTGATTCCATCTCGTCTTGGGAAGCGCTCATGGAATACGATAGACGATTCATAGACTATGTGTCGTATAACACCGGCGCAGTTACAGGCGTTCAGCCGACAATATGCGTATCCGGAAAAAATTTATTCGATAAGAGCAACTTACTAAGATACGAATACCACGGAGAGACGGTGACAGTGGACAATCGCACATGTATAGAGATACGCGGGTCCCTTAGTCCGTACAATACGGTTTCGCATGGCCTTAAACGGCTTATATTCCGAAATGTACCAGCCGTATGCACCTTCTCCTATCAACGGTCTATCGCAGCAGGAAACGGGTACTTCGGAGTGAAATTTGTTTACACAGACGGAACATCCAGCGGACCGGTTCTGACCGACGACATATCTGGTTGGCAGTCTGGGACCATCTCGTCAAATCCCGATAAAGTCATAGACTACATCATAGTGCACAATGGTATGGCAAATGGCGCATCCTATTTGGATGTTGACACCATCCAACTAGAACCCGGTTCCACAGCTACATCCTACGAGCCCTATCGCGATAGTGGTACAGTGCAGGTTCCTGTCCCGCTTTTCACAGTCGGTGATGCGGCTGATGAGTACGAAATTGTAAGTGGTACATTGAACGGTAAGATAAAAGCGTATACGTTCACAGGGAACGAAACCTGGAGCGCGTATGGTACCACTGGGTACTGCTTCACATGGAACACCGGCGACAAGATGCCTGGCAATACCAACGTCATGATGGCGGATTACATAAATCCAGGAGGTCTTGCGGCGGCTCTCGCGATGGACAAGGTTGTCGCAGGATATTACACAAACAATAATCAGAACGTATACATTCTGGATTCGGCATACAGCACGTCGGACATACCGGCCTTCGCCGCACATATGGCAGGCAAGACCATCTACTATGAGCTTGCCGAACCTGTAGAGACCACAGTCGACCCGGTTCAGATTTCCCTCCAGGACGGCGTCAATATCGTCTCCCAGACTGATGACGGACGTACCGCAAGCCTCACGCTTGGCTACGACACTACTTCCTTCAATATCGACCTCGACCCCGCACGCAGCTACTACACGAAGCTGTCCGGCGTCGAGTCCATCCAGACGGGTCTCTCCTTGCTGTCTGTGGACGCCACCCAGGACAAGGTCATGGACCTCACGCTGGCCTATGCCGAGAACCGCCCGTCCACCGTGGATGAACTCAAGTCCAGATATCCCGGCGTGGCCTCCCTCGGGGACTACGACAAGGGTCACTTTGTGCACGCCTCAGGCGGCGTGTGGACCACGGGCGTGTGGAATCAGCTCGTGCAGAATGGTGATTTCAGCGACGGAACGACCGGATGGAAGGAAGCAAGTGCTACGTACGGTACCATCGCTGTGCAAGACGGAATCATGACATTTACAGTCGTTAGTCAGAATAACGCCTATACGAGAGTTGGTACA
>Ga0247610_10002668_pt1 | contig 20319 bp, 23 predicted proteins | sample 174DNAGHGhighgp2_FD_193483 | JGI IMG/M metagenome (GOLD analysis project Ga0247610, IMG submission 193483) | Sheep rumen microbial communities from Palmerston North, Manawatu-Wanganui, New Zealand - 1742 DNA GHGhigh gp2 | ecosystem: Host-associated > Mammals > Digestive system > Stomach > Rumen...
AACTTCATGATCCTGAAGAATTTGATGCAACAATTAATGTTTGGAAAAGGTCAGTAATTGATACTATTCCACTTGGTTGTTCTGTAAAATTCAGAATGGATGTTGAAGAAATGCTTGAAAAATTCAAAAGTATATATTAAAGATTATCCTTTAATCATGTGTAGGGGTTGACGAAAGTCAATCCTTTTTCTATATTGTAATCAATAAAGAGGTAATAATAAAATGTTTGGAAAACCATTAGCATATATTGTAAGAATTAAGGATATCCGAGAGATTCCTGGGGCGGACAGAATTGAACTTGCTACGGTTATGGACTATACTGTAGTCGTTAAGAAAGGTGAATATCAACCTGGTGATCTTAGTTTGTATGTAGAAGTAGATTCACTTCTTCCAGATGGTTTGTCTGATGAACTTCGTGCTAAATATACTGCTATTAAGGAAGGTAGAGAATTAGCGGATGCTACAAAGGAAGAAATTGAAAACGCTCTCAAGGCAATTCAAGAATCTTCTAAGTACCCATATTTTGAATTTCTCAGAGATAAGAAGTTCAAAATCAAGAGCATGAAGCTTGGAAAGTTTGGTGTTATTTCTCAAGGTATTCTTTTCAAGCCTGCAGATCTTGGTATTACTGATGCAAAGGTTGGTAAGGATTATACTCTTCAATTCGGCATTACTGAAATTGTCCAAGATGAAGAAGAAGCTGGTCTTAATACTGGTAAGAAGGATAACTGGCTTGTTCGCAAGCTTATGAGATATACTTGGTATCGTAACTGGAGGAAGCGTCATAACGTTTCTGAAACTTGGGATCCAACTAACCCTGGAAAGTCTGACGAGGAAAACGTCCAAAAGGTTTACACCAAGATGTTTGAACAATACAAGGGTAAGAAATGGGTTAAGACTGAAAAGCTCGAAGGTCAAAACATTACCGTTTTCTCTGAAAAGATTGAACCAAGTTGGTTTGATAAGCTTTTCCATCGCAATGTGGAAAGCAAGAGAATCGGCGTATGTTCTAGAACTAGGGAACTTAATAAGAATGGTTCTGGAAAGGCTTTCTGGGACACAGTTCTTAGACTTAAACTTGATGAAAAAATCAAGAAGATTCCAGGTGAATGGTTCTGCCGTGGTGAACACGTCGGTCCAGGTATTCAAAAGAATATCTATAACCTTCCAAGAACTGATATTATCTTCTTCGACTTTTACAAAAAAGTTTACTTCGAAGATACTATAAATAGAAAAGTATTGTTCAAGTGGGAAAAGTTGAATTTCGAAGATTCTGTTCTTTTCGCTGAACAATGGGGATTGAAGTTCGTTCCAGTTCTTGATGACAATTACGAATTACCAGAAGGTCATGTAAATGATAAGGGTGTATTCGTTTCTGGTGCTGACATCATGCTTCAAGAATCTGATGCAAATACCGTTTTCGGTAACAACCTCAGTCATAAAAGAGAAGGTTTCGTTCTTAGACTTCGTGACGACTATAACGTTTCGTTCAAGGTCAAGAATCCTAACTACAGTATTTAAGGAAATTCTATGGCAGAAACATTAAACGAAAGTGTAGCTCGTCAAGAGGCTACTAATGAGACTTTAACTAACCGTATGCATACCCTGGAGGAGTTTTATACTGAGAAGTATAATCTTTTAAAGGGTATTAGCGAAACGCATCCAGATTGCTTTAAAACGCCGTTTAAACTTGTTTCTTTTGCAGAGGCTAAAGAATCTATACCTACTGTGAAAGACAAGTCCAAAACGCTTAATATGCAAATTGACAAGCTTTCTGAATTTTATGTTGGTCTCATGAACCAATATGAACATATTAAAGATACTCATCCCGAATATCTTTAAAAAATAAAAATAAATCTCTAACCGTTTACAAAACCAACCGTTTTTACTATATTTGTGATAAAGGAATTATATGAAGGCTATTAGTTGTGGTGTAATTATTATTGATAAAGCATCTCGTAAGCTTTTGGCATGTCATCCTTCTTGTCACTCATATAGAGACGGTAACTGGGATATTCCCAAGGGACATGTGGAAGGTAACGAGACTCATGTGGAAACAGCTTTACGTGAATTAAAAGAAGAAGCTAATATTGTACTTACCGAATCTGATCTTTATGACTGTGGTATGTTCTTGTATACCAAGTATAAAGACTTACATCTTTATGTCGCAGAAACTGACATCAATCTTAAAGACTTAAGCTGTTCTACTACTTTCAATTTCGAAGGAAGAACTCCTTTGGAAGTAGACGATTACAAACTGATTGATGACACCGCTACCCAAACATATTACAGAAGTTTGGGACCGCTCGTAGCCGATTGCATTAAACGCTACAAAGAGCGTGACATAAATAAGGTATGAATTTAGAGACGTTTAAACAAGTTGAGGAAAAAGCAAAAACAGATTTATCTATGCCTGATACTTTGGAGGCAATTATTAAAAAGAATAATATTTTGCCAGCCGTTATTCAAGAATGGATTAAATTGTATCAAGATCAGAAATATGTCTGTGCAAGCTTAAATGTAGAATTGTTGGAATTATACGGTGATTTGACAAAGTGTTTCAAAAGACCTAGAAATACAGTGGAATTACAAAAGAAATACAATATCTCAATCAATGAATTTTGGGAAACAGCAAAAGAAATTGATTCGCAGATTAATTGTTGTACTCCTTATGTAGCAAAACTAAAACAGGTTAACCAACAGAAATACTTTTTGGAATTCATCGAAAACACACTGAATAACATAAAGAATTTATCTTTCGCTATCAAGAATTACCTTGATTACAAGAAACTCATGATGGCGACATCGTAAAAATTTTCGCTATAAATATAACGAAAATGAGTTTAACAAGAGTTTAATTGGTTAGTTTCGCCAATTGAAACATGAATACACAAATGTGATTTATGTCTTTAACAATGAAACGAAAAGAGACACGTAAGGTCTCGAAAGGATAGAATACTATGAATAATATTTTTGAAAATCTTCTCAAGGAACTCAATGCATTCGATGCATCTTTTAATGACACTGCTGAAAAGGTCAATGTCCCGCTCAACATCATTCACGAAGAAGATGGTTCGAGCACTATCGAAGTTGCAGTCGTTGGTAAGACCCGTGAAGACATCAAGCTCAAGGGCACCATTGAAGACGGTAAGGCATATCTTACTATCGAAACTGTTGAGAAGGAAGCTACAGACGCTGAAAAGGATGCTGAAGCAAAGCGTGTTTACACAGTTCGTAAGATCAAGGGTAGCGGCAAGCTCTCTATCAAGATCTTCGTTCCGGCTAACCTCAGCATGAAGGAACTCACCGCTAAGGTTGAAAATGGTCTTTTGACCATCAATATCCCGGTCTGTCCTGAAGCCCGTCCGGTTGAATTTAACGTTGGCTAATAACCAATTTTAAATCAAAAATATAAAAGTAAGTCTTAATTGACTTACCTTTTTTTATTTTAAACATTTTCTTGTGCTGTATAGAAGAACTCTTCTTCTGTTGCATACGTTATCGCATCAGCAGAATCTAACATATCTTCGTATTTCTTTAGTCGTTCTTCTGTCAAGAATGCGTCTGGTTCAATTTGTTTAAGAACTAATTTTGCTTCTCTGAATGAACCTGTCTGAACCAATGAAATTACTGTCAATAACTTCTGTGCAATTTCTAATGGTGTCACTGTTTCGAAATCTGTAAAGATACATTCTTCACGGAATAACGAGATGAATTCGTTGCCGACTGTGATGTTATAGTCAACCTCGCCAGCGACTCCATCAATAGCAGAAATTCTTGATGCATTGGAGTTATATTCGGTGATAAATCTGAAGCGGTCAACTGGCTTGTCCATAAAGTCAAGCACTTCATGTTCATCGAATTCTTCCAGAATTGCTTCAGCATTCTTTGACCAGAATTCTTTATTGTTATAGACACATTCGCCATCTACATAAACAATTCTTGAAATGTATTTCATATCGACGTCCTGTAAAATGTAAAAATCTTCTTCATTTTCATTTAGCTCTTTCATTCTAGCTCTAAGATTAGCTAAACTACTTGTGTTGTGTGTTAATTTTCCTGTTTGTTTGTTTACTGCATAATAATGACTCATTATTAAACCTCATTACCATTTATTTTTAGGTAATACTTTCTATTACCAGTTGTAGCAGATCTAAGTGTATTAGAAATTACGCCTTCACCAGAAATCTTCTGTTTTACCAAATCATCGCTAGTACCTATTTCAGTCATATAATTACCATAAGTACCAGAATTGTCAATCATAGAACTTAAAGTTGTATAATTATATACTTTTTGCCAAGATCCATCATAATAGTAAACATTATCATCATTGTCACCTGATATAGTTCCGCCTTTAATAAAATAAAAACCACCGTTTATTGGATTTGTAGGTAATGTATCTATTGGTGTAAGTGAAGATATTTGACTTGTATAACCAGATTGCATTTTGAAGACATGACCAATAATATCAGACGCATTCCAACCATATTCCCAACTACTAGGTCCAGTTGTGCATAAAGCAGATGTATATGATTTAATATCTTTTAATAAATTTGCTAAACGCAGAGCTGCGGTATTTTTACTTGCATAATCAGTCACATTACTTGGAGTATTAGATGATTTGTATGCAAATCTACCAGAAAATATAGGGCCGTTTTGCGGCATAAATCTAAATGAATCATCTACTGACATAGCACAAAATGCAATAATATCTTCTGCTCGTATATTACCAGTTTCTACTCCTAATTCCCCTTTATATGGTTTTCCATTGCCAGCATCTGAACGAACAAAACACACATGCTGTTCAAAGATGGTATTACTGCCTTCCCATACAAAAAAATCATTTTCAGATAATGGAACTACTGTGCTTAAATCACTTGCTTCACCACCGTATGTGCCTAAAGTAGTTATATCTGTTGTAGTAACAGTATCACGATCATTATGATATGCTTTATAAACGCCGTTTTCACCATCAAAATATGCGGGCCAGAATGTATCTTCACCAGGACTTTCATTATTATGCTGATATACAATGTAATAAGTTTTGCCACCTTTTAACAACACATTTTGATTATTAACATAGCGCTTGTAACCAGCAAGTTGATATTCAGTTGCAGAATCTGGACCATTGTCAGCATTAAACGCTGCAATATATAAGCCAGATTCATGAAGAATTTTTACTCTAGCTTTATCATTATTACCTTGACTAGATGTAGTAAAAATTTCAATTGTTTGTACATATATGTCTGCTATTGGCTTATATTGTATAGCAACGAGCTTATCACCAGCAACTAATGTTCTTTGTGCATGATCTCTTAACCAAATGAGTTTAAGATCACCTGCATTATTAGATGGAGACCAATATACAGCTTTAATACTGTGAGCATTACCTGCAGCATCGCACCAAATAATATTTCTGGTTCTTGCTGCCAAATTAGTCTGACTGGGATGTGTTGGTCTAATATGTTCTAGTTCACCGGCCATATTACCTCATTAAACAATATCATAAACGAAATAGTATGTATTTGCTTCTGTGACTGTTGGAACTTCTGTAACGTTAATTACACATGCACCAATATCAAACCCACTAGCTGTCTTTCTTAACATATAATTAGGACCATTTGTTGGGTCAAAACTTGACATAGAATTATAAGATGTAGTTGGAACATGAACAACTTTTGATTGATTTCCCTGAGACTCAACAGTAATATTACCATAAGAATTAGCACCATCAGGAGCAAAGTTAATTTGTAAAGATGTTCCATTTAAATCACCAACATTACCGCCTTGAACATTCTTTAAGAAACCACCGCCATAACTATTTACACCTAACCAGTTAGTACCTATAGCGGTTGTATCAGTAAGACTATTTACTCTGGATTGTCCCATTAAAGTAGCAGTAGTATTTACAGCTAAAATATTTTTTCCAGTAGATTTAACGATAACATTACCAGATACTGTTCCACCAGATAATGGAAGATAATTATCATCTAACCAATCTTTTGTTGGAATTACATCTGTTTTTACACCTAATTTTGTGCTTACAGATTTACCATTACCTGATAATGTTGTAGTGTCTATATTAGCTGTTGCTACGAATGTTCTATCTGATTCTGCCTTTGAATAACATTGATCATTGAAGTCACACCAACCACTTACATTACCAGCATTATCTGTTCTTAATACTAAATAATTATTTACTAATGAAGAATCTGGTTTAATAACATACTTTGCAAATTCAGTAGCTAATTCAGCTGCACCACTTGTTTCAGTCTTTTTATAATAATATGTTAAATCGTCAGCATCTTTCGTTATAAATCCTCGCTGACCAACCCAAGTTTCTGCTTGACTTAAAGCATTAGCGCTAGCTTCATTCACATATGTTTTCGTTGCATAATCGCCTTTTGGCTGATATGTAGTAGAAGCATCACTTGTTGTCAAGTAATTAGCCATATCAGATTTAGTTTGATATGTTTGATCAGCAGCAGTTGAATCAAGTTTTGTACTCAAAGCATTGGTAATTTCCGTTGCACCGCTTGTTTCTGTCTTTTGATAATAATTTCCACTATCTGTTAATTGAGCAACTGCTGTAGGAATATCAGATGTCAAGGCATATTCAGGAGGAACTGATGTCAAATAACCTTGATCTTTAACCCAAGTTTCTGCTTCATTATAAGCATTAGCACTTGCAGCTTCAACATAAGCTTTAGTAGCATAATCAGCAGAAACAGAAATAGTATAATTTGAGGCAACTTTAGTAACTTCAATACCTTCTCCGCCAAGAAGATTAACAGTTGCACCTTGTCCATCCAGACCGTTTGAAATATTAAATATATGCTGACCATCACTATCTGTAATAGTAACCTCAGTACCACCTGCCGGGAATTGTTCTGATACTGGAATGGCAGCAGTAACAACTGTCGGTGAGAAACCATCAGAACCATTAGCACCAGAAACACCACTCATAACATCGATGGATTCTGTTTTAGTAGTTCCGTCATCATCGTAAGTAAATATAACTCTGCTACCACCTGTAATAGTTTCAGTAGAAACAGTCGGAGAAATACCATCTTTACCATTAGTTCCAGATGCGCCTTGAGCACCGCTTAATATATTAAACTGTGCAAGAGGATCACCACCACTTGTATAACTAATTGTTACTTGTGTACCGCCAGCAATAGTAGCAGTTGTAGCAGTGATTGGAGTAGCATCATCACCTTTATCACCTTTTTCGCCAGTATCACCTTTTGTACCACTAGGACCTTGTTCACCTTGTGGACCAGCAGGACCTTGTGCACCAGAAATATAAGCAGCTTCTGGTGATGTAGCAGAAGATGCAAGTGTCCAGTGAACATAACCATCACTTTCAACACTAGGTTTCCACATTAAATCACTTTTTACAATTGTTCCACCACCTCCACCAGCAAGAGGATAACCGCTAATAGCAGAAACACGTCCTGCTTCATCATATTCAAAGACGTTTGGTGTTATACTTGGATTTTGAATTATCATTTCTGCCATGAATTATTCCTCTGTATCGTCTGCTTCAATTAAAGACTTAAGTAACCAATTTTTAATATTTATAAGCTTTTTGCTATGTGACACATCAAGCTGCTGAACCATTAAACTAGCAGTATAGAAATATCCACTTCTAATTAAAGAAAGAATACTTGGAACTACATTAATAATTGGAAGCATATCTGATTGTGTAACTTCTAACAATTTTTCATGCAAATCTCTATCCAGATATGGTGCAATTTTGTAATTCCAATCAAGACCGGATATATGACTTGCAGAATTAAATAAATCATAATATGCACCATAAAATGCATTATTATAATTTTGTGAAATCTTTTCTTTATTATAAGTAACTAACATATATCCTCATAATTAATTTGTTCTTGTTCTAAAGCCAACATATGGTTTAATACCGCCAAATTTATCCATTGAACCGGCGTTTGCAAAATTATAATATGGTCTGGTAAAATCAAGTGTTGTTATATTTTCTAAACCTAGCCATGGTTTTGGATTACCAATATCTACGGTTGTATTCGAACCCATGCCTAAACCAAGAACATTGTGCCAAGTTCCGCCATGGTTATTAAGTTTATCAATTCTTATACATACATAATATAATTGTTCAGGATACATTGTACCTAACTCTTCTATTGGGTATAAGTTTCTTGTATTCATTACTACCTGACCACCAGCTGTCGGAATTAATCCATATTCACTTTCCCATAGCATTTTTGCTTGACCAGCAACACCTTCATAAACAGCAATAGAAACATATTCGTTAGAATCAGCATTACCGCCATTCATATATGCTTGTGTTAATGGACTAAATTCATATTCTATTGCTGGTCTAAATAAGTATGAATATTGCATACTACCAACCAAATTTCCAACAGTATTTAAAGCACCGAATGGGATAGTTTCAGTCATACGACCATTAATAGAATTAACTAACTTATCAAATACTACTGGGTCAATTGGAGTATCTGTAGAACCATTTGTAAGTGTAAGCTGATTATTGCTATTTAATGTGAAAATCTGATTATCATAATTAAGACCAATCTTTCTACTATCATTATTGACAGAAATTGGACTATCACCAATATAATCGTTCATGAGAACACTATTATCATTAGTGCTTACAACTTCTTCAACAATACTTGCTGTAACATTCAAATGAGCAGTTGCTGGAATTTCGCTACCGCCATAAACAACACAGTATTTTCTTGTTGGAGCAACAGTATGGTCAACTGTAATAGCAATAGTAGCATTGCTAGTTCCGACTTCTGTTGGGTAGTAATTTTGAGTAGAAACAAGTTCTGTATTGTCAGTAGCACTCAATATGAGCTTATTTAATAAGTAAGCGTGTGTTCCTGGGTTATTATTGTCAATGGTTTCATTGATACAGAAAGTAAATTTATTTGTCGTTTCTGGTAATGTAATCAAACCATTTTCATCAACTACAATATTATGATAATTAGTTCCGTTAAATGGAATTATTGTGCCAGCAGAAACAACACTTGTGCTTCTGTAAGTATCATACATGTATTCCAAATCATTAGCACTTAAACCAACGTCCCATGTATTTGTTTCAGCATTATATTCTGCAGAAACACCATTACTTCCAACAATTTCAGCACCAGAAATGAAGTAATAATCCTTATCGTTGTATGTTCCAGACTGTGCCATTGCATACTTTGCAGAAATATCATAGAATACAGGTTCTGGAATTTCACCCTTCTTTACGTAATCTCTTTCAACTGTTGCTGATAAATCATCGATTGTTGCAGAAACTTCATCAATAGCACCAAATAATGTTGTACAAACATCTGCAATTTGATCAACGGTATTATCAAATTCATCTTGATCAACTTTTTCGTTAAGTTCTGTAGACCAATCTTTTGCACTTAATGTAAATGTTGTCTTGTCTTCATCACGAGCTGTTGCAACATGTAATAAAGCTTCATCTTCAGAAACAACATTGTAAGAACCGCCTAATGTAGCTAGATTAACACCTTGCCACTTAGAACTATCTCCATCCTTGACTAAGAAATATGCTAAACCAGCAGCACTGATAATATCAGAAGCAGAAGTAACCCAATCACCAGAAGCAATCTGAATAGAACTTACAGAACTGATTGCAGAAAATTGTTCGATTGTTAACTTATCTTGTTTTGCACTGAGTTCATTTGTCCAGTCATAACCAGAAATACCATAATCATCAGTAATCTTAATATATTCATTAGCTGCAGTATAAGTTGGAACTACTGGAATATCTGTCTTCTTAGCATATTCACTAGAAACAGTAGCAGATAAATCGTCAAAGTGGTTATCAACTTCTGTTTTTGTATAATACTCAGTTAACTTTGATGCACTGACATATTCACCAACAGGCTGGAATGTCTCATTAGCCCAGCTAGAAGTTTCTCTAAATTCTGCATTAACTTCAGACTTAGTATAATAATTGTCTAAGGTAGTTGCACTGACATAATTACCAATCGGCTGGAATGTTTCATTAGCCCAAGCAGAAGTTAAATCGAACATTGCACTAACTTCAGTCTTAGTATAATACTTTAATAATTCTGCAGCTAATTCTTCATCAGTTACATAACCTTGTAAATCAATAGATGCCATACCTACGCAAACAAAGTCATATAAACTTGTTTGTGCATCTTTCTTCCAAATCCATTCTCTATAATTATCTTTTTCTTGTAAATCTGAAACTTTAGTTAAATAAATAGTTTTTTCATTTGGAATAGAACCATCTGATAATTTACCATCGATTAAAACTGGTTTTCCTAAATTTTGTTCATCACCATTTACAATTCTAAAACCGCCAAAATTAGCAAGTAATTCATCAATTTCTTCTTGAGAATAAGTTTCATCCTTTTTATAATAATTATCTAAAGATGCACTTGTAAGATAATCACCTTTAACTTGGAATTTACCATTTGCCCAAGCAGAAGTAGCATCAAATTGTGCATTAACATCTGAAGTTTTTGCATATGGTTCTAATGCATCAGATTTTAAATAACCTTGACCATTTACCCAATTTTGAGTAGTGGAAACAGCTGCAGCAGAAGCTTCACGTGCATATTCTTTTGTTGCATAATTACTTAAATCTGCTTCTTTCAAATAATGCTGGTTTGTAACCCAAGTAGTTGCAGAATTAACTGCTGCTGCAGAAGCATCTTTTAATTCATTATGAGAAACTACATCAGCGGTAAGATTAATCTGATGTCCAATAACCTTAATTCCATCTCCGCCATAATAAGCTTCAGCACCAGGAATATTATCAAAACGTTCATTGACCCATGCTGCAGAGGCATCAAATTCACGTCTTACATCAGCTGATAAAGCATATGGTTCAAGGTTTACTTGTTTTAAAAATCCTTGTTCATTAACCCAATTTTTAGAAGCATATGGGTCAAAAACAGATGGATGAATCTGTTGTGCAGAAATACCAGAAGTATTGACCTTAATCTTGTCATCAGAAATAGCAATAGTATTATCAGCAGGTGTTAATTTATTTTGCTTATTATCTATTACATTTCTTACTTTTTGACTCAATTTTAATGGTGTTCCGCTAAGACCATTACCTTCAAGGGTATCATCATGTTTTACTGAATTTATAGCAAGTACTTTACCGTTTTTTATAATCATATGCAGCTTTCCTTTTTCTATTATTATTTATAACCCAAAATAATCGGATATATTCCAATTTTATCTTATAAATAATAGTAAGGAGATTAAATTATGAAAAAAATGGCAGAAGCTATTAAAGTTATTAAAGAAAACGGTTATAAAATCATAAAGGAAGATGTTTATACATCAAATTTCCAGCTTAATCAAAGAATTAAGGAATATTTGGAAAATGATAAGTTCATTATTGTTCTTCTCATTGGTATGTATGGACGTCAGGTAGACTTCGAAAAGCGTGGTAGACGCACAGTTTTACGTAATTTTAAAGGTTTTAACCAAACTGATGCTGCTTACCTTTCTCCATTAGCAGAAAAAGTTCAGAATGGTCAAGTTTTGACCCCACGTGAACTTGCTTTCGTAAAGTCTTGTTTAAGAAAATACAAAAATACACAATGGTCTGAAGTTCTTAAGGAACTTGGTTATGTTAGAGAAGAAAAGAAACCAGGACGTAAGATTGAACTTTTCTTCGATGAAATGGAATTTGCTCCAATTGATGATGATGAAATCGAAACTATAGTTCCAAATTCTGAAGCAGACTATATCGCAAAGGCTTTATCTTTAGCTCAGGAAGATGGTGGTATGCTCGACGATGAAGATTTACCAAGAGCAAAACAAATCGCTGCTGACCTTTATAATCAAGGTCTTATTGCACCACAAGACGCTGCAGATAGAATTAACGAAGAACTCTAATATTTAAAGAATACTCCTATGAACTTAAAAGAAGCTATAAAAATTTTAAAAGAAAATCATTACAAAATAAAATCTCCTTTATTAAATGAAGCTGAAATACGCTTTAATACTGCTGATGATTATCTGGCATATCGTTCTAAACTTATAAATTCTTCTTGGGCACAAAATACCGTCCAAATAGGCTGTCAAAATACCATTCTCTCCGAAAAAGAACTAAATGCTACTGGTAAAGACATTGGCGAAATTGTCATTGAACGTTATTGTAAGGATTTTGAATCTAATAAAAAAGATCTTCAGGAATCTTGGAATTTAGGTTGGGAATCAGAAGACCCAAATCCAATGACTGAAGATACTTTTAAGAAATTAAAGAGTAAAAAAGCAGTTTATGAAGAATGTAATGCTATTTACCAAAAAGGTGCAATAATGCATGCATTTTTAAATAATTTTTAATTAAGGTTTTAAAATGAACTTATTAGAAGCAAGAGAAATACTCAAAAAGAAAGGTTACACTGTTCATAGACTTAACGAATGTGGCGGTTTTAGCGGCGGTTGCGGCGGAAGCAGCAGTTATAGTTCTAGCTGTGGCAGTAGTGGTTGCGGTTCCAGCTATAGCTCTGGATGTGGTAGTAGCAGTAGTTATGGTGGTGGATGTGGTACAATATCCAGAAGCGTCAGAGTAGGTTGCGGAACTTATATTTCTGATAGTTGTCATAGTAGTGGTTGTGGTGGTTATTATTATGACGATGATGAAGATGAAACACCAGAAACTATTATTGTCAAAGGTAAAAGATATGAATTTGCTGGATATAATTCATATTATGGTTGTGCAGAATATACTAATTCCAGAACTGGTAAAACTATACTTGATGTAACTAATAATGAAAGACCATCTAAATTTTCAAAAATTATAAGTCTTGCTCGTAAATTAAGAATTAGTGAAGTAAGAACAGTTGAAATAATTGAAACTTTATATGAATCTGGTATTAGTCGTGAAATTGCATATAATTTACTTGCTAAATTAAATATGCTACCAGATAAATTACTTAGAATGCCAATAACACATGTTAAATAACTAAGTTTAAATAATATAAAAAGAGTCAAGAAAACCTTGACTCTTTCTTTTTAACCACATGTAGTAGGACCACCACATCTCATATAAAATCCACAACTATACGATACCCATTGTGGAGGATTTCCAAAATGTGCATTGGCATAGTCATAATAACCACCAGTTCCACATCCTACATATCCACCACAACCAGTAATTTTGAGTTGTTTCATACCTGCGGTTTTAAGTTTTTGTCTTAATTCAGTTAATGTCATAATATACCTTCTTCACCATTCTTTTTCAATAACCAATCAATATATACTGGATCATTTTCATATTCAGATATATCATCTGTCAATGAATAATCACCAAATATCCATCTTTCAAATTCTGTATTTGTTACTAGATCCCAGTCATCATAAACTTGACCGTCAATAGTAATCAAAATATCATTTACAAATATCTTATTACCATAAACTACTTTAGAATGTTCCAAACCTCTATGATAACTGATTAATGTATCACCGTCCCAGAATCTATCGTCATTACAAACCATACAACCACCAGAACTTTCATATTCATATTCAAGAATTAATTTCTCAAATACATCATCTCTGTTCTTTAAAGTATCTTTCGTAATATTCCTATAATCTGCTCTGATACAGATAGAAACATTTTCTAATGGTCTATAAGGTTCTATAAACTGTTTAAATTCTTCTAGGTTAAATTCCTTAGAAAGAACAACATTCAATTTAATATGTTTCTTAATTAAATGTGCAAAAATATTGATAGGCAAGACATCTTCATAGAATTTCTGATGCATATGTCTTGAAATATTCAAACCGCCGATTTTATCATTCTTGTTAATAAAATCAATCATTGTCATAATTTTCGCAGTTTCTATAGTTCCAGGAATTTCTGCAAATGTAGGAAATGTCGTATTGATATAAACTGGTTTCTTCATAGCATCAATAAGAATCTGACATTTCTCAATATCTGCTAATGGTTCTCCACCTGTTAATACAAATTCTTCAATTAACGGATTTTCATTAAGTTTTTTGATTTGTGCAAGAATTGCATCAATATCACAAGTTCTTTGTTTATACATCTGCTTAGATGTACAGAACTTGCAATGATTATTACAATCCCATGGCACAAAAATCGTGCAACTTAAATTACTTCTCCCTTTAATATATCTCATATTTTATACAAGTTTAATTAATCTATAATACTTATCACTATCGTAGAATCGATCAGCAATCGCATACTTATTATTTTCTTCATCTTCTGCTAAAACGATTCCACCATCAAACCTACTAGTTCCAGAATATCCAATTAATGCCATTGGTGTATCTTCATCAAACTCAGCAACACTCATTTTAATAACACCATTAACAAGATATTCGGTGTTATCAGTTGAAACATTAATAAATGGAGTTGAAAATGCGTCAAGTTCTTCTAATTCTTTCTTAAATGCATTGTTAATAAGAATATAATTACCTGCACAACGGCGAGTACTTGTTCTAATAGAATTACATTCCTTCATTAAATGAGTTAATAATACGCCACAACGTTCTTCTTTAGAAGCTGCAGACTCTGGATCTTTGTGTATTTCAATAACCTTAGCCACATCCATACATGCATGAATTACATCTAATTCTTTCTTACTTTCATCACTTGCATCTTTCCAATCTTTTTCATGGATAAGTTGTCTTTCAAGACCCAATGTTAATTCTGGACGGTCAGCTTCTCTACCATCGAATAACAGTTCTCTTGGAATATATCTTAAAACGGATGCACAGTTTTTAAATAATCCGTCTTTCTTCTGGACTTTAATTAAGTCTTTAATTGTCATTTTGTAACCTTTGTCTTTCATCTCTTGTTAATAGCCTTTGATTTGTGCTTCCCCTAAACTTTAAATTCAAATCTCTCTGTTCAAGAATAAATGGTCCGTCAACCAGAATATCAACCATTTCTAATAAAGAAGAAGTTAACCCATTTATATTTTGACACTGACCTTCTAATAAATCTTTTTCATAAATATAACCAGTAAATAACCAAACATTTTTACCAGGATATGCACGTTTGAAATTAGCAATGAGCTTATAGATTTCTGCTTGGTTTTCTTTTTCCATTGGTTCTCCACCAAGAACTGTCAAACCAGCAATATATGGTTTATTACAAGCTTCAATAATTTCATTTTCTGTAATTTCTGTATATGGTTGACCATAATCAAAATTCCAGGTTTCTGGATTAAAACACCCTTTACAATGATTTCTACAACCTGAAACAAAAAGTGTTACTCGACAACCGTCACCATCGACAATACTCATTGGATCAATTTTACTGTAATTCATCTTTTACCCTTAAAAGTCTATAATAATTCTCTGTTCCTTCCATATCGGTATTAATTGAAAAATGAGTCTCGGTAGGACTAAGTGCTGCAATAGCACCACATACACACGAATTATTAGAATGATATGCCATAATAGCTTCTGGATAATTTGAATAATCATCAAAGTCCATTTTAAAAGCATCTCTACCGACAATTTTTAATACACCTGGAGCAGATTCAGTAATAAATTGACAATTCATAAAACCAGATGTTAAGTCATGTAATAAATCATACATCTTAGTATTCAATACAATAATATTACCAAAGCCTTGATGTGTTGCAATAGCAATATCATTACAAAGTTGTATTATCTTAGTAACAATCGTTGATGCACGTTCAATTCCGGAATCGTGCCAAAAAGGATCATTACCTATTGGGTTTTTCATTTCTGTAACTTTTGCAACCTGCTTACATGCTAAAACGATTTCTTTATATAAGTCTGAAGAATTACTACATAAAGGTTGCCAATTTGGCGTATGACCATATTTAGGTTCAAAACTACCATATTCATAACCTTCTCTTATATCAGGTTTATATCGCATTACAGTTGGTAAACTATGTTCAAAATCAATTCCTCTTTGAACACCGACAAGATCCATTATACTCATTTTTTACTTTCCTTATCATATTTCAGTTTTAACCCGAGAAGGATAAATATAAGTATAGTTGCCAAAGTATAATTTACATATTGCGGATATTGCCACATTCCACTTATATAATTAGTATAGAAAATATAAGCAGCACTACATAAATTACCGATAATTGACAAAATAATAAAGAAAATACTTATATCACCTGTCGACTTAGTTTTATAAGCTTTAATAACTTGTGGTAATGAACAAACTGCAAAAGCACCAGCTCCACAAAAACCACAAATTAACATTAAAGTATCTAACATTCGCTTCCTTTTATTTAAAGATAGAAAAATCATACGGTTTTTCAACCCGTATGATTTTTTTCTAGTTGTTTTTATTAAATATTATGACGGTCTCTCAATTCTGCTAATTTTCCATCATTCCATGACTTGAAAATAGTCTTCTTAGGAGAACCAGTCAAATATCCGGTAATTCTTCTAACACGAATAATCTCATCTTCATTCTTGTTACCGCAACATGGACATTCATTATTGATGATTCCATGGAAATGGCACTTAGTACAAGTATCACTATCAAATGTACAAGTGAAATATCCTAAGTCACCATCATACATAGCATCAATAGTTGCCTTGACTGCTTCAAGATTCTTAGACAAGTCACCGTTCAACTTATAATAGAAGATATGACCAGCATTTGTAATCTTGTGATAAGGTGCTTCCATCTTAATCTTGTTTTCAAGAGTAGTTTCCAAAGAATAATCAAGCATGTGGCTATTTGTATAATAACCCTTACCGAAGACTCTCTGTAAATCTACATCAGCAAGCTTCTTTTCGTTCTGAAAAAGATTTTTATCGATGTTAGCAAAACGACCTGCAACTGCTTCAGCCGGTGTAGCGAAACAAGACCAGTTCAAATGAGTTTCCTTCTGTGTCTTATCAACAAATTCACGAATAGTCTTTACAATAGAGAAAGCATAATCATCAATTTCATGGTCGACACCATAAGTCTTACCTGTCAAGAGTAACATGGTTTCAGCAAGACCGACGTAACCGATTGACAACGAAGCCTGCTTAAGAACTTCACCAATCTTATCAGTAACTTCATGCGGTTGGTCATCAGATGTGAGATAAAGACCCTGTTGCATAGTGAACGGGAAATTCTCATATGTCTTGTTAGAAATCAATGCAAATCTGTCAAGCAAACTTCCCTTTGCATCTTCAAGCATTTCAGCAAGCTTTTCAAAGAAAATAGTCTTACGTTCTTGTTCATCTTTAGCTGCGATATGAGCTTCAATAGCAAGTCTAGGAAGGTTAATTGTATGGAATGCAAAGTTACCTCTACCAGTTGTCTGTTCAGCACCATTGATATTACCAATAACTCTAGTTCTACAACCCATAGTAGAAATAGTTGTATTTTCAATGAGCTTCTTCAACTTTAACTTATTTCCAGAAATTTCTTCAATTTCCCAATAATCACCTTGACCTACATCATACTGATAAACAAACTTATCAAACTTCTGATCTTGCATTGGAATAATTGTTGCTTCATCTTTACCACGAACCTTAACACCAATAGCATTTTCAAAAATTTCAACTTCCTTAGTTTCATACTTGATGTATGGCTTATTGAAGGAACTATCGACCTTTACAAAGTTCGGGTAGAATCTACGAGCAAGACACTTAATAGAATCGAGATACAAATCATAGTTAGGATCTTCTGGATTCTTTGTATAACCTTTCATCAACTTGAAAATCAAGATTGGGAAAATTGCTGTCAATCCATCGCCGAGACCTTCCATCTGAGACTTAATAAGATTCTTGCTAATCATACGGCCACAATTAGAAGTATTAAGACCGAAGTTCAAAGAACTGAATGGAACTTGGTTTCCTGAACGAGACTGTAAAGAATTCAAATTACCAATAAGACCTTCCATAGCCTGATGTGTATCATCATCTGTCTTCTGAATTGCCTTGATAACACAAATCTTAGGGAACTTAGTATAAAGAAGTGCAGAAGGCCAGTTCATAGAAGCTGTTGCAACTTCATCAAGATTGGTCATTTCTTCATGATCTGGATTATATTCTATATATCTTTCTAATTCTTCCTTAAGATTCTTTCTAAATGAAATATCGACAAATGGTGCTAAATCAAAATCGAGATTATCATCAGCGATACCACCATATTGCTGGTTGGACTGAAGCTGAAGGATAACTGCTGTCAATGCTGCTGCAGTCTGGATTGACTTCGGAGAACGTAAGAAACCAGTTCCGGAGTCAAAACCATTCTTCAACAACTTTCCAACTGGAGCAAACAAGCAGTTGAATGTCAAATTATACTGGTTAAGGTCATGGATATGTAAATGCCCGTCCTTATGTTCCTGTGCATACTTTCTGTTGATGTTATTCAACAGATTATACATCTTGTTCGTTTCAGATGCAATCTTACCGTATGTTCCAGCAGGAGTAGCACCAGACTCATTTGCATTGTCTCTTAAAATATTCGAACTTTTAATGTCAGATTCTGTAATTTCCTTAATGGTCTTTACAATTTCTGATTTTGTTTCACGTGCACGGTTACGTTCGTCTCTATATAAAATAAATGCCTTGGCAACTGTTCCGAATCCGCTATTCATTAATGTTTTTTCAATAACATTCTGAATATCTTCAACTTTTGCTGACTTAGCATCATTTGCGGAAATCTTCTCGACTACTTCATCAACTAATTGGTCTATACCTTCTTCTGTATATTTTTCATTTATTGATTTAAATGCATTTTCTATGGCTGTATATACTTTTGCAATATTGAATTTTCGTCTGCGATTATCTCGCTTAATTACGTTTTTAATCATCTATTTCCTCTTTATAAACGCTTAATAAACATTTAATTCACAACACTAATAACTTTCATTTTCTTTATCGGTTTTATATTTATAGCACAATGAAAAATGTAGCCTTTACTATTTTAAAGCTACATTTTTGAGAAATTTTTCACTAAGATTTAACATAAACTTCAACCGACAAATATAATTATTTATTATTTTTTACGTTACAAATTTCATATCAAATATAAAAAAAACTATGCAAAATTTTGCATAGTTTAAATTAATTTGTAAATTTTTATTTAGAAACGAATTGTGAAATTAAACGCTTGATAACCGTTAATCCAGAGTAACCAGTTAGGAGAAATTTCAAAATATTTGTAATGATAACTAGAATACTGAGTATTCCAAAAATCTATCTCCTTACAAAATTCAGAAGTGAAGAAAGGTGAACATGCAAATGACATGCCACATAGTAACAGTAAGATTCCAATTATTCTTTGCATTTCTTTTTTCCTTTTTTAGTTTCTGTTTTTTCAGTTTTTTCAGTAGCTGCTGGTGCTTTAGATTTGACCATATTAGGCTGTTGTTTTACTGGAATATGTTTATCTAGGTCTACATCACCAATCGCGTCCAGAAGCACTCTTAAACGCGTTACAATCTCTTTTTTATTCTTACTATATTCTATCATACCTGCTAGGTCTTTTAACCTCATAGACCATCTATAATAGTCATAATACTTAATACAGACTTTCTTCAGGTTAAACCCAGACTGCAATAATTCGACGTCTGGATAAGCTCTGGCAAGCAAATGATGTGCAATCATATGTTCCCTAGGGGTCAAATAAATCCAGTTCGTAGGCACGTCTGGACCACCCAATGACTGAGGAATTATATGATGCTTATCATATAATATCGATGGTTCTCTCCCTGCCGCTTTGGCAATAATTGCGAAATATGTTTTTAAATAATTCATTTATATATTGTAAATTCTTGGTCACATGCATCTGGATTTTCTTCGTTAACAGTAATACATTTCTGATACATATCTTCAGGAGAAGTAGAACTTTCAGAACTACATCCAAATATCATTAAACTAAATACGAAAATAAAAATAACTACAAATACTACGATGTCAATTTTTGTTTTTTGCATAATATTATAATATAGCAAATATTTTTTAGTTGTAAACCCTAAAATAAAAAACCAGGATTTACTCCTGGTTTATTTATTACTTGTTGTTTGGTCGCTTATAACCAAATGTCTTCATTGTTTCATCCTTCTTTACAGTTCTATCACCTTTGACTTGATCCTTATAATCACAACGGTGTTTTGCAACAGAAGTACTGAACAACTTGGTTATATATGCGCCTGTTCCTAAAGCATGATGATTCTTTGCCTTGACGTTTCCATCCTTATCAGACAACCAGTCGATAACCATCTGGACTGTTCCTGCTGTAGTAGTCTTAGCTTCATCATTCAATGTAAATTCGATATTAAAATCATTTACATAGTTTGCGGTAGTTGTATATACCCAAAGATGAAGTTTATAAGT
>Ga0247610_10002669_pt1 | contig 20318 bp, 20 predicted proteins | sample 174DNAGHGhighgp2_FD_193483 | JGI IMG/M metagenome (GOLD analysis project Ga0247610, IMG submission 193483) | Sheep rumen microbial communities from Palmerston North, Manawatu-Wanganui, New Zealand - 1742 DNA GHGhigh gp2 | ecosystem: Host-associated > Mammals > Digestive system > Stomach > Rumen...
ACCGCACGGAAACGGAGATGAACAAGAAACACAACCTGCAAGTGACGAAGGCGGGCGGCAGTCTGCGTTATGAGCACCATGGACTGCATCTGGGCGCGAATGCCCTCTACACGCATCTCGACAAGCGATTGCAACCGAACACCAAGACGCTCTATCGCCGGCACTATCCGCAGGGTGCGGACTTCACGAATGCCAGTCTGGACTATGGATATGCAAGTTATCGCCTGTCGCTGAACGGAGAGACGGCGGTGGACCAGAAAGGACATCTTGCAACCATCAATGCCCTGAGTTGGCGCGTGAGCAACGAGCTGAGCGTGATGGCCCTGCAGCGCTTCTATGCCTATCGCTATACGTCGCTCGATGCACAGAGCTATAGTGACGGCGGGCGGGTACAGAACGAAAGCGGGGTATATCTGGGACTCACATGGCAACCCTCGGCAGCTTGGCGCATGGTGTATTATGCGGATTTCGCCTATTTCCCCTGGGCAAAGTATCAAGTGTCGCAGTCATCGCACGCATGGGATCATCTATTGCAACTGACGCATACAGGCCGGCACTGGACGCTGGGAGGCCGCTATCGGCTGCGGATGAAGCAGAAGGACAATGAAGACAAGACAGCCTTAGACAACCGTTGGGAGCATCGGGGCAGACTGAGTGCGGACTATGCCGGCGACAGTGGCTTTGGCAGCAGGACACAGTTGGATGCGGGCTATTGTGCCTATGGGGCCGGCGACTGGGGCGCCATGCTAAGCCAGACACTATCCTACACCCATCGCCGGGTCAGGCTCTATGGCGGGGCAGGCTATTTCCATACCGACAGTTACGACAGCAGAGTGTATCTCTACGAACGGGGGCCACTATACACTTACGCGATGTCGACCTTCTACGGTGAGGGTATCCGCTACTGGCTGATGGCGAGGGTGCAGCCATGGGGCAACCTGACGCTCACGGCCAAGCTAGGGGTGACGGATTATTTCGACAGGAGCACCATCGGCAGCAGTTACCAGCAGATAGACGCTTCGGCGCAAACGGATCTGGATATACAGATAAGGTGGAAATTCTAAAGGAGACTTTGATAAAGTTCAAAAACCTGACCAGCGACGTCGTTACCCTCAAAACGGCGGATGTACTGCTGACTGCGGGAGATGCGCTGTTCGCGACCCTCGGCGCCTTTCAATACCTGCCGGATGGCGGCTGCCATCGCCTGTTCATCGTCAGGGTCGACATAGAGGGAGTCGGGGCCACCTGCCTCTTCGAGACAGGAACCCGTGCAGGCTACCACGGGCAGTCCGCAGCTGATAGCCTCGATGATGGGGATGCCGAAGCCCTCGTAGCGTGAAGGATAGACGAATGCCTCGGCGCCGGCATAGAGCTGCGGCAGTTGTTCGTCAGTGACGCCATGCATCACCTTCACGCGATGCACCAACCCGTGTTGCTTGGCGTAGTCGAGCACCTCGTCGGTATATTTCGTGTGGCGTCCCACGACCACCAGACTCAGGTCATCGGGCAGATAAGGCAATGCCTTCACGGCCAGCAGGATGTTCTTGCGGGCTTCGACGGAACCTACGCTCAGAATGTATCTGGATGCGGTCTTTGCAGAACCTATTGTGAAGCGGGGGGCACAACTCTGGTAGATGACGCTGATGCGACGTTCGTCGACGTCGGCATATTCCATGATGTCGCGCTTGGTGCATTCGCTGATGGCGATGATATGATCGGCCTCGCGGATGGTCTGGCGGAACTTCCAGGCATAGATCTTCGTGTCGAGCCAGTGGTAATACTCGGGATGGCGCAGGAAAATGAGGTCGTGGATGGTGACTACGCTCTTGATGCCGCTCTTACGGATACCGACGGGCAGTTCGCCAGAGAGTCCGTGGAACACTTCCACGCCGTCGCGCCGCAATTGGGCAACAATCCCCCGAGAGCGCCAGAAGGCCTTGCCAAAAGGCGTGCGATCAGGATAACAGAAACAAACATTCGGCAGCTCGGCTACCTGGCTGCGCAGATCCTCACGGCCCGCATCGGGGGCATAGAGGCGCAGGTTGAGGTCGCGGCTAGCCAGATCGTTGACAAGCGTGCGGCCATAGCTGCCAAGTCCTGTGCCGTTCCTGACGATTCGTTTGGCATCGAAGCCGACGGTCATCCGATTGCTCATGAGCGCTTAAAATGCTTGAAAACGAAACGCACCATCACGAAGTTGGCCGGCACGGCAATGGCGAGCACGGCGATAGGGGCCAGTTCGCGGCTGAGGCCAATCCACAGGAAGAAGTTGAAGAGCACAATATGGAGCAGGTAGTTCACCAGATGGGCGCCACCGAAGCCAATACCGTTCTTGGCCGAGGTCTTCGCCTTGAACGTGAAGTGGGCGGAGAGGTAATAGTTCACCAAGAAGCTTAGCAAATAGCCGATGGTGTAGGCGACATTGACATTGATCCAATGCTGCAGCACCCAGTAGATGCCGTAGTGAAGAGCCGCTGCCGTGGTTCCCACGATGGCAAAGCGAATCAATTCACAGAAAGTTTCTTTCTTTTCCATAACTCGGGGTAATTGCGGTCATAGACCTTCACTTTGCGCGTGGCAACAATATCGGTGAGCACGGCAGACACCAGATACTTGACCTCATTCTTCTGATAAGTAATATCGGTTAATTGCACTTTGTAGACAGGGTTCAGCCCGTTGTCCTGCGCGCTGACGCCAGTTGTAGACAATACAAACGTCAATGCGAATGTCAAGAGGATCCTCAATTTATTCATGTTGCAACTATAAGATGAATATCGATTGCAAAGATACGAATAATTTTCTGAATTAATGCAAAATAAGGTAGGAATTCAGCGGGGATTGGGAAAAATGGTGTACTTTTGCAGGCGTAATGCGAAAGATGATCGTCATAGGGATGCTGTGCGGACTGTGCTTGCCTTTGCAGGCACAGGAGCAGATTACTGCGGAGCAAGTGCTCGCGGAGATGGACTCGCCTACCTTCGTGCCGACGGTGAAGGTGGGAAAGGTGCTCCACGATGGCGACAGCATCCAGTATATGGAGATGAACAACGTTTACGTGTATCCGGAACTGACATTCAAGAACAAGAAGCAGGCAGGGGCCTATATGCGCCTGGTGACAAACGTGAAGAAGGTGCTGCCCATCGCCAAGGAGGCGCGGCAGATGCTGATCGAGACGACGGAACTGCTGGACATGCTGCCTGACGAGAAGGCCAAGGAGGCCCACATCAAGCGCGTGGAGGAAGACATCTTCCGTACTTACAAGCCGAAAATGAAAAAGCTTACCTATTCGCAAGGTAAGCTGTTGATTAAACTGATAGACCGTGAATGCCACTCGTCATCCTACGACATGATCAAAGCCTTTATGGGTCCTATCCGCGCAGGCTTCTGGCAGGTATTTGCCTGGGGTTTCGGGGCCTCGCTGAAAAAAGAGTATGACCCTGAGGGCACAGACAGACTGACGGAGCGCGTGGTCCGCATGGTGGAATCAGGGCAGATATAGCCCGAAAGACATACTCAGCGCCCGCTGGGTTCTTCGCTGAACAATACTTGGACAATCGTCTGGCCGACAGCCTGCAGGGTGTTGCGGTCGATGTGGGCCATGTCGTCATTGACAGTGTGCCACGTAGGACCAAAGCTGCTCTGTTCACAGGCGGGATAATAGGGAATGATGTCGATACAGGGAATCTTGGCCACTTGATTCACGGGGATATGGTCGTCGGTGATAGTACCGCCAGGCTGGTTAGGGAACATGCTACCGTAGCCTACGGCATGGGCACAGCGCCATACCCTGTCAACGATATTAGGGGCATACTTGAGGGACATACCCTCGCGGTAAAACTGTGCACCCTCGCCACCAACCATATCGAGGAGGATACCAAAGCGATACTGGCGGGCGACATCCTTCGGCAGATGGGCAGCCCAATGCTGGGATCCCAGAGCCCAGGAGTTACCATTGTCAGGCACATCGCTCCACTGCGGAATACCCCAGTCCTCAGCATCGAAACACACAAAGTCGACACCTATATCCAGTTTCTTGGCAGCAGTCGTATCGGGCACCGAGAGCAGACGGGCCACTTCGAGCATGACCGCAACGCCACTGGCTCCATCATTGGCGGCAAGCACAGGCTTACGCCAATTGGATTCATCGGGGTCGTTATCGGCCCAGGGGCGGCTGTCCCAATGGGCACAGAGCAGCAGACGATCCGTAAGTTCAGGACGGTAGCTGGCGGTGATGTTGGTTGCCTTCAAAGGAGTGCCGTCAAAGCCACGGAGGGCGGTGAGCTGGGTGGTCACCGTAAGACCATAGGCAGCAAACTGCTGCTGGATCCAGCGGCCACAGGCATCGTGGGCGTCGCTGTTCATGACACGGGGTCCGAAGGCACACTGACGCTCACAGAACTGATAGGCGCTATCAGCGCTGAACACAGGACCGACGGGGGTCATCGCGACGGTATCATCGCTGACGGAGGCCTGTCGGCGCAGGCCACAACTGGTCAGGAATAAGGTCGCCATGATGCAAAGGAAAATATACGGTTTATTCATCATTTCACTATTTCTTGCTGAGCCAGCTTCATGACGCGGAGGAAGTTGCCGCCCCAGATCTTCTGGATGTCGGCCGCACTATAGCGGCGCGCCAGGAGCTGTCGGGTAAAGTTGATAAGTTCGGAGGAATCTGCCAAGCCAGGAACACCGCCGTCGCCATCGAAATCGGTGCCGAGTCCCACATGGTCGATGCCCATCACCTGGATGGCATGGTCGAGGTGAGCCAGGACATCGTGGATGGTAGCAGCACCATCGGTACGGAGGAAGCCGTTGTAGATGGTTATCTGGGCGACACCACCCTTGGCGGCAAGGGCGCGCATCTGATCGTCGGTCAAGTTACGAGGATGATCACAGAGGGCACGGGCCGAGGAATGGCTGCACACGATGGGCACACGACTGATATCGAGGGCATCGTAGAAACTTTTCTCGCTGGCATGGCTGAGGTCGACGAGAATACCCAGACGGTTCATCTCGCGGATGGCATCGGCTCCGAAGGGGCTCACACCACCATGGGTGGACGAGCCGCGGGCAGAGTCGCAAAGGTCGTTGTCGCCATTGTGACAAAGGGTGATATAGACCACGCCACGTTGGGCGAAATGGGCGATATTAGCCAAGTCGCCCTCGAGGGCAAGACCATTCTCAATGCCGAGCATGATGCTCTTCAGGCCCTGATGCTTGTGGCGCCAGAGGTCGTCGGGGGTAGCAGCGAGAGCGATATAGGAGGCATTCTCGGCCACGATGGCCTGGATCTTGTCGAAGATCAGGTCGGCGTACGCCTTGGGACCAGCCACGGGAAACGGCACACATTCGCCAAAGGTCTTGCCGTCCTTGGGCTGTGGCAGGTAAGCCACCATAATGGTCGCATCCTGACGGCCTTCGGTCATCTTATGAAGATCAACGAGGATCTTCGGGTCGCGATGGTCGAAACGGATACCTTCAGAGAAGAACATAGGGGTATCGCAGTGGGTATCGAGCGTCAGTGTACGGTCGTGCAGACGCTGAGCCTCACGGAAGGAGCGGGCTTCGCCCACCAGCCACCGGAAGAGGGGCAGACCGTCGGCGAGGCACTCGGGATGCCACTGTACACCGAGGACGGATTTGTGCTCAGCACTCTCTATCGCCTCAATGATGCCGTCGACAGCTCGAGCCACCACACGGAACTTAGGACCGGCATCGGATACTGCCTGGTGGTGGAAGGAGTTGACGAAGAGCCTCCCACCGGTCCCTTCAAAAGATGATGGGAGTGATGACTCTTGGTAGAGGCGATACAAAGTCGAGTCTTGCTCGATGGTGACGGTATGGGTAGGTGTGGTACGGTCGGCACTCTGGGAGTGCTTCACTTCCTGGATGTCGCCGATATCCTGAGCCACATGGCCACCAAGAGCCACGGCAAGCGTCTGGATGCCGCGACAAATACCGAGGATAGGCAACTGGCGGTTATAGGCCAACTGGGTGATAAGCAACTCGGGGAGGTCGCGCTCGCCGCAGACATCACCAAGCTTGGGCGAAGGCTGCTCACCTACCCAAAGGGGATTGTGGTCGCCACCGCCACTGAGGATAAGACCGTCGAGACGGCAGAGGGTGTTGAGAATCACATCAGGATCGCTGACGGGCGGGATTATCACAGGCACTCCCCCGGCAGCTACGACTGACTTATAATAGCCTTCAGCTAGTTTGCACGCTTGTTCGGTATAATTGCCCGTAATACCGATGACAGGCTGACAAGGGGCCTCGGGGTAACGGGCGTAGATGGCGTCGAGGCAACCCTGCAGATCAAATGAATGCTCCATCGCACTTATGCTTCTTCGTCGACGGATATGGGGATCTCACGCTTCAGACTCTGCTCCAGAGAAATAAGCGTTTCGGTGGCAACGACACCGGGAATGCTCTGCAGACGGCCGTTGAGGAGATCCATCAACTGTTCGTTGTCGCGGGCATAGAGTTTCACCAGCATGGTGTAAGGGCCCGTGGTGAAATGGCACTCGACCACTTCGGGTATATGCTTCAAGCGCTCGACGACATCCTTGTACATCGAACCTTTCTCGAGGTTGATGCCTACATAGGTACAGGTACTGTAGCCGAGACTCTTGGGGTTGACATCGAAGCCGCTGCCAGTGATGACATCGGCATCAATGAGATGCTGCACACGCTGATGGATGGCAGCACGAGAGACATTACACTCGGCAGCCACATCCTTAAACGGGATTCTTGCATTCTTTGACAAAATGCTCAAAATCTTCTTGTCCAAAAGATCAATTTTCTCCATTGCTTGTTTTATTGGTTACATTTTGTCAGCAAAAGTAAGGCTTTTTATTGAATAATGCAACTTTTTCAATGAAAAAATGAAAAAAGTGTGCCACTTTTGTGACACACTTCCGATTATAATGGATTTCAGCAGACCTTATTTCTTCACAATGCCTACCAATTCGACATCGAAGACCAGCGTGCTGTAAGGCTTGATCTGTCCTGTCCCACGCTTGCCGTAAGCGAGCTCAGAGGGGATATAGAGCTGCCACTTGCTGCCTACGGGCATCATCGTGAGGGCTTCGGTCCAACCCTTGATAACCTGAGTGGGCATGAACTCGGCAGGCTTGTCGCCATGACGGGCAGAGGCATCGAACACAGTACCGTCGATGAGACGGCCCTCATAGTTCACCTGCACCTTGTCGCTGACGGTTGGCACCTCACCCTTACCGGCAACGAGCACCTTGTACTGCAGACCGCTGGGGAGGGTGATGACGCTGTCTTTCTTGGCATTCTCAGCCAGGAAAGCGATACCGGCATCACGGTTGGGACCGTAGAGTTTCTCTTCTTTTGCAGCCTTGTCGGCTTTCTCGCGCTCAGCAAAGTAAGTCTCGGCAGCAGCCATCGTGAACAGGGTGGTATCCTGAAGAAGGGCATCCTCAAAACCACGATAGAGCAGCGGAGCCACGATAGAATCAGGAGAGTCGGCAAATTCATTCGTAATGCCAGGGAGCATACGCTCATTGAGCTGGCGGGCGATATCCATGCCGACGACATAGGTCTTCTGACGGGGATCTCCGCTGGCGCTAATCATATCCTTGAAACCGCGGATGAAGTCGGCCATATAGGCGGTATCCACCTTCTGCTGAAGCAAATAGCTGACAAGACCCTTTGTAAACGTCATACCAGCCGTGTAACTCACAGAGTCGGAGGCATTCAGAAGCTGCACAGCCTCAACAACAGGGGCTGCCGGCTCCTCGACCTTCTTTTTCTTCTTGGCCTCTAAAGGGCAAAAAGAAGCACTCGCCACAAGGACGAGTGCAAGGATGATGATCTTTTTCATTACTTACGCTTAGCGTTAGACTCGATCAGTTCAATCTTGAAGATGAGGGTAGAGAATGGGTCGATGCCGCGCTGCTGGCGCTCAGCATAGGCCTGCTCCTGAGGAATGTAAACCTCCCAGATAGAACCCTCGGGCATGTGGCAGAGAGCCTCAGTCCAACCCTTGATGACCTGGTTAGCACGGAATGTGGCAGGCTCGCCACGCTTGTAAGAGCTATCGAAGATGGTATCGTTGATCAGACGGCCCTCGTAGTGAACCTTCACCAGTGATGTATCAGAGGGAATGGCGCCTGTACCTTCCTTCAGCACCTTGTACTGCACACCGTTGGCGAGCATCTTCACGCCTTCCTTCTTGGCATTATCAGCCAGGAACTTCTCACCAGCCTTCTTGTTCTCACCGAATGTCTTCTCAAGCTGGGCGGCCTTGATCTGCTGCATCTTCGTCTGAGCCATCTGCTGAGCCTCCTCAACGGTCATCAGTCCCTTCTTGCCAGTGGTTCCGCTGATGAAACCTGACATGAAGTTCTTCAGAGAGATGGTCTTCGTAGAATCGTCGCCAAACACCTCGTTGTTGATACCAGTGATCATGCGGGTGCTGATCTGCTGGCCAATCTGAATACCGGCAAAGTAAGCAGCCTTCTTCTTATTGTCGCCTGCGTTCACACCCTCGTTGAGACCTTTGATGAACTCACTCATATAAGCGGTGTCGACACCCAGACTGTTAACGAGATATTCCTTCAGACCCTGAGTCTGAGCCATACCGATGGCATAGCTCATCGAGTCGATGTCGGTACGAAGGTTAGCCTTCGGTGCACCATTGCCACAAGAGGTGGCCATGATAGCGATAACTGCTGCAATGGCAGCAAAAGTAATTTTCTTCATTTCTATTATTATTAAATTGTTTGATCTTTAAACTACCTGAATAAGCTCGACGTCGAAAATCAGAGCGGCATACGGAGGAATTGAAGCACCTGCACCACCTGCACCGTAACCCAGACGATAAGGGATGAAGAAGCGGTACTTGGCACCCTCCTGCATGAGCTGCAGACCCTCAGTCCAGCCTGCAATCACCTGCTGCAGAGGGAATGTAGCGGGCTCACCGCGCTTGTAAGAACTGTCGAACACCGTACCGTCGATGAGTGTACCCTCATAGTGACACATCACCGTATCCTTGGCTGAAGGCTTCTTGCCGTTGCCCTCCTTGAGTACTTGATACTGCAGACCACTGGGAAGGGTGATCACACCCTCGTTCTTGGCGTTCTCAGCGAGATACTTCTCACCAGCCTCCTTATGCACCTTACCTTGCTCGGCGCGCTCTTCCTTTAGTTTCTGCTCCTGCTTGGCAAAATAATCCTGTACGATTGTCTGGGCATCGCGATGCGACACCTTCAACTCACTGCCGGCCAGCACATCCTTGATGGCCTGTGCGAAATCATCGGCATTAATCTCATGGGCTCCCATCTGGGCCAATTGCTGACCTATTCCCAAACCTAATGCGTAGCTTAATTTATCCATTCTTTCTATATATTAATAATGTGTATTCTCGAAAACGGGTGCAAAGTTATATAAAATATAGTACACATAGCTACTGAGCGACATAGTTTTTTATTTTTTTAATACATTTTTTCAGCTATAGTGTTTAAGTTTTCAAAAAAAACACTACCTTTGCAGCGAATATTTACAATTTTTAATATAAACGAATTGAACGATGAAGAAGATTGTTGTACTGACTGGTGCCGGCATGTCGGTGGAGAGTGGTCTGAAGACTTTCCGCGATGCCGACGGACTCTGGGAGAACTATCCCGTGGCAAAGGTGGCCACCCATGAAGGCTGGGAGGCAGACCCCACACTCGTGACAAACTTCTACAACATGCTTCGCAAGAAATGCTGGGGCGTGCAGCCTAACGAGGGACACAAACTCGTGGCCAAGCTTGAGGAGAAGTACGACGTGACGGTAGTTACCCAGAACGTGGACAACCTGCACGAGATGGCAGGTTCGAAGAAAGTGATTCACCTGCACGGTGAACTGATGAAGGTATGCTCAAGCCGCGATGTCGATGATCCCCGCTACCAGATTCAGCTGACACCCGAGAACTGCGAGGTAGAGCCAGGCACGAAGGCTGGCGATGGTTCGCTGTTGCGCCCATTCATCGTGTTCTTCGGCGAGGCTGTGCCCAACATCAGCATTGCTGCCGAGGAGGTATCGCAGGCAGACATCCTGATCATCATCGGCACCTCACTGGTAGTCTACCCTGCTGCCGGTCTGATGCACTATGCAAAGCCCGATGCCCCCATCTATCTGATAGATCCGAACCCCATCAACGCCGGCAGCCGCGTCACCCAGATTCAGAAAGGAGCCTCCGAAGGCATGAAGGAGTTGATAAAGATCCTGGAGAAAGAATAACAGGCCAATAGTTTAGGCACGGATTACACGGTGCTTTTCGAGCATCACGGCTATATAACAAAAAGCCGTGCTAATCCGCGTAATCCGTGCCAGACTTTTTCAGCAGTGTAATCTACGTCAAGCCATATCCCGATCCTTACGAATCAGTTCGAGAAGTTTCTCGACGGCTTCTTCCTCGGGGATGCTCTTCTCCACACAGGTCTTACCTTTGTAGAGGGATATCTTTCCACGACCTGCACCCACGTAACCATAATCGGCATCAGCCATTTCGCCAGGGCCGTTCACGATACAGCCCATGATGCCAATCTTCAGTCCTACGAGGTCCTTCGTAGCGGCCTTGATCTTGGCGATGGTCTCCTGGAGGTTGTAGAGCGTACGGCCACAGCCTGGACAGGAGATATACTCTGTCTTCGTGAACTTGATGCGGGCGGCCTGGAGGATGGCATCAGCCAGGTCAGTCAGTCTGTCTATTGGGAAATGTCCCGACTTGACGACCAGTTTATGGGCTTTCTTATCAATGAGCAGAGCACCAACCGCCATGGCTGCCTTCAACTGAAGGATCTCCCAGTCTGTATCGTCGAGCGTAATGGTGATGGTATCGTCCTGAATACCTGCCTCAGCCTGTTCACGCAGGGCAGCACAGGCAGGAATCATATCAACGAGCTTACGGGCCACGGGAATCTCGCACTCAGGTTCCTCGGAGAGAGACACGCGGATGGTGTCGCCGATGCCCTCGGTGAGCAAGGCGCCAATGCCGACGGCACTCTTGATGCGGCCGTCCTCGCCCTCGCCTGCCTCTGTGACACCGAGGTGAAGCGGATAGTGCATATCCTCCTGATCCATCGTCTTGACAAGCAAACGTACGGTGGTAACCATCACCACAGTATTCGAAGCCTTGATGGAGATGACCACATCGTTGAAGTGCTCACGCTTAAAGATGCGCAGGAACTCCATGCAGCTTTCGACGATGCCCTCGGGGGTGTCACCATAACGCGACATGATGCGGTCGGATAGTGAACCGTGGTTCACACCGATACGAACGGCCGTATGATGCTCCTTACAGATATTGAGGAAAGGCACAAGCTGGCGCTCGATCTTCTTCAGTTCTTCAGCATACTCCTCATCGGTATATTCAAGATGCTTGAACGTTCTGCCCGGATCAACATAGTTGCCCGGATTGATGCGAACCTTCTCACAATACAGTGCAGCCACATCAGCCGTATGAGCCGTAAAATGGACATCAGCCACGAGCGGCGTATTGTAGCCGTCGGCCTTCAGCTGGGCAGAGATATTCTTCATGTTCTCCGCCTCACGGGTACCCTGGGTAGTGAAACGCACCAGTTCGCCACCTGCATCGATGATGCGCTTGGCCTGTGCCACACAGCCCTCGGTATTATTCGTATCCACCGTACCCATCGACTGGATGCGGATGGGGTTAGAGCCTCCGATGCCGATACCACCGACACGAGCCTCTGTGGAAAATCTTCTCTGATACATCTTAATTACACTTAAAGTTATACTTGATGGCAGCCAACTCCTCATTGGCCTTCTCAATCTTGATACGCAGACTAGCCTTATAGACCGCCAGACGCTGGGCGAGCTCTGCATCGTAGAGCGACATCATCTCAACAGCGAGGATAGCCGCATTCTGGGCGCCATTCACACCCACAGTAGCCACGGGGATCCCCGGGGGCATCTGGATGATGGAGAGCATGGCGTCGAGGCCATCGAGCATACCCTTGATGGGGACACCGATGACAGGCAGTGTCGTACTGGCAGCGATGACGCCAGGAAGAGCGGCAGCCATACCAGCACCTGCGATAATCACCTTCACCCCACGATCCTTCGCCGTGCGTGCGAACTCTTCCACAGCATCAGGTGTGCGATGGGCAGAAAGGGCGTTTACTTCAAAAGGCACCTGCAGCTCGTCGAGCAGTTTGCAGGCTTTCTCCATAATGGGCAGATCGCTCGTGCTGCCCATGATAATGCTTACTAATGGTTTCATATCGTTTTAAGAATAAATCAATGCAATAACCGAACAGACGGCTCCCACGAGGAAGCCAGAAAGTACCTGCGCCAGTGTGTGCTGACGAAGGATCATACGGCTGGAGCCGAGGATGCCTGCGAGGATGAACACCAGACAGAGCCACCACACGGGATTGAACCCGAAAAACTCGCCGAAGATGAAGAGTGAACCTGCCACACCACCGATAGCTGCTGTATGGGTGGAGATCTTCCACCACACATTGATCAGTGCACATACCACCTGAATGAACAGAGCTGCCGAGAGGATCGCACCCATAAAATGGGGGATGTGGAAGAGGTCCATCAGGTAGACGCAGAAGAAATAACAGAGGATGGAGATGACATAAGGCACCATACGGCGCTCCTTATGCCCCAGTTCGATGAGGGACCATCCCTGATATCTGCGGTAAAGATGGATAAGCACTGTGGGCAACAGAATGGTGAACACGTAGACGAGGGTGAGCACCTGCAGCTTATAGGCCCAGGGCATCAGTCCGAGATAACTGAAGACAAACAGTGCCATCATACCTACCAGCGGCAGATAGAAGGGGGTGAACAGCATGCTTACCAGCCGTGCGCCCAGGATGATTGTCTTCTCACGTACCATTTTTTCTATTATTGACGTTTCACTTACTTTCTCAGACGGGCAATGGGGATACCCAGTTGTTCGCGGTACTTTGCCACCGTTCGGCGGGCGATGGGGAATCCGCGACGCCCCAGTTCCTCTTTCAGCACATCATCGCTCAACGGTTTACGCTTGTCTTCAGCATCGATGATCTCGCGCAGCACGGCCTTGATTTTTCGTGTTGACATTGCCTCGCCACTCTCTGTGACATAAGCATCACTGAAGAAATGCCGCAGGGGAAAGGTGCCCCAGCGCGTCTGGGCATATTTCGAATTACTCACACGCGAGATCGTTGAGGGGTCGAGCCCTGTCTTCTCAGCTACATCGCGCAGAATCATCGGGCGCAACGAGGCCTCGTCACCATCGACGAAGAACTGATGCTGCAACTGGATGATGGCATGCATCGTGATGGAGAGTGTATGACGGCGCACCTTCACTGCCTCAATGAAGTTCTGGGCGGCATCTACCTTCTTCTTGATATAGAGCAGCGCCTCTTTCGTCTGACGGCTCAGGTTCTCTTTGTTCTGCTGGTATTCCTCCATCGAGTCGATAAACGACTGGGATACTTTCAGCTCGGGGACTTCCCCATTGTTGAGCACGAAGGTGACAGTGCCGTCGTCCTGCGTGTCGACGATGAAGTCGGGCGTTATCTGTTGCATGCTCCTGCCAACGGTCTCACCCAACGAGGCTCCAGGGCGGGGATTCAGTTTTCGGAGTTCACGGAAAAGGGCTTCTGCCTGTGCATCGTTGATGCCAAGGGCTGTCTGGATCTTGTCCCAATGCTTCTTCGTAAACTCATCGAAGTGGTTGTTCACCACCCGCTGCATCAGCTCTCTGACGCGCGATGGACTCCGCCGGGCTATCTGTAGCAACAGACACTCCTGGAGTGTTCGGGCACCGATGCCCGCAGGGTCAAAGCCCTGCAGCAGTTCCAGTGTCTGGGCCACCTCCTGTTCTGATACATCGAGGTTATGATAGATGGCTAACTCCTCACAGACGGCATCGAGCGGCTTACGCAAGAGGCCGTCGTCATCGAGGGAGCCTATCAGATATTCCATGATATCGCGCTGTCGCTCAGTCATATCGAGCTCGCCCATCTGTTCCTTCAGCTGGTCGTAGAACGAGACACTCTCGCCATAGACCATCTCCTCGCGCTCGTCGGCAAAGGCACTGCCACCATGATAGACGGGCAGATCCTCATCATCACGCCCCAGATTGCTGAGAGCCTCATCAAGGGCCGACTGTCGCTCCTCGCGCTCACTGCGGCTCTCGAAATCATCCTGAGCCTCAGGGGCATCGTTATAATCGCCCCCATCCTGATAGTCCGTAGTCTCGCCGTAGTCGTAACCCGTCTCACTCTCGAGCGCAGGGTTATCATTCATCTCCGTATTGATACGGTCGACGAGTTGTGTCAGTGGCAGTTCCACCAACGAAGCCTGCAGCAGTTGCTGGTGGGAGAACATCTGTCCCTGTTTCTGCTGCTGTAATTGTTCCTGTATCTGACTTTGTGCCAAAACTTAATTCCTAATCTTAACTCATAAAATACGCCTTCAGCTGCTCGGCATACGATGCCAGTTCTTCTGTATCAGAATTGCCGAAGCGGCGCCAAATCTCCTTGCAGGGCGCGAACAGCACGTTGATAAACGTGTCCTTACGGTTCAGGTAAGGGTCGCAGTGCTGCAGCACTTCCATCACCTCGGCCACCTCGCGCGGCTTCAGTTTGAGCAGCTTTGCCAACTCCTGCACCTCTGGGGTCTCAGGCACCATCGTGATAGGTGTCAGACGGAAGTAGAGGTCGAGGATAAGGATAAGCATCACAGGGGTCAGATGATCGCTGCCTTCTACAGGTCTGAAGTCCTTCTCGAAGCTCTCGTTGGTCTCCACACCTTCGTAGAACAGACTGGCGTTGTTGAACCCTTTCATCTCGCGCAACAAGCGGGCCGCACGAGCCAGTTTACGGGGATTGCCGCTATAGGTCTCCCAGATACGCTCGATGCGCGGCGTCTCCAGATTGGCTATCTGGCACATCTTGTTGAAGAGCACCTCTGGCGCGATATGCAACTCCATACCCAACTCCACCATCTGACGGTTATACAAAGGCTTCATACCCACGGGTTTCTGGAGATAGATTTCCATCAGAAGGAGCCAATAATCATCCTGCCAAGTAGAAGATTTTGCCATATTCTCTTATTTTTTTTGCAAAAATACATCTTTTTTCGTATATTTGCAACCGAAATTGCAAAAACTTATGAGAAAAATCGTATTCTTTGCCCTTTGCGCAGTATTCTGCACGTCGCTGTCGGCACAAAACGTGCGTGAGCAATTGAAGGAAGACCTTTTCAAGGCCAGCAGTAACTACTATGCCTACCCTGTTCCCCATCGGCAGCCCACACCGGCACCGATGGGCAAGAAGCCATTCTACCTCAGCCACTATGCTCGCCACGGCTCACGCTTCATGATCAAGGCCAAGGATTACGACTATCCCTACCATGTGCTCCGCAAGGCACATGAGCTTGGGAAACTGTCGGCTTTAGGCCAGCAAGCACTGGAAAGGGTCGAGTCATTGCGCGAGGAGGCCGAAAATCGCTACGGCGAGTTGACACCTCTTGGAGTTGTCCAGCACCGTCAGATAGCCCAGCGCATGTACGAACGCTTCCCTCAGGTGTTCAGCGACAAAGCCGTCATCGATGCCAAGAGCACCACCGTCATCCGCTGCATCATATCGATGCAGAGCGAACTGCTACAGCTGGTGAAGAACAACCCTAGGCTGATCATCAAGTCCGACGCCAGTCAGCACGACATGTATTACATGAACCTGCAGGACTCCGCCCTCTTCAAGAAACGCTACCCGAAAGAGTCGATGGACAATTACAAGAAATTCTGCAAGCCCTATGCCGTCGACAAGCAGGCGATGAGCCGACTCTTCAACGACTCCATCTACGTGCGCGACAGCATTGATACCTACAATCTGAACCTCGCCCTCTTCAAGATGGCCTCCAGCGTACAGGGCACCGAAATGCGCTTCCATTTCAACCTCTTCGATATCTACACCCTCGACGAGCTCTTCAACAACTGGCTGCAGGCCAATGCCTACTGGTACATCAGTTTCGGCAACAATCCGCTGAACGGTGGACAACAGCCCTTCACCCAGCGTAACCTGTTGCGGAAGATCATTGAAGAGGCCGACAGTTGCATCGCCCTGCCGCGCCCTGGTGCCACACTGCGCTTCGGCCATGAGACGATTGTGCTGCCCCTCACCTGTCTGTTAGGCATCAACGGCTTCGATCAACAGTTTACCAATCTGGAAGACCTCGACAAACACGGCTGGATCAATTTCGAGGTATTCCCTATGGCGGCCAACATCCAGTTCGTGTTCTACCGCAAGAACCTGAAGGACAAGGATGTGCTTGTAAAAGTGCTCCTCAACGAAGACGAAGCCACGCTGCCGCTGGAGACGGATTGCGCTCCCTATTACCATTGGAGCGATTTCCGCGACTATTATCTGAAGAAACTGGATTCGTTCAAGGAATAAAAGATAATCCCCGCCAATCAGCGGGGATTGTCATTTTACCGTAACATCGGGCTGCCACAAGATGATCTCGCCCGCATAGAGGGAGGCCTGCACGTCGATGAGCCGCTGGTTCGATGAACCTCGGAACAACAAGTCCGGATCGCGGAGTGCCTGGACGAAAGGTCCGTCTACAAGCACATCGAGCAGTTCGAGCAGTTCGCGCTGCGCCCGTGTGATAAGCGTTTCAAAGGTAAAGCCCGTATAGCACCAGATATCCTTGTTCGTGCGCTTGTGGATGGCTCGCGCCAGATCCGCAAAGCCGTCGCACTGGTACATGGGATCACCCCCGGTAAACGTCACATTGGCATAAGGATCGGCTTCGATGATCTTCATCAGTTCCTCGGTGCTCATCTCCCTGCCGCCTTTGGGATCCCACGACTGGGGATTATGACACCCGGGGCACTTGTGGCGGCACCCTGCACAATAAATGGAGGTCCGGAATCCCGGACCGTCCACCATGGTATCTTCTATGACATCGAGAACTCTAATCACTACTCACCAAACAAGTCCTGTGCCCCGTGATCGATATGCGTCACGCGGTCGTTGAGCTCTGCCAGTTTGCCACTGTTCCAACGATCCGTCGTTCCCACGAGATAGCCCGTGATACGCTGCAGCTTATCGATGTTCGTCGAGCCGCACTTCGGACACTTCTCCAAATGATCGTCGGCATTCTCATAGCCGCAGTCCATACAGCGGTTGCGGTTGTGGTTCACGGAGCCGTAACCCATGTCGAGCTGATCCATCATATCCACCACGCTCATGATTACCTGCGGATTGTGGGTAGCGTCGCCATCGATCTCCACGTAGAAGATATGTCCGCCACGCGTCAGGTTATGATAGGGCGCTTCAACCTCGGCCTTATGACGGGCACTGCACTTGTAGTACACGGGCACATGGTTGGAGTTGGTATAATAGTCACGATCGGTAACACCGGGGATGATGCCGAACTCCTTACGATCCTTCTTCGTGAACTTGCCGCTCAAGCCCTCGGCAGGTGTAGCGAGCACGGAGTAGTTATGATGATACTGCTCACAGAAGTCGTTGACGCGATCGCGCATATAAGTGACAATCTTCAGGCCCAGTTCCTGACTCTCGGCACTCTCGCCGTGATGCTTGCCTGTAAGGGCCACGAGGCATTCAGCCAGTCCGATGAAGCCGATACCGAGGGTACCCTGATTGATCACACTCTCGATGGTATCGTTAGGCTTCAGCTTGTCGGCACCGATCCACAGGCTCTTCATCAGCAGGGGGAACTGCTTGGCGAAGGCGGTCTTCTGGAACTGGAAACGGTCATCGAGCTGCTTGGCTGCCACCTCAAGCATGTGGTCGAGCTTGGCAAAGAACATATCGATGCGCTTCTGCTGATCCTTCTCCTGTCTGCACTCGATGGCGAGCTTCACGATATTGATGGTGGTAAACGAGAGGTTACCGCGCCCGATACTGGTCTTCGGTCCGAAGCGGTTCTCGAACACACGCGTTCTGCAACCCATCGTGGCCACCTCGTGGATATAGCGCTTGGGATCGTCGGCGCGCCACTCGCTGTCCTGGTTGTACGATGCATCGAGATTCAGGAAGTTGGGGAAGAACCTGCGCGCCGTCACCTTACAGGCCAGCTGGTAGAGGTCGAAGTTACGGTCCTCGGGCAGATAGTTCACACCGCGCTTCTTCTTCCAGATCTGAATGGGGAAGATAGCCGTCTCACCATTGCCCACACCCTCGTAGGTAGAGAGCAGGATCTCACGCATGATGCAACGTCCCTCGGCACTAGTGTCAGTACCATAATTGATCGATGAGAACACCACCTGATTACCGCCACGCGAGTGGATTGTGTTCATATTGTGGATAAAGGCCTCCATCGCCTGGTGCACACGGCCCACGGTCTTGTTGATGGCATGCTGCTGGGCGCGCTCCTTACCCGTCAGTCCGTCGAGCGGCTTCTTCAGATAGTCCATCAGGGGCTCATCGTAGAGGTCCTGATAACTCTCGCCGTTGAGTTCCTCGAGGGCCTTCAGTTCCTCCACATAACTCATGCGCACGTAAGGTGCCAGGTAGAAGTCGAAGGCAGGGATAGCCTGTCCGCCGTGCATCTCGTTCTGGCAGCACTCCATCGAGATACAGGCTAGCACCGAGGCCGTCTCAATACGCTTGGCAGGGCGCGAGGCGCCATGACCGGCGATAAAGCCGCAGTTCAGGATATTGTCCAAGGGGTGCTGCACACAGGTCAGCGACTTCGTCGGATAATAGTCCTTGTCGTGGATATGCAGATAGTTGTGCTCCACGGCATCACGGCTCTCCTCCGACAACAGGTAGTCATCGACGAAGGGCTTCGTGGTCTCCGAAGCAAACTTCATCATCATGCCTGCCGGGGTGTCGGCATTCATGTTCGCATTCTCACGCGTCACATCGGTATGCTTCACGTGTACGATGTCGAGGAACACCTCGCGGGTCTTGGCCTTTCGGGCCACCGAACGCTGATGACGGTAGGCGATATACTTCTGAGCCACATCCTTACGGCTCGACTTCATCAGTTCCACCTCTACGGCGTCCTGGATCTGCTCAACGGTCATCTGGCTCTCACCACGCTGGGCAATATGGTCGGTAATCTGATACAGCAGACGCTCGTCTTCACCCTTGTCGGTATGGAGCATGGCCTTTCGGATGGCTGCCATAATCTTCTGCTCGTTGAATCCCACGATGCGTCCGTCACGCTTAACTACTGTTTGAATCATATATTATAAAGGTTTTAGTCCATGTCTTTTCAAATTCGCATGCAAAGATACAAAAAATAATCCTAAAGTCCTCCCAATCGGAAGACTTTCTTTCGTTAATAAATATCAAAAATCCGAGTCAGATTATTGTTTCTTGCTGAAAGCCAACGCGTACAGGCGAATTTGCTTCACCATTGCTAAAAGTCCGTTGCTGCGAGTGGGCGACAGATGCTCCTTCAGACCGATTTCCTCGATGAAATAGAGGTCTGCGTCGAGGATTTCCTGCGGGGTATGATCGCTGAGCACGCGGATCAGCAGGGCCACGATGCCCTTCACGATCAGCGCATCGCTCTCGGCCGTGAAATGGATCTTGCCGTCTACATAGTCTGCCTGCAGCCATACACGGCTCTGACAGCCGTCGATCAGGTTCTGCTCCGTCTTGTACTTCTCGTCAAGGGGCGGCTGCTCACCACCCAGGTCGATCAGTAGTTGATACTTGTCCATCCAGTCGTCAAAACCGCTGAACTCTTCAATTATCTCGTCTTGTATTTCGTTAATCGTCATATCACTCATTCCTGTTTATTATTGATTCTTCATTCTTCACTCTTCACTAACTTGAACAGCTTGTCGCTGGGGCGCACTTTGCCCGTAACGGCGATGGATACGCGCGTGCCCTGCTCTGCCACCTCCACAGGACCGTTGTCGCCATGTATCTCGTCGGCTGTCACATACATCACACCCGTCGTGGGGCCCGTAATCAGCATCTTGTCGCCCACCTTGAAGGTATTGGCCTCAACGGTGAACTCTGCCACGCCGAGCTTGGAGAAGTATTTCACGCCCTTGCCGATGTAGACCTTACGCTCGGTGGCATTCGAGCCGTAGTGCTTGTTCCACTCGCCCATCAGCTGACCCTGATAGTAGCCATCCCAGAAACCGCGATTGAAGACGGTGGCCAGTCGCTCATCCCATGCGTCTTTCTTCTCTTCCGTAAACGTGCCGTCGAGCACGGCCTGAATAGCCTCCTTATAGCATTTCACGACGGTATAGACATATTCAGGCCCTCGCGCGCGACCTTCTATTTTAAATACGCGCACGCCCGCATGCATCATCTTGTCGATGAAGCGCACGGTCTTCAGG
>Ga0247610_10002670_pt1 | contig 20316 bp, 34 predicted proteins | sample 174DNAGHGhighgp2_FD_193483 | JGI IMG/M metagenome (GOLD analysis project Ga0247610, IMG submission 193483) | Sheep rumen microbial communities from Palmerston North, Manawatu-Wanganui, New Zealand - 1742 DNA GHGhigh gp2 | ecosystem: Host-associated > Mammals > Digestive system > Stomach > Rumen...
CCGATGTCCTCAATGACAGAAGAGGAGAAGAAGGAATTTATTCATTATGCTGGATATGAAGTAGAAGAATCGGTAAATGGAAGGCATTACGAATATTACCTAATAGATTATGTTGGAACACCAGAAGAGCCAACTTATAATTGCGATTCAATAGATTGGCTTAATAAACATCACTTCGACTGTCGTGGATTGATTAAAATGGGTCTTGCTAAAGCAGCGGTCGGAAATAATAACCCCTACTAGGCTGATAATCCAAAAAAAATATACAGATATGCTGACAAAAGAAGAAATAGAAAAGAGGTTTAACATAGTTAAAGAAACTCACGATGAAATAAAAGAACATCCTTATTGGTTAAACTTTGATAATAGTCTCCTTAGTGATGTACTTAGGTTATTTAATCGAATTAGTACGAATGTGCATGGAATAACTGACAACACTAATCCATATTATGCTATTATTAAGTGTGTGACCCATGATTTTAATTGTATGGTCCATGACATATTAGATTCCCTTAAAACAAAGAGATTTCAGAAAGAATGGGAAGATCATATGGGGGATGTTATTATGGTCTTACAGGTCTATCTACAGAATATTCATCGTATTATAGATGGTTATATACCGGAAGATGAGAACGTTATTGGTTACAATTATAAAAAATTTGATAAAATAGAATGTGGTATTGCTAAATTTCAAGCCTTTAAAAAAGAAGGTGGGAAAGACTATATAGTATATCGTATTCTCAGTAAAAATTCAATACCAAATATTAAAAGAAGTTGTGAAAAATATTTAGGATTATCAGATAGACCAATAAAAACTTGGGCAATCAACTGCTTAAAAGAAATAGAGGAAGGAAAAGATATTATAGGAGGTTGTTTTAAAATAGTATAAATAATATGACAAGCGAGAAGATACAAGAGCGTTTGGAAACCTTAAAAGACTCACACGATAAATTAAAAGAACATCCCTATTGGTTAAACTTTGATAATATTTTTCTAGAAGATGTACTTTCTTTGTTTGATAGGCTAAGTTCAAATGTGTGGGGAATATCTGACAATACTAATCCATACTATGCATTAATTACTCATACTCTTTTTATACATGATTTTAATACCATGTTATTCAAAATTAGGATGAGTATTAGAGATGGAAGATTTCAGGAAGAGTGGAAAGATCATATGGGAGATGTTATTATGGTCTTACAAGTCTATCTACAAAATATTCATCGACTAATAGATAATTATATACCAGGAGAAAATGAGGGTGTAGTGGGATATCTCTATTATAGACCAATATATAAACCATTTCCACATCCCTTAAGAACCGGTGTAGTTAAATTCCAGGTTTTTAAAGGAGAAGAAGATGAGTTTTATCCTTATATGATTTTGGAGAAAAACAAGATACCAAACTTAATAAAATATCTGAAAAGCATTGTATGTTTAGGTCAAGGGGCTACAAAGAGTTGGAGTAATGATTGTCTTAGAGAAATAGAGGAAGGAAAAAATATTATTGGAGATTATTATAGAATAGAATAAAAAAAATAAAGTAGAAAGGAATAATAAATCCTTTCTATTTTTTTTTGTGATTGTTATCCATTCACATAGGATAATATATTACTTAATTGACATAATATATACTTTTTGATGAAAGTTTATTTTGAGTACCAGAACAATTGTTAACTATAAAGTGCCATAATGAGTCTTCTATCTTCTCACCTTTCTCTCTATATAATATTCTAGGGGCGGAACGTTTTTTTATAATTGATATTAACCACTTCTTTGAATAACTTCCTATGCGTTTTTTTATTTGATGGGTTAATAATGTTATATAAAATTCATTACTATAATTGACAACATAGCATAGAAAACAAAATCTTCTTCTAGACGGAACAAACACATTAATAATGAACAGCATGGTCATTTAAATCTAATATTCTCTTATATTTAGTGATATTTCATCTTCTGAATCTGGATAATCAAAGAAAGTAGTATCATCATATAAATAATACCGTATATCTATATGTAATATATAAAGTATTATATGTCTCATAACAATGTCTATCGAATCTTTATAATAATTCCACCCCCATGTTTTAATAGGGTATTTAGTGGGGTATTTAAATTCTTTAAGTATAAAGTCTTTTATTTGCCTTCCTATTATTTTTTTTATATTTATTTGATTTATCTCTATAGTATATAGACATTTATTTTTAGTGAGACAAAAAATACACCCCCTATATACTTGATTAAGGCTAGTATCGTTGTAGTAATAATTAACAAGATATAACATAATTCAACTATAAGGTAGTAAGGCTAAGAAAAAGTCAAATAAAATAATTTCAATTTTTTTTTATTTTGCATTTTTTATGACATGATCCCTTTATAAGTGAGGTATAATAATTTAAATAAAAATTAAATAGTATGGTAGTAGATTTTATAATACTTCTAGCTGTATTTTGCTTGATTATTCTATATATAATCGGCATCGCTCTTAATGAAGTTCAAGAGAGTAATAAAAGAAAAAAGCGTTACAGAAATCTATTAAATGATGATAGATGGAAAGACAAAAGAAAGGAGATATTAGAAAGAGATAACCATAGATGTTGTTGGTGTGGTTCCTTTGAAAATTTACAAGTACATCATAAATATTATGAGAAATACCCAAACGGTTCATTTGTTGATCCCTGGGACTACCCAAATAATGCTTTAATTACTTTATGTAAGGGTTGTCATGAAAAAGCTCACAAATATGATATAAAAGTCTATAGAAGATATTATAAATAAGAAACAGATAATATTGGGTTAAATGAGCAAAGAAGAGTTTTTGTTAGAAATTGATAGCTTAGTAGAAGAATGCCCTAGAGTATGGAGAAGAGGGCAAGCTGTGTTTAATATTGTAGAGTTATTATATGGTAATGTTGCTAGGGAGGTTCAATTTGAGGATAAAATTGATTGTTTCTATATTGATAGTAATATTGATGATTTTTTAAATGCAGTTTGGGAAAGAGTTAGCAAAAAAATTACCGTATAAAAAGTAGATTAAACCCTTATATATGTGATGAAAGAGTAGCAATACTTTTTCGAATATCACCCAGATTAGACGATATACCATCGAACCCACTAAGATAGTATAAGTTTAGTCTGATTTTTTTAATTTAACATGACAATAACTAAACTAATAATAGTAAATTAAACAAATAATAAATTAAATAAAATTAAAAATCATGGAAGAAAAAAAGAAAAAAAATGTGCTGCCGACAGTCTTAGCAGCATTATCTCTGATTAAGATTCTCACCGACTATGTTGGTGGGAAAAAACAGATGATAGACGCTACCATCCTGGTGGCGTCTCGAGAATTGGAGGCCCTCGTCGCACTCAGCGAAGCGGGGATCAAGAAGTCTGATCCAGTCTGGATAATCCAGACTGTAAAAGTCTCCCAAGCCATGGGGGACCTGGAAATGATTTCCCAGAAAGGCCTATTTTCAAAACAGGCTCGGGAAGTATGGGAAGCCCTCCACCAGAAGGTGGAGGAGCTACTCAATAAATAAAAAAAAGCAAGAAATAGAGCGAGATCTTAGTTGATCTTGCTTTATTTTTTTTTCGTATTGAGGATTTTGCAGTTTTTAAATTATAAAATCCTTATAATTGCTATGATACAAGTTAGAAGAAGTGTTTTTGAAACTAATAGTTCTAATGTACATTCTATAACTATGTGTACTGAAGCTGATTGGTTAAATTGGAAAATAGGAAATCTTATTTATGATGATTGGGATGAAAAACTTATTTCGAAGAAAGGGGTAAAATATAAAGATGATAAGCATCGATATTATTCTTCCCCAAATGAACTATTTGATAAATATCAAGATCTTGGTTATGAGACCTTTAAATCAAGCTATAGAGGAATTATAGCCTTTGGATATTATGGACATGATTAATATAAACTTAATAATTAAAAAACATGAAAGCAATTGGAAGCAGAATTTTAGTAGAAAACATTAGTTCCGGAGAAAAAATAAAATACGGAAACTTTGAGGTACCCCAATCCGATTATGAAACAGTAAAAATTCTTAGCGTTGGTGAGGAGATTAAGAGCATACATGAAGGAGAGACAGCTCTTATATATCCAGGAGCCGGAAAGAATTTTATATATGAGGGTAAGAATTATAGAGTAATTAGCATTAATGAAGTAATTGTAGTATTTTAAAATTAAATTATGGGAAAAGAAATTAAACAAGGTCAAGAAAAGATTATTGAGGGACTTGTAATGGCTGTTGATACAGTAAAAGTAACGCTAGGTCCCGCAGGTCATTGTGTAGCTATTTCAGATGATTTTCAAGTCTCAACTTCTCGTGACGGGGCTAATATTTTGAAAACCATAAGTTTTGATGATCCAGAATTAAATATGGGAGCAGAACTTGTAAAAAAAGCCTCAACAAATACAGAGAGTGAGTCTGGAGATAGCACTACAAGCTGCTCTATCTTAACTAAAGAACTAGTATTAGGAGGGCAAAAGGCTGTTAAGACTGGATCCAACGTCAATGAAATTAAGTCAGGAATGTTAAAAGCTGGCAAATGGATGAATGAGTATATAAAAAACAAATCCATAGAAATTGGGGGCGATTTAGAAAAAATCAGAAAAGTGGCAACAATTTCTGCTAATAATGATCCTGAGATAGGTAATTTGATTGTTGAGTGTATGAAAGAGGTTGGTGAAGAGGGAGTTATTACAAGTGAATTAGGAAAGGGTCTTGAAACAACCATAGAGATAACAAAAGGAATGAAATTAAGCCGTGGTTGGTCTTCCCCTCACTACGTCACTAATCCAGAAGAGGGAAAATGCATACTATTGAATCCATATGTTATCGTTTGTGGAGAAAAAATTAGTTCTGTCAATCAACTTCTTCCTATTATTGAGGTTATACAAAAAACATCTAGACCATTTCTAATTATATGTGATGATATGGATGAGAATGTAAATGCCACCCTCGTAATGAATACGTTACAGGGAGTTATTAGATGTTGTGTTGTAAAGGGCCTAGATTTTGGAGATAGCAGAAAAAATTTAATGGCTGACATTGCTATCGCTTGTGGTGGTTCTTACATTTGTCCTGAGAATGGAACAAACCTAAATAATATAACCGAAGAAGAATTTGGAGCTGCAGAAAAAGTTATAGTTTCAAGAGATAATACTATACTTATTAACGGCTATGGTTCAGAAGAGGATATTTCGACGAGATTAAATATTCTAAAAAAAAGATTAATCTCTTCTGATATGACGGATTATGAAAAAAGCAAAATTGAGACAAGAATAGCGAATTTAAGTGGTGGTATAGCAATCATAAGAGCCGGAGCAGCAACAGAAGTTGAGAGTAGAAATAAAAAAGAAACAATTGAAGATGCAATCTTAGCTTCTAAAAGTGCTATTGAGGAGGGCTGTCTTCCTGGTTCTGGTTATATCTATTATACTGGAGCTAAGGATATGATGAAAGATAAAAAATTTCTATCAAGTCTAGTCGGAGATGAGATTGATGGAGTTAAGATTGTAGAAAAAGCTCTTCCCTGTATTATGAGAACTGTAATAGAGAATTCTGGAGAATCGCCCGACTTGATTCTGGATTCTATTCAGAGATCAAAAAAAGAAAACTATGGATATAATGCTAAGACAAAAAAACTAGGAAACCTTTTAGATAATGGGATCTTAGATAGCGCAAAAGCAGTTCGTTCTGCTCTCAATAATGCAATTTCAACGGCAAGTACTATTCTACAAATAGATTGTTGTGTTATTGAAAAGCGAGAGGATAAAAAAGAATAAAAAAATGGGTAGATTGGATTTAATTTCCATTCTACCTTTTATTTTGAATAATTATAAAATTAACCTGAATTCCTTATAATTGTTATGAAGAAATTAATTAGTTTATTGATGCTATCAGTTTTATTAACTGGTTGTAAAACTACTTATTTAGTAATATCTAAAGAATCTTTAGATAGAGAAATAGAAAACATAGAAATAGACCTAAAAGAAAGAGGCTATAATCACGCGAATTTAGTACAATCAGGTGATGAATATAGGTTTATTTATAAATCAGATTCGAATAATCTGTTTGTTGACTATACTTTATATTATACCTTAGATATAGAGGAGTATAGTGGATTGTACTATATTACTGATCTTGAAGTTAGAGATTGCAGTTCTTCTGATCCAAAGATATGTAGTAGTAATTCCCAGATTCGTGATTTAGAAAGAATGTTACCAGATACTTCAATACAAGTTTATAGTCCAGAGAAAACTAGACTATTATTTGGGGTAGGTGGTGGTTGTTTAGCACTAATTATATTATTGATACTTATTTGATTGGGGGGTAGATTGGAGTTAATTCCTTTCTACCTCTTCCCTTTTAGTTTATGAATAAAAAAAAGAAGTAGTTATTATTTCTACTTCTTTGATTTTTTTTTTCGTGGTCCCTGTAGGACTTGAACCTACGACCCTCGGTTTATGAGACCGACGCTCTAGACCAACTGAGCTAAGGGACCAATTTATTATTACATATATAAGGATTTGAGGTCTTCCTTATTACCACTATAATTGATATTTAATATTTAGTTCGGTTATTAAATTACTAATATCCTCAGTATCATTTTTGTACTGATCGTATAACCAACGTAAGAATCCCAGACGACCCTCTTCTTTCCAAGATCTCCTATCCCACCAATACGATCCAGCAGATATTGGTGCATGAAAGAGAATAATAGCATAAATCCTTCTGTACTTTGGAAATAGTTTTCGTTTTTCTCTATTCGTAAGTATAACGAAATTTGGACCCTGATGATTAGTTATATCATCAATTGCATTAGATAAAAGAGGACATATTCCACTATACTTTTCATAACTATTAATGGCTTTTTCTAGGATATCTTTTCTAGTAACTTTTTCCATCTATACTTAAAATACTCTTTATAATTGCTAAATACTATAATTTTTAATGAGACTATTTCACCTCCTCTTCCATAGCAATACTCAGAACCCCTTGGAATTACACATATACAAGTATCATCATCTAAATAGTTTAGTGAGTAGATCCTATATGAGTGAATTCCCTCATCAATACACCCCATACAAATTTGAAGGTGATCTATTTCTTTGCCATGAGAATCTTTGGCTATTACAATTTCGTTAAATGGAAATACTTCATTATTATATATAGGTCCAGACCATACATTAGGATTATCATCGAAGAAATTAATCCATTTAATAACAGTCTTATCTCTTTTAGCTATACTAACTTTTTTCTTTTTAGTTATTAAGCACATAATATTATTTATTTTTTAAAAATTCTTCCTTATCTCGTTTTATTATTTCGATACTTTTTTCAAGATATTCTATGATCTTTTCTTTTTCTTTTAGATTATTAGATTTCTTTGCAGCTTCTAAAAATGACATACTTATTTCTAAGTTTTTATCACAACTTTCTATAGATATCAATGAATCTGCACTTATAAGAGAACCTAATACTAACCAAATCATACCATTTTTTTCAATGGCTTCTAATAATTCTATATCTCTTTCTAAATTTTTCATATTATATATAAGGTAATAAAGACCTTATATGTGCAATAAAAAATAACAATTAACATGAAAGTAAGTTTTAATAATGTTGATAATTTGTTTTATACTAAAATAATTTTAAACCATTATATTAATTCTATAATAGAAAGATGTTAATTGACCTAAAGATTTCATCAGATACCCAAAAAGAGTTATTTGGTTTTTCAAATCATTTATTGTTATCAACAGATGAGTTTAAACAGCTTAGAGGCATTCTATATTTATTAGATGATCTATATAATGAGCGATTTAATGCTATATCTTTTGATAATACTGGATTATGGAGGATTGGGAGTTGGGATAATAAACGATTTGCTTATTCTCTTAAAAATAATTCAGACGTTTTATTCATCCGTTGTGTTTTCGATAATGATATTAGCATGGAATTTGGAATTTCTAAATTCGGTTTAGAATACGTAATGGCTATAGATAAATATTATAGTATTTATCAGGCAGATTTAAAAGATCTATTAGAAATATTCTACATAGATTCTCAAAGTTGTACTAATTTAAAGGAGGGTATTTATGATTATTACGAATTTGACTTTGGCCCAATAGATCTATCATCATCGTTGTCGGATCCAATTTTTTATGAATTATATTCAGAACTTATATCAAATATTATTCAACAACCTTCTATGGATGTTCATGTTTATCAGGAGGCGGAACGTCTTTGTACACGGGAATGTATGTTTATAACAAAAATCGTTGACTTATTCCGGACTTATGGAGATAAGAATAACCTAGTAGTGTTGGTAGATAATTCAAGCCTTAGGATTAGCGGTGGGTTGTGGGATATATTAAAAAAAAGAGCTAAACAATTTAATACTGTTTTAATATGTATGTATGAATTTATTATATAATAATATATGATCACTTTATTAGAAATTAATGACAAATCTATTATTCAAGCAAAGGAGAGTAATAGTAATATTGTAGAAATTTGTTATGATGATTTCTATGAATTAATTCCATATTTAGACTTAGTAAGAGATTGTTGTAATCATTCACAGGTGGGAAAAATATTAATAGGAAATGATTATCTATCTTGTTTTAAAAATAAAGAATTATATGTTAGATTAGTAGTAGATGGTAAGTTGGAACTAAATATAGAACTAACTAATTCCGGAGTTTTTTGTATTTTAGTTAGAAATGATGAAGAATTTTTTCTTACTAATAATTTTTCTCTCACTAATAATAAAAATGTGTTTAAGTATCTTTTTAATTTTTCTATCATTTCTTTCTTAGGGGATTATGGGTATGGATATAGAATTATTTTTCCTTGTCTAACTCGAGATGAGGTTCCATTTATAAATAATATCCTTGCTAACGATCCCCACTATGAGGGAATGTTCTTAAATGAGCAGGGTAATGTTTATATTAATCAGGATGGTAAGGAATATTCTCTTTCTGCAAAGTCGGTTGGTACTGGATATCAAGTCTTAATCAATATTTTTCATGCACTATTTAATGTATTACCTTATGTCGGAAGGTTAGTTATTATAAAAGATGAGTTTGATACATACCTTGATTGTCAATTAAGAGAGAAAATATACAAATTATTCAAAGATTCAAACGTCACCTTAATAAGAAGAAAGGAAATCTATTCTTAAATTGATGAAACGCACTCAAAATGACCCATAAAACTTATATATGAGAAATATAATTCGTATATTATGAGTTTTTGTTATTTACCTAAGAAACTTTTATTTATTTATGAAGTTGGAAAAAACATACAAACCCATTATCCAACAATAATAGAATCTAATACACCAGAATCTGAAATATCAAAAATAAAAAAGAAGATTCCTAATTTTGATATAATTGAAATCAATAATTCTGGTTTTAAATTAGAAATCATAGACGACAGAAGTTATTCAGTTTTTAGCTTAAGATTACGTAATGAAGAATTAGATAATATTCCAGGTCAGTTTCTTGTTAATGTTCCCAGTAATTGGATTAAAAGGAATCTCTTATTATCAACGGGATTAATTAACAAAACATTTATAAATACGTTTTACTTTTTGTTTGATTATTATGGGGGATCTGAATTGACATTAGATAGTAAGATTGGTGATTCAGAAAAAACAGGTGGAGAAATAATATCCAACCAAAAACTTTGGAATAATAATTTCAAAGAAGGAGAAATATACCTATTTAGGAATCGAACAAAATTTAGAACGGGAATCTATTTAGGAGAATTTGATGTTCCCTGTAATGGGAATAAGGTAGTAAGTCTTTATTCACCTTTAACTGTGACGAGTAGAAAAAAGAGACATGTATTCTATTTGGTGGAAAAAGGTTCACTACAATTTGTTACTCCTGGTAGTAATGAAAGGGGTTTATTAAACTCAAATGAAAGATTATTTGAAAATCTTTATTCTAACCAAAGATTATTTCTCTGGAGGGATGAAAAACTGTCGGGGAATATTAATTATTTTTCTAAGGATAATATTATTAACGAAATAATCTCTTGTAGTGAGCCCAAGTTACTAAATTCCTGCGAGTCTTCCTGTTTGTTGCCCGTTGAATATATAAGAAAAAATAAAGACCTGTTTAAATCATATCTTGATTTTAATATCAGTATGTTTAATATTAATTCGATATACTTAAAAAATCACTTAAGTAACCCATTAGTAGCTGGATTTAGTTATTCAGAAATAACTGATTTACTCAATAAATCATAGAATCATGTATATAATGAATGTTAAAAAATTCATAGATTATTTTTTTAAAAGCAACTTAAATAGAGAAGAAGCTATTGAAGTATTAAAAACAGAGAGTACGTTAAGTCAAGATGAAAAACGGTTAATTCTTTCATACTGCTATCCTCGCCAACTAAAGGATAGAGAACTTCCGGCCCGAGTTTTAAGGTCCAGAAAGAAAAGAGGTCCACAAGCAAGAAATGGATTTCTAACTCCGGACCTAATTGAAGCGGACCTTATAATAGAGGCCGGAAAAACATTGCAATATGAGAGATTTATAAAACACCTAATGCACGCCTTTTCTGATCCTACCCAAATATCCCCTATTTCTGGAATTGATACAATAGAGTGTCCGATATGTGGGAAAAGAATTAGAGAGGCAAATATATGGAATCCAACCTTAGATCCGACTAAAGAACATTTAGCTTTCGGAAATCCTAATCAAACTAGTATTATATTATGTTTAGATTGTATAATACAGTTAGGGATAGCTAGAGAAATAATAAATGAATTAGATCCTGGATTTTTAGATTGGACAAAAAGAACAACATAAAAAGAAAAAGAACAAATGAACGAAAACGAGAGTATTTTTTCAGAAAATCTAGGGTTTAGAGAACCTATTTCTTCAACCACCTCTTATAATGGACGGGGAAGTAGGGTTTGTACTGAAGATGCTAAATTGACAAAAAATGATGACAACGTAATTAATGATAGAGATGCATCTTCAATTGCATTTAATACAAATGCAATCACCATAAAAATTGGAGAGGAGTATAAACCAGTAATTAATGTTTCACCGGTAATTAGTAATCTTCCTGCACTTACATTAATTAGTGAAGATGAAGATGTTGCCAAAATTACTCCAGAGGGCGTTATTATTGGAGTAGGTAGGGGAGAAACTACTGTTACAGCTGCAAGTTCTCCAAATGGCATGAATTCAGATCCCGTAGTAAATGCAACAATTACAGTCACAGTCACCAAGTAATTTTGTATTTCCTGATATTCCCTGGCAATCATATCCAATTTACTCAAGATCTAAATCTGGAAGAAGGTATAATTTTAAAAACATAATATACCCCAATCAGAAATCGGAGAAGAAATTTACTAGAAGAAAACAATTAAAAAAGAGATCATTACAGGCTAAAATATTTGATGCTATTATAAACATTGGATATTTTGATCCATTAGTTGTAGTTAAAGAATTTCCTATTCTAATTGATCATACTAAGCACTTAGATCTCGAGGGTGGGTTTTTTCTTCTAGATTATTTTATTCCTAATTTAAGGGACGAAAATAGTTGGGGATTAGATATAGAGTTAGATTCGGAATATCATTCACCTGAGAAAGATAAAATTAGGGATGATTATTTAAAACTCCTAAATATTAAAATTTTTAGAATATCTCATTTAGAAAAACCGAGTGTGCAAAAAACACAATTTAAACAACTGACAGAATTAATGAGGACTATGAAAAGAACTGAGTCCCCAAGAGTATTTACCTTTACTTCCTTATAATTGAAATGAAAGTAACTAGTGAATTTTCAAAAGAACAGCTTGTTTTAAATATACAAGTACAGTGTAACCTACTACGAAAATACTATAAGAATTTTGTAGGTTTATTAAAAGAGGATAGTACTGTTCCAGAGGGATATAGTGTAACTCAATTAGGACCAGATACAGCAATGGTTTCTGTTCCAATTACAACACATACTGATGAGGCTGTAGGATTTAATGTTGCACCTATTATGGGTGTGATAGATAGATTTGCCAATAGTGCTTTAAGATATGAGTTGGAACACACTGAGTTTATACCTCTTACAGGCTATCCAGAGGAAAATCTAAAAACTGACATCAAAACGTCGGTATCTAAAAAAAGAAATCTCTGTATTATTAAAGATTATGCAGAGTATTTGAGAATGGAATCTGAACATAAGTATATATTCAATCAATTATATGTTAAGTTCGGAACAGATGAGTGGGCTGAAATTGTGTTGTCAATATTAGGGGGAGAATTAGATATTCTCAGATCGAAGTTGCAGCAAAGACTAGTTGTAACGGAGTGGACATGATTTAGGATTTATTTTTAATATAGGGTAAGGATGTTTTTACTATCTTTGCCCTATTAACTCTTTAAAACAGAATAAAAAAAATGATTCAATTAAGTTCAAAAGTAACTGTATTAGGACCTGGAGATATGTTACCTCAAGTCACAGGTGATATAGTTAAAATTTATTTAGCAGGAACTGAAGATTTAAACCCAGCTAATGAACACTGGCAGGATAAAATGGCCCAGGGGATGGTAACTCTTACTGAAGGGCCTGGAGCAATATCAGTGTTTAAAAATAAAAATTGGGTATTCTTTAACCCCTGCACTCCTCCACAGATGTCCCCTATTCCTAATTTAGATAATCCAGAATGGGTGGCTAAAAAGGATTGGGAATGTGGAATGCTCAATGCAGCAGATGGAATATTTTTTAATATACTAAAAAAGTCTACATCTCCCTTAGTTCCTTTCAATTTTGGGATGCTTCTTAATTCTCAAAAAATGGTAGTAAGATGTAGTCAGGAATATGCAAATTATGGAATCATCTCTTATATGTGTCAACGGCATGGAATTCCTCTATTGCCAGTTAACTCAAACATAAAAGATGCTATATGGGCTTTAATAAGTATTTGCCCATCTTTACAACAGAGTCAACAAATACAACTCCCAGAATAAATGAAATCTTTAATTATTTTACGTGGATTAGATAAAAAGGCAAAACAAAATTGGGTAAAAAAAGAAAAATTAGATAACTATTTTTTAGATCTTGAGGATATTATAAGACTATATTCTATGCCAGATCTTCTTTTCCCAGAAATAGAAATACTAGGTAATTCTTTTAATGATGTAATACGAAAAAACTACCTAGATATTCTTCTTGCTCGACTTGGGAGAGGTTGTTTAGTGGTAGTGGATACGGATGATAAAATAACAGATTCAACTCTAGAAACACTAGCCCTTATTTATGGGTATAGTACTTTTTATGTAATCTGGGACATACCTCAAGATTATTTAGGGAAACCAAAAAAATACTTTCCCTCTTATTATCGTATTCCAAGAAGATCAGAACTAGAAAAGAGGGTAAGTAAATATTTAAATATCCAATATACATCAAAAAATATAATTACCAAATATTCTGATGTTATTGATTATTGGAAAGAACATGGAACTTATCTAAAAATAGGAAAAAACGATAAGATTCTTCATGTATCTGATCTTCATTCTAATTACTCCTTATATAAACATCTTCCTAAATTAGGGGAGTTTAAAGCTGTTATATTTCATGGGGACTATGTTGATGGACCTGAAAAAGATGGGTCCAGGCGATTACTTGATATTGCTAAAAACGGCAGAGGGAAAAATACTATCTGGCTTGAAGGAAATCATGAGCTTAGAATTAGAAAGTGGTTAGGTCTACAATTAGTCAAGGGAGAATTACGCGATCAAATATACAAAACAATTCCTAATGACTTTCTAACTACTACTGCACAAGAATTTAATTTAGATCACGATGGGGCTTTAAATTATCTAAGAGAAATGAATAAAAATTTAAAGCTGTTTGCCATTCTGGAGGATGAAAATAATACATTCATTTGTACACACGCAGGATTAACTTTTCCTCAAATATTAGATCCAAGGTATATAGGAAATGTGATCTATGGAGTAAGAGAAATGGAAATATTAGATAGTAAATTCTCTGATTACACTAAAAAAGATGGGATTTGGTCTATACATGCACACTGTAAATATGGAGATAATAATCCACAGAAATTTAATAGAGTGATAAACTTAGATCCCCAAAGTAATGAGGAAATTAATTACATGATTCGACAAGGAACTAATTTTAGAATAAATACATTAAAACTAAGGAATCTATAAAATAATTATGAGTATAAGAAAATTTAGAATTAACAAAGATGATATACTTGATTTATTAAAACAAGTAGATATTACCTCTGTTATAGTAGAACTTCCAGACACTAAGGAAACCTATAAAAACTTAGCTAATCTGGATTGGGATTTTGTGGATGAAGAAGATATGATTGAGAAAATCAAATCCATAGAGGAAGAAGAGGGTGAACAAAAACTAGAACTCAACGACTTTAATAAACTAGCCACTTATGTAGAGGCTGTTTTTAGGGCCGGTAAAAAATCTCCCGCTCTAATATTTAAAAGTAAAACTTGGCGTGATGAAATAGAGAAACAGTACTTTTTAGTTGGACATGAACCAACAACAATAGAACATACTCTCATTTCTACACTTCTATCTTCATTTTATGGACAATTTTTTACTCCTAATAGTATAGATAATGAAGATGAAGTAATTAATGATCTTAACAATAGATTAGAGAATACTTGGAAAGAGATTCAAAATCACCCAAGCATTACATCATATCTAAAAATTCTCCTAAAATAAAGTGGACTCTCTATTAAAGGGAGAGCGATTAATTTAAAGAACTATGATAATTTTATTATAGTTCTTTTTTTTATTTAGTACTATATGAAAAAAGAATGGGCAATAATATTAATAACTACTATACTCTGTTACTTAATGTTTTTACTACTTATCCCAAGTAAAAATAATAAGATAGATATAGTAGAAGTAGAAAAACCCGTATATTATGAAGATTTAGAACGAATAAATAAACTAGAAGGTATTATTGAAAGTCAAGAATTAAAAATAGACTCCTTAAAATCTGGAATAGTAAAAATTAAGGAAGTAGTTAGGATAGAAAAAGAGTATATAAGGAAGCTAGAACCTGATTCCGGAGTAATTGTCCTTCGAAATAATTTAGAAGAATATACTGGAGAAATTAATGATTCCTTACCAACTATCCAAGAAGATTCTCTAATAGTATTAGACAATACTGACTTGAAAAATATCAATAGTGTTTTCTTAGATTATAAGGCAGATCTTAAAATAATAAATAATCAACTAGAAATAATTAAGTCTGACTCTTTGATTAAGAATGATCTAAGAACAATGATAGAGACTCAGGATAATATAAACGGGTTATTAGAATCGGCAATAAGAGAAGAAAAGAGATCCAAGGAAATCTGGAAAATAGTCGGAATAACTGGGATTTCTACGACAATTATATTAGCTATATTAAACATATGGTAGATGTTGTTATAGGATTTGATAAAGATAAGAACTTATATCAAGCATATGAACAGTTGACAGATACACTTTTAGTAACATCAAGTTTAGGAGATACTTTTAATAAACTTGAAAAACATTTAAAAGATTGTGGAATTATAGCAGGAGACTTATTATCTGAACAAAACATAACGTATCACATAGATTCTCCAACTTTCATAGCTATGGTAAAAAGTAATGCTGACCTTCTAAAAAGACTTAATAACGCTCCTTCTAGTTTTATGGTTAGTTCTCAAAAACTAGGAATAAGTAATTATAAAACTAGAGACAGAGATAGAGGAAATGACAATAGCGGATTTAAAAAAAGCAAGAGAAAAAGAGAGTCATTTTCAAAGTCTAATATTATAGGTTCAGTAAAAAAATTAGGAATGAAATGAAAATATATACATCTTATATAGACAAAGAAAATTTAGAGCTATTAATTAGCCTAAATTATTTGCCTATGTTTATAATACGAAACATGAGAGATTCAAAATTATTAGGGGTTTATTCTGACACTTGCTTGCATCTTAGGGAATTATCACCAAGTACAGAACTACTAAAATCATATAAAAACAATGAGATAACTAGAGAAGAGTATAAAATCAAGTATCTAACAGAATTAATATTTAGGAATATATCAATTAATAATCTTATGACTAAATTTAAAACTTTAGATAATATAGTATCCCCTTCGGGAATAGTTCTTCTTGGTTACCCTAAAAATCCAGAAGAATGTCATCGTAGATTCCTTGCTGAATTTCTAGAAAATTTAACAGGATATACAATAAACGAATGGAAGAAAAATTATTAAAAAAATGGTTAGATGAAGCCAATATAATTTACACTTCGTTAGTATACACAACATGCTATTCCGGAGTTCTTTCGATAACTTTTGGACAAGATCAAGATTTAAATAATTTTCTAGATCTTATAAAATATCGAAGTAAATTTAATAAATCCGATTATATAATTATTAAAGAAAACTTAACCGTAATTTGTCATGGAAACGCCGCAACCGATGTTATTGGACTTGTTCGATGAGTATATAACTTTAGAGTACAATAAATATTCTTCAAATCAGTTTCATGGTAATAAACAAATAGATACAGAACTTGGAGAATTAATTATATCTAGGTGGGACAACTATTACTGTAAAGTTATAAATTTAACTAATGGGGAACTACTTCGTATACCGTGTGAATTTATTAGATTATGTTACGGATTTTATAAAAGTAGGGGAGAAGAAATAGTAAGATTAAAAGATACTCCAAAGTCTCCCTTATGGGATATTATAGTGGTTTCTGTTAGAATTATGGAGAAAAAACCAGTAAATCCAAGTAGATTAAGGGATACAGAAAATATTAGAGATTGGCTAAACACTAAACATAATATTAAAATAGAACCCATAATATACTTTAAAGGAACACTTGTTATAAAATTATGAAAACAATAGACATATATACAGACGGATCTCACCTAAAACATACAACCGGAAGAATAGGGGTTGGAGGGGTTATGATTAAAGACGATAAACCAATCTCTGAATTTTCTAAATATATAAGCCCCGAATATCTAAAATTTATGTATGGAACATCTGATTGTAGTAATCCAACCGCAGAAATGTTGGCTGTTCTTATAGCATTACAATCATTTTCTAAAGAGCTAAAAAAATATGATATGATAGTATTCCACGCTGATTATTTAGGGGTTAAAAACTGGATGGAAGGAAATTGGAAAGTAAAAGCTCCATATATACAGGCTATAAAAAATGACATAACTGAAGAGATAAAGAGACAAGGACTTACAAATAAAGTTAAGTTTGAGTGGGTTAAAGGTCATAGTGGTCAAAAGTGGAATGAATATGTGGATAAATTAGCAAAAGGGGAAAAATCATGATTAGAAAATGTTGTGAATGTAATTTCATAAACGGAACTTGGAAATATGAGGAAATGATAGGAGCAAGAGTAAAGGTTAGGAGTTTACCCGTCGCTAATAGATTTTCAAGTATTTCTGGTAATACTATATATACCATAGAAGATATAATCTTTCAAGTAAGTGATGATGGGAAAACAGTGGTAGTAGTAAAACTTATGGGAACTGATTCTATTTTCACCTTCAAAGACTTAGAGATTATTTCATTAAAACCAAGAAAAGCAGTGGTTTGTTCAGAGACCACTATAACAGGAAGGGTTATAATAAATGGTTAAGAAAATAAGAAGATCTGGGGACGCTAGAGTAAAAACATCGAAACAAGGTATAAAACCCTCAGGAGTGAACACAAATAAAGTTACTCAAGTACCAAAACATGATAAAAATCCACTATCAGGTAAGGTCTTAGGATCAAACTTAGATGATGATGGAATTGATATAATAATTTTAAAATAAAGATATATGATAACACCACTATTAGAAAAAAAATCAACAGTACAGTTTGGGAGCGGAGAAGCCTTAACTTCAGCTAAACTCAATTCTATAGTAACTACGGAAAATCAAATTATAGATACCATAAATAAAATCCTAAAAAGTTACTGCGATATAAATCAAGAAACAGGAATCCAAAAGAAATATGAACTAGAGGAAGCTATTGGATTAGTTCCCCCTGATAGAAGATCTTTTACTATGAAGATTAGATTTATAGAAAATGGAGATGGACCTGATAATAATTTAACAAACATTAGATTTGCAGAATACTATTATACCGGCCCTGTAAATTTTACTAAAGATGATTGGTTGAATGCAAATAATTGGTCAAAAAATGTTCCTAATATCATAGATGGGGGAGAGTGGTAATGAAAAGACTTTATAAGAGAACTGAGTGGGTAAATGATGTAACCCCAGTCAACGCTAAGAATATGAATCACATCGAATGTGGAATTGAAGATCTTTACACCAACGCCATAGAGTATAATCAAATTCTAGTAAAAAATGGATTATCTATTGAATCAGATCCAAATAAGAATATTATACTTGGTCAAAATATTATTTTCACTTCTAGAATTCCTGAATCTATAGATCAAAATGTAATTTATTATATTATAGATTCTGAGGAAAGACTTCGTGGGATTATCATTAATGGAAGGTTTATGAATACCTCCTATAAGACAGATGAAGAGGATAACCAATATGAAACTACATTTACAAGTGATGTTCCTGATATTATTGAATATACTGGGGTTGATGTAGAAGTTAGTTTGGTTTGGGATATACTTCGAGATGGAATTTCGGTTATTCCTGACACTTTAGAGATACTTAAAGATGATGAATCTCTTCCTGTTACTAGTACTGATATGAAAACTATTACTACTACAATAAACAAGATAGGAGATACTACATTTAAACTAATTGCCCATTTTCTAGAAGATGGAACTATAATAAATAAAACACTAACCATTACTCAAACTTACTACTCTTATATTGGATTCTCTAGGAATACTGATACTGTAGAAGAAATGAGTAATTCATTAAGAAAAGTTCTCATAACAGACTCACTAAATATTGATGGTCTATATAAAAACGATAATTTTAGTGATAATTATTTTACAGTGTGTGTTCCTGACAGTCTAGCTTTGGGAATGATAAAAGTAGGTGGTATAGAGGTACCAGTAGATGATCCAATTATAGATACTAGTACTGGAATTAGATATAAAGTATATAGAAGTTCAAATAGAATAAATCCACTAAGTGAATTAAATATTACTGGGACTATATCTAGAGATGAAGAACAACCTGAACCAATTTATCAAGATAATTATTATATTGGTTGGGCTAATATGTCTTCTACTGATTTCTATAATTTACCCAATGATAGCCTACTTAATTACGCAGTTAGATACAACACCGAAGAAAGTCCTATGTATACAAATACTTTTGGAGAGAATTCACTATTTTTTATTGCCTATACAGAAGAAAAACAACCAACTAGGATTATATTTACTTCGAATGGCCAAGAAATGGTTCAAAGTCTTTCCAATGATAACACCGCAGAACATAACAGCATAACAATAGATGGAAAGGTGTACAATATTTGGGGTATAAATCATCCAGGGTTTGCAGAATATGACCCAGAAGATAGAATAACAATAATCTTTAATTAAAATGCCAAACTTAACAATAAATAGTGGAGGAATTATATCTAATTCCAAAAATCTTCCAAACTTAGACTTAAGGTATGGTCCTTATGATTCACTTACTGATGCTTATAATTCCCTTATTGATTATTTAGTCCCTGGATTAGTTATTGGGGTGTTTAAGGAGGATGGAAAAGTAGTAGAATATCAAGCACAAAGGGTCGATGGTAAGGTAGAATTATTACTAAAGGAATCAGATGAAACTATAACTAATTACGATGACCTAGAAAATCATCCAAAAATTAATAACATAGAATTAAAGGGGAATAAAACTAATGAACAATTAGGAATACCAACAAAAACTTCTGATCTTATTAATGATAGTGGATTTATTAGTGAAGAAACAGAGCCCAGTTTTAATTCTAGTCCAGCTAAGGATATAACTGAAAATGATATAGAAAACTGGAATAACAAATCAGATTTTAGTGGAAGTTATGATGATCTTTCTAATAAACCTACCATCCCATCTAAAACTTCTGATTTGGTAAATGATAGTGGATTTATTAGTAGTGAATCAGAACCAGCTTTTAATTCAAGTGTAGCAAAGAATATAACTGAAAATGATATAACAAATTGGAATTCTAAGCAAGAAGAATTAGAAAGTGGGGTCAATATCAAGACTATTAATAATGAATCAATCCTGGGAAATGGAAATATTATCATTCCAAAGGGTGAAGATGGTGCACCTGGAAACAATGG
>Ga0247610_10002672_pt1 | contig 20297 bp, 13 predicted proteins | sample 174DNAGHGhighgp2_FD_193483 | JGI IMG/M metagenome (GOLD analysis project Ga0247610, IMG submission 193483) | Sheep rumen microbial communities from Palmerston North, Manawatu-Wanganui, New Zealand - 1742 DNA GHGhigh gp2 | ecosystem: Host-associated > Mammals > Digestive system > Stomach > Rumen...
CTGCTGCCAGCAAGGTGATGGCAAGCAAGAACTCTATGCCCATTCTGGATTGTTTTCTGCTCGAAGTTGCTGGTGGCACAATCACCATCACAGCATCAGACAGCGAGAAGTACTTCATCACAACCGTTCCCGCTATTGAGCAAACTGGCGACGCACGCTTCTGCATTCCAGCAAAGACGCTCATCGAGTCGATGAAGGAACTGGCTGAACAACCCCTCCATATCGGTTACAATCCTGAAACCCAGGAAGTGAAAGTCGTTCACAACTCTGGTTCATTCGTTGTAATGGCAATGGACGCCGCTCCTTACCCAATGGCTAAAACCGTTGGCGACGACGCCACCCGCATCGAACTCCCAGCAAGTGTTCTGCTCAACGGCATCAATCGTTGTCTCTTCGCAACAGCCAACGACGAGATTCGTCTCGTGATGAACGGCATCTATGTGGACATCAAGCCCGACTGCATCGTGTTTGCCGGTACCGATGGCCGCAAGTTGGTTCGCAATACAAACCGTACCGTTCAGAGCGGCCTGACAGCAGGTTTCATCCTTCAGAAAAAGGTCTCTTCCATCCTGAAGGCAGTTCTGACAAAAGAAGACGAGAACATCTCCATCGCTTTCGACAACGAAAAGGCTACCATTTCCTCTGCCGATATGGTGATGCACTTCCGCCTCATCGAAGGTCGCTACCCCAACTACAACGCCGTCATTCCCGAGAATAATCCCTTCTCGGCACGCGTTGACCGCCAGGCACTCATCAGCGCATTGAAGCGCGTAAGCGTCTTCTGCAACCAAAGTAGCGGTCTCGTTAAACTCGAACTCGGTAATAACAATATCAGGCTCACAGGTCAGGACAACGAATACGCCACTCGCGCCGAAGAGTTCATCCTCTGCGAATATACCAGCAACCCCATCAGCATTGGCTTCAGCTGCACATTCCTGCTCGAGATAGCAGGCATTCTGGACAGCGAAACACTCAAGATAGAAGTGGCCGACCCAAGCCGTCCAGGCGTAATTCGTCCTGCCGACGACAACCCGGAAGACGAGGTGCTCATGCTCCTCATGCCTATGCGCGTAGAAGACTAACATGTCAATTTACAATTCACAATTCATAATTCATGATTTTTCTTTCGCTAAGAATAAGTGCGTAGCCTTAATTATGAATTATGAATTGTGAATTATGAATTAAAAAGACACAGCCATGAAACTCAAGCTCGAAAGGCCAATCATCTTCTTCGACCTCGAGACTACAGGGCTCGTTATAGGCAAGGATCATATCGTAGAACTCTGTTACATTCGTCTCGAACCTAACGGAAACGAAAGGGCTGAAACACTTCGTTTCAATCCTGGGATACATATTCCTAAGGAGGCAAGCAACATTCATGGCATCAAAGACATTGATGTCAAAGATTGTCCCACCTTTGCACAGAAAGCAGAAGAACTGGCCAAAATATTCGAAGGATGCGACTTTGCCGGCTATAACAGCAACAAGTTCGATGTGCCAATGCTTACCGAGGAGTTCGCGCTTTGCGGTATAGACATCCACATCAACGAGAAGAAACTGGTCGATGTGCAGAACATCTTCCACAAGATGGAACAACGCACCCTCATTGCTGCCTATAAGTTCTATTGCGGCAAGAACCTCGAGAATGCTCACAGCGCACTTGCCGACACAAGGGCAACGCTGGAAGTCCTCGAAGCACAACTCGACCGCTATCCCGAATTAAAGAACGACGTCGCCTATCTGGCCGACTTTACACAGATACAAAAGGGTGTTGACCTCGCCTGTCGCTTTGTCTATGATGAGAAAGGCGTCGAGATAATCAACTTCGGCAAATACAAAGGTCAGGCCGTGAAAGATGTCCTCAAGAAAGACCCTAACTACAAGGTTTGGATGTTGCAGGGCGACTTCACGATGAATACAAAACAAACCCTCGAACGACTTGCGCTAAAGTATGCTGGAAAATAAAAAGATAGTACTAGGAATAACAGGTAGCATAGCCGCCTACAAAGCCTGCATCCTCGCCCGACTTCTCATCAAGAAAGGTGCAGAAGTGCAGGTTGTGATGACCCCTTCCGCTAAGGAATTCATCACGCCTCTCACGCTGGCTACTCTGACACAGAAGCCCGTTGTCAGTGAATTCTTCGACCGCAGAGACGGTAGTTGGCATTCTCATGTCAGCCTCGGGCTTTGGGCAGATGTTATGCTCATTGCACCTGCTTCGGCAAGCACTATCGGTAAGATGGCAAACGGCATAGCCGACAACATGCTCGTGACCACTTACTTAAGTATGAAATCTCCTGTGTTCGTGGCTCCCGCCATGGACCTCGACATGTATGCTCATCCTTCTACGCAAGCCAATCTGCAAAAGTTACAAAGCTACGGCAACCATATTATCGAGCCAGGAACAGGTTTCCTCGCATCCAAGTTGGAAGGCAAGGGACGCATGGAAGAGCCGGAGAAGATAGTCGATGCCTTGGAAAAGTTTTTCGCTAAGCAACAGAGACTCACCGGAAAGAAAGTGCTCATTACGGCTGGCCCTACTTACGAGAAGATTGATCCCGTTCGCTTCATAGGCAACTACAGCAGCGGGAAGATGGGCTTTGCGCTTGCTGAGGCATGTGCCGAGCAGGGTGCAGAAGTGACACTCGTCAGCGGTCCCGTTGTCTTGCAGACAAATCATCCAGGCATTAAGCGCATTGATGTGGAAAGTGCCGCACAGATGTACGAGGCTGCAACAAAGCATTTCCCAAAAGCTGACATTGCCATTCTTTGTGCTGCCGTAGCGGACTTCACGCCAAAGATTACTGCCGATAAGAAGATAAAACGTAAGGGCGACAACTTGAAACTTGAGTTACAGCCCACGCAAGACATAGCCGCTTCCCTTGGTTCTGTCAAGAAAAAGAAGCAAATGCTTGTGGGCTTTGCTCTCGAGACAGACAATGAACTTATGAATGCTAAGGATAAGATGGAGCGTAAGAACTTTGACTTCATCGTTCTGAACAGTCTGCAGGATAAAGGCGCAGGCTTCCGCGTTGGCACAAACAAAGTGACCATCATCGACCGCCATAATGGTCTCACGGCTTATGATACTAAGTCAAAGAAGGAAGTGGCAGAAGACATAGTTGAATTCATAATTCATAATTCATAATTCATGGTTATGCGTCGATTCCTGCTTATTTTTTGCTTTTTACTTTTCACTATTCACTTCTTGAATGCGCAAGAACTTGAGGCTCGAGTGACAGTCAACCATGTTCAGATTGAAAATACAAGAACCGAGGTGTTCGATGCCTTGCAGACGAAGTTGACAGAATTCCTGAATAACCAAAAGTGGACAAACATTCCTTTTCGTGAAAACGAGAAGATTCAGTGTAACTTTAATATCACCGTCAATACATATAAGCAAGAGGAGAATTCCTTTGAATGCACACTGCTCATGAATAGCAGTCGTCCTGTTTTTGGAAGCACATACAATACCATAGCTTATGCGGTGAACGACAAGGAGTTTACCTTTGAGTTCAACGAATTTGATCAGCTTCAATATCAGGAGAATCAAATTGACAATAACCTTATTGCACTTTTGGCATATTATGCTTATATGATAATTGGTATGGATTTAGACACGATGGCACCGAAGGGTGGCACTGATTATTTCCATATTGCCGAGGATATAGTTACTGCCGGCGAGAACCTCGGGTTCCCAGGATGGAAACCTTTCGGCGATAGCAGCAATCGCTTTGGCCTGCTCAACGATTACATGGACGGTTCTATGGAAGGAATGCGCGAGTTTAATTACATTTATCATCGCAAAGGACTTGATCGTATGGCAGAAGCACCAGATAGCGCTCGTGCTGCCATTGCTGATGCATTAGACCTCCTTCACGACGCAAATAGAGCCAAAAACATGACTCGCGTAGCTCAACTCTTTACCGAGTACAAACGTGAGGAGCTTGTTAATATTTTTGCTAAGAAAGGCACTAAGGAAGAGAAAGAAAAAGCTTACGAAATCCTTTTTGCCATTGATGCTTCACAACAAAACACTTGGGAGAAGATAAAGAAATAGGCATGGAGCAAGCCTTCATGGTCTGTGCATATTTCACACTTTAGGTGACTGCACACTAAGTGTTACTCCTTTTCACCTTTAGTTTTTATAACTGGCGTCTTCTTGATGTCAAAGAGATAAGAGACTTTGGCTATAATGGTGCCGTTAGCACTACGGCCAAATGGATCTTTCTTGGAGTTTGAGAAGATGTCGCTCAAACCGTAAAAATAGCGCCCTTCAATGATGAAGTGGTGTCCTTTCTTTGTGCTTACATCCATTCCTAAACCACCAGTGATGCCATACTCAAATTTCTTCTGGACCTTTATTTCATGCTGATTTGGACGCCCATAAAGTTGATAAGGAATATAACCTGAGCCATCTCCAGTCGTTTTCTCTGTCTCTCCTATACAGAAGCCTAGTTGCGGACCAACGACAAGGAAGCCTTTCACGCCTCCCCGTTCGCGCCCGAATCCAAGATTGGCCAGAATAGGCAGTTGTAAGTAATGAAGCGTGCGCTGATATGTCCCTGTTTTTTCCCCCTCATTAGCAGAGGTTGTCTGACTCTTCTCCTTCCATCCGGCCTGAGAATAGTTTAGTTCCCCTTGTATAGCACAAAGCATTTTGAAGTACTTCTCGCAGGTATAACGCGCCGTAACCCCAACCGTTACGCCATTCTTCATCGATTGTTTGACCGAAGGATTAAATGATATACGGTTTGTAACAAAACCGCAACTTCCTCCGATTGCAAGGTCTGTACGATGCTCGCCTACTTGAGCATAGAGCAAATTTAAAGCTGGAAACAGGAAACTTATAATGAGGAAAAGATGTTTCATCGGATTAACTCAATCTTATTCTCAGGCGTATAATGCACGAATTGCACAAAGTTATTTGAGAAACTTAAAGCAGAAGCACAACGCTCAAAATGATACCAGTTCTGATAAGGCTCTTGCTGAATACTTCCCTGCATTTGCTCGAAAGTGTCACCAAGACTACTGATGCCTTTGAGGAAGTAATAGCCTAGGTCGAAACCATGCACCGCAAAACGAGGGTTATTGCGTAGCATGGACGTGCCGAAGTTCTTCATATAAGTTTGTTCGAACTGTCTTGCCTTATTATCTAACATATTATAATAATATGGACTTATAATATATGTATCGAAGGCGAAGAAGTCGGGAAGGAGAGTCTGTGTTTCATCTAGCCATTCTGTTGAGCCCATGAGAGAAATCCGATACTGAGGATGTGCCTTGCGGAAGTCTTTCAGGTGCGACAACAGGATGTTGAGAGAACGCACATTACTGTCATCAAGTATGAGCATATTCTCGCCAGACATGTTTAGTGCAGACTCGTACGCCAAATCATCACCATTGATGTCAAGTGTTTTGGGACTGCCTATTCGCTGTGTTACATTTTTAGTAAAAGCCTCTGCAAGGTTTTTACCTTTATTATCGATGTTACCGCTGTACACAATGACATAGTTTTTGTCTGCATAATAAGTCATCATCTTCTTTGCAGCAGCAGCATAGAGAATAGAACTTGGGGCAGTCGCATTATAGACAAGTGGATAGTCCTCCAAAGGCTGTCCGCTAAAGAATGGCAAAACGAGACGAACACCTTGCTCCCTACAGGTCTCTGCTACGGGTTGTAGCTGTACAGCTAAAGCCGGGCCGAAAAGGATATCCAAATCACCAAGTTTTGGCAGGACAGGCTCAATTTTTGTCATTGTGGTGCCGCTGTCCCAAGCATAAATGTCAAGGTTGATTCCACTCTTGCGAACGCTATCCGCAGCCATAAGCAAGCCACGATAGAACTCTACCATCCTCTTGTCAGTAAGTGGGAGCAACACACCAACCTTTAAGTTTGGAATGGCTGTGCGGATTAGAGATGGAGTATAAGCATCTGTAACAGATTGTAAGGAGGTGTTAGGTAAAGTCTCGGCATGTGCAGAACTTCTTTTTGGAATTATCAGTAATGTGCCTTTCTTTAGTTTCTCTGACTTAACATCAAGATTTGCCGACCGTAGTTCTTCTGGCGGAATGCCATAACTGGCAGCAATACTTTCCCACGTCTCACCCTTGACGACAGAATGCATATTGTCGAGCGTAGAAAGTAGGCCTTGACCGAATAAAAGCATCGGACAAAGACAATATATCAGTATCAATATACGTTTCATCTATGCAAAGGTAACACTTTTTATTACCCTTTCAACTATTTTAAGACAGAAAATACACCGTTTCTCATTCTTTTTACCTATTTTTGCACAAATTATATCATAAATGAAGTACTATTTATACTTTTTACTTACTTTTCTTCCCCTCGTAACTTGGGGACAAGTACCTGTCATCAACCCTACGATTACATACTATATGACCAACGAGGAGGGAGAAGAGGAGACAGACGTCATTACTTCCGAACCTAATGATGGGCAATCGAATCCACTGAATGCACCTGTTCGCATGGTTTTCCAGGCTAACCCATCCAGACCATTCCCCGACGGATTCAGCGATAATGTGCATTACGACTGGACCATCACTGGCAATATCTTTATTCGAGACAATGTATCAGAAGAGGAAGAAACTCGTGAAACAAAGGAAAACATAATCAAACGCAACGAGGAAGAGTTTGAGATTACATTTAATGAAAGCGGTACCTACACTGTGCAACTTCATGCTATCTTCTATGATGAGAACGATGAGGATATTATCTATGAGTTTCCCGAAGAGGGAGAAGATCCCAAGACGCTTACCTTTACCATAAGCGAGAGTCAGCTGGAATTTCCTAATGGCATTTCTCCAAATGGCGATGACAAGAACGATGAACTCAAGCCAAAGGCCGGATTCAAGAATATTGTATCCTTCCATGCTGCTGTTTTCAATCGTTGGGGCAAAAAACTCTATTCGTGGGATAATGTTCATGGAAGTTGGAACGGGAAAGTTAATGGGAAGCCTGTGAAGGACGGAGTCTATTTCCTTAATGTGTCCGCCAAGGGAAGCGATGGCATCAACTATAGTATCAAGAAGGCGATAAACGTTATTTCAGGCTACAATAATGGCGAGAACGAAGGCGGTACGGATGGAGAATGATAACAAAATATGCGTGGAAGGCGCTCGAGTCCACAACCTCAAGAATGTTGATGTCGAGATTCCGCGTAACAGTCTTACTGTCATTACAGGCCTTAGCGGTAGCGGCAAGTCTTCACTTGCCTTTGATACCATCTATGCAGAAGGACAGCGTCGCTACATTGACACATTCAGCGCATATGCTCGCAACTTTTTGGGTAATCTAGAGCGTCCGGATGTCGATAAAATTACCGGTTTAAGCCCTGTTATTAGCATTGAACAGAAGACAACAAACAAGAACCCAAGGAGCACAGTAGGCACCACGACCGAGATTTATGACTTCCTACGTCTGCTTTATGCAAGGACGGCGGAGGCCTTTTCCTATGTTTCTGGCGAGAAAATGGTGCGTTACACGGAAGAACAGATTATCGACCTGCTCCTCAGCGAATATCTGGGCAAGCGCATCATTTTGCTTTCTCCACTAGTCAAGAATCGTAAGGGACATTATAAAGAACTCTTCGAAGCCATTCGTCGCAAGGGGTATCTCTATGCCCGCATAGATGGCGAGATGCAGGAATTGTTGCCCGGAATGAAACTCGACCGTTATCGTAACCATACCATAGAAGTTGTCATTGACCGACTCCAAGTGCAGGATAAAGACGATAAACGTTTGGTCCAAAGCGTTGCGATTGCCATGAAACAGGGAGATGGTGAGATGCTTGTATGCAATATGGACAATAATGAAGTCCGTCACTACAGCAAACATTTGATGTGCCCCACATCGGGTATATCCTATCACGACCCTGCTCCGCACGACTTCTCGTTCAATAGTCCACAAGGTGCTTGTCCGCGTTGCAAAGGTTTAGGTTTTGTTCATGTCATCGACCGCAATAAAGTCATCCCAGATCCAACTCTTTCGCTTCGCGATGGAGGTTTCGCTCCGCTTGGGAAAGCCAAGCAGGCTATGATATTCTGGCAGGTTGAAGCCGTGCTCGGGGAGTATGGCTGCAACATTGACACTCCACTAGGTGAAGTCCCTGACGAGGCAATCGACGAGATTCTGGAGGGCAGTCCTGAACGACTACGCATCCCAGCCAGCAAGGCAAAGACCACGAATGATGTTTATACGGAGTTCGGAGGTCTCGTCAAATACATTGAGCAGATGAAAGATGCTGACATTGGCGTAGCTGCTCAAAGATGGGCAGAACAGTTTAGCGGCGTTTGTGAATGTCCGGAATGTCATGGTCAGAGGCTCAGGAAGGAGTCTCTTCACTTTCTTCTTGACGGTAAGAATATAGCTGATGTGGCTGCTCTTGAACTCGGAGACCTTTATGTATGGTTGGACGGATTAAACGCCAGGATTAGCGAAAGGCAGCGTGCTATTGCACAGGAAATCACGAAGGAAATCAAGACTCGGCTAAAGTTTTTGCTTGATGTGGGGCTTGAATACCTCTCCCTCTCACGCCCTTCAATGAGTCTTTCGGGCGGTGAGAGTCAGCGCATCCGCCTTGCTACACAGATTGGAAGTCAGCTTGTGGGCGTTCTCTATATTCTTGACGAGCCCAGTATCGGCCTGCATCAGCGTGACAACATCAAGCTCATACATTCGCTTCAGGCACTTCGGGATGCTGGCAATACCGTGGTGGTTGTGGAGCATGACCGTGAGATGATGGAAAATGCTGACTACATCGTTGATATAGGTCCCCTTGCTGGTCGCAGGGGAGGCGAAGTCGTCTTTCAGGGAACCTACAAGGAAATGCTGAAAAAGGATACGCTGACAAGCAAATACCTGAAGAACGAACTGACAATCGACCCTCCTTCTGAGTACCGAAATGGAAATGGTCTTTTGCTAACAATAAAAGGTGCGAGCGGCCACAACCTGAAGAATGTCAATGTTTCTATCCCGCTTGGAAAGCTGATTTGCATAACAGGCGTAAGCGGAAGCGGCAAGAGTTCGCTCATCAGCGAAACGCTTTACCCCATCCTCAGCAAGCACTTCTATCGTTCGCTGGCAGAGCCTTTGCCCTATTCCGGCATTGAGGGACTCGAGAATATCGATAAAGTTATCAATGTTGATCAAAGTCCTTTGGGGCGTACTCCCCGTTCGAATCCGGCTACTTATACCGATGTCTTTTCAGACATACGCAAACTGTTTGTTGAGCTTCCTGAAGCTCGCATTCGCGGATACAAGCCAGGTCGATTCTCTTTCAATGTAAAAGGCGGCCGCTGCGAAACATGTGGTGGTAACGGTTATCGTACCATTGAGATGAACTTCCTTCCCAATGTCTTCGTGCCTTGCGAGGAATGTCGTGGAAAGCGATATAACCGCGAGACGCTCGAAGTCAGGTTCCGAGGCAAGAGTATTGCAGACATACTTGACATGACAATCAATCAGGCAGTCGAGTTCTTTCAGAATCAGCCAACAATACTTGGAAAGATTAAGGTCCTGCAGGAAGTCGGATTGGGTTACATCAAACTCGGTCAGCCCAGCAACACCCTTTCAGGAGGCGAGAGTCAGCGCGTCAAATTGGCTGCAGAACTTTCTCGAAGAGATACGGGCCGCACGCTCTACATCCTCGACGAACCCACTACAGGACTGCATTTCGAAGACATTCGCGTCCTGCTTGGCGTGCTTGGCAAACTCGTGGACAAGGGCAACACGATTATCGTGATTGAGCACAATCCCGACATCATCCGTTCTTCCGACTGGATAATCGAGATGGGACCAGGCGGAGGACGCAATGGTGGCGAGGTTCTTTACTGTGGAACTCCAAAAGAAGAACACACAAAATGAGGCGTTATACATTATTAATATTAGCGTTTTTGACTTTCGCGTCAACATGGGCGCAGAACAAAGAGTTGGATGCTTTGCTTTTCAAATACAGAAACAACCCGGCCGTAGAATACCAAAACAGCAAGGATTCCATTCCAGACAAAACGGGCATCAAGGTACTCGAGACTTTGGATTTTGGCGAAGCAACCAGCCTCATTCAGCCGTTTTTCAGCGAGTACGAGCAGATTAAAGGTTTCAAGAAACTAAAGGCAACTAAGGTTCTGAAAATCAAAGGAAACCTTTTTAAAAAAATTCTCCTAAACAAATTGTTTGATATCCGTGTTTGGGAGAGCGAAAACGGCTATAAGGACATGGTGATTGAGTTCGACGGATGCGCCTATATCATCATGCATATTGGTGGCTTCTACAAGGAAAAAGAACTCGCACAACTTATCAAAATCACAAGCCTACGCTAGCCAGCTTTAAATCTCTGCCAACCAAGTCACCAAAGTTGGCGTGCTAAGTAAGCGAAGTTGGCGTGCTAAGTAAGCGAAGTTGGCGTACCAAGTCATCAAAGTTGGCGTGGAGTGTTCGCTGTTTTTATTAATCGTTATAAAATAAAATATGTTTTTTCTTTTGTAGTTCGCTTCCTTCTTTATATCTTTGCAAAGTGTTATGTTTGGCACAACATTTGTAGAATGTAAAAGGACAACCATATTAAAGATATGACAACGAACTTTTCACCCGATACGTTCAACATACTGAACTTCAGCAAAGAAGAAGCGAGCCGACTGCATTGTGGCAGTGTTTCTCCGCTGCATTTGCTGCTTGGAATCATCCGACAGACTGACAACAAAGCCAGTCAGTTGCTGGCATATTACCTGCCAGACGGGGTGTCTCAGCTCAAGAGTCAGCTTGAAATGACAGCCCGTCAGCATCAAGTACTGATTTCGCCTACACCTGCCGACATGAATTTCGATACTCAGGCAAACCGTATCATGCGTCTTTGTAAGCTCGAAGCAAGCTTGATGAAGTCCGAAACTATCGAACCGATTCATGTCTTGCTTGCCATTCTGAAGGCAAACGACAATGAGGCTAGCGACATCCTGCAAAGATTGGATATAACTTACGAGAAAATCAATCGTCAACAAATAACAGACAATAGTCAATGGTCAGGCGATGGGTCCGACGATGACGAAGAGGATATGGAGCCCGTCAGTGCTGGTTTGGATGGTAACGTGATTTCCGTTCGCCAGCAAAAGAAGCAGGAAAGTAAGACGCCTGCACTCGACAGTTTTGGCACAGACCTTACTTATATGGCCGCAAACGACTTGCTCGACCCCGTAGTAGGACGCGAGAAAGAAATCGAACGAGTTGCCCAAATCCTAAACCGTCGCAAGAAGAATAACCCAATTCTCATAGGCGAACCTGGTGTAGGAAAGAGCGCCATAGTTGAGGGACTTGCTAGACGTATTGTGGCTCACCAAGTCAGTCGAACCCTTTGGAACAAGCGAATCGTGGTGCTCGACCTGGCAAGTGTCGTTGCAGGAACAAAATATCGTGGACAGTTCGAAGAGCGCCTGCGCTGCATCATCAAGGAGCTTCAGCAGAATCCAGAGGTCATCGTCTTCATCGACGAGATTCACACCCTCGTTGGCGCTGGCAATGCTGCTGGTTCGATGGACGCTGCAAACATGCTGAAGCCAGCCCTGAGCAGGGGCGAGTTCCAATGTATTGGCGCCACAACGCTCGATGAGTTCCGCAAAACGATAGAGAAAGATGGGGCTCTTGAACGTCGTTTCCAAAAGGTTCAAGTCGCTCCGACTAATGCCGACGAAACCCTGCTAATCCTTCAGAACCTGAAAGACCGTTACGAAAAGCACCACAATGTTCGATACACAGACGAAGCTCTGCAGGCTTGCGTCAAGTTGACGGGCCGTTACATTACTGACAGGAGCTTTCCCGACAAGGCAATCGATGCCCTCGACGAAGCCGGTAGTCGCATGCGAATCCAGAATTTCCCCGTTCCTGACGAAGTCATGAAGCTTGAGAAACTCATTGAGGAACTCGATGAAAAGAAGCTCGATGCTGCTGAGAAACAAGACTTCGAAGTGGCTGCAGACCTTCGCGACCAATGCAAACGGGTGCAGGAACAACTCGAACAGGCTAAACAAGTGTGGGAAAAGAATATTAGTGAAAGCGAGAAAAGCCTCGTGGATGAGCAGGTCGTGGCTGAGGTCATCAGCACTATGACTGGTATTCCCGTCCAAAGAATAGGTCAGGAAGAGAATCAAAGACTGCGTAATCTCAAGGACACCCTCCAGCATAAAGTCATCGGTCAGGATGAAGCCGTAGCAACCGTGACGAGAGCCATACAGCGAAGCCGCGTTGGACTGAAAGACCCGCAGAGGCCTATCGGAACCTTCCTCTTTGTCGGTCCGACCGGTGTTGGCAAAACATATCTGGCAAAGTGCCTTGCTGAAGAACTATTTGGAAAAGCAGACGCCATCATTCGCATTGACATGAGCGAGTACATGGAGAAGCATACAGTCAGCAGAATGGTAGGCGCACCTCCGGGTTATGTCGGCTATGATGAGGGTGGACAACTCACCGAGCAAGTACGTCGCAAACCTTATTCCATCGTACTTCTCGATGAGATTGAGAAGGCGCACAGCGATGTCTTCAACCTCTTGCTGCAAGTCATGGACGAAGGTCGCTTGACAGACGGCAACGGCAATACGATTGACTTCCGCAATACAGTCATCATCATGACCAGCAACTGCGGCTCAAAACAGATTCGCGACTTCGGTCGGGGCGTAGGTTTCCAAAGCGAGACAGATGTTACGACTGGCAAGAAGCAGAACCGCAACATCGTGAAGAAAGCACTTGACAAACAGTTTGCACCCGAGTTCATGAATCGTCTGGACAACATCATTTACTTCGACCACCTCTCGCAAGAGGACTTGCAGAAAATAGTTGACATTGAACTTCGTCCTTTGCTCGACCGCATCAAGGAGATAGGACACAGCCTCGAAGTCAGCCTCGAAGCTCGTGAATTGCTCGGTAAGAAGGGCTACGACATGCAGTTCGGTGCCCGTCCACTAAAACGAGCCATCCAAGACCTCATTGAAGACCCACTCTGCGATATCCTGATGGAAGCCCCCTCCAACTCCTCCAAGGGGGAGTGCAATTTCCAGCTCAAAGCAGAAGTGGATGCTGATAACAAAGAAAAGATTATTATAACTAAACAATAAAACTCAACTGCCAAACCCCTGTACGCAGTTCTCTCCCATTGGGGAGAGTTAGAGAGGGGGCGTATTATGAAACAAGGTAACATTGGGGTTACAACTGAGAACATCTTCCCCGTCATCAAAAAGTTTCTCTATAGCGACCACGAAATATTCATTCGCGAAATAGTCAGCAACGCCGTTGATGCCACACAGAAGCTCAAGACCCTTGCAGGCAAGGGCGACTTCCGGGGCGAGATGGGCGACCTGAAGATTCGCGTCAGCATCGACAAGGACGCTAAAACAATCACAGTTAGCGACAATGGCATTGGCATGACTGCCGAAGAAATCGAGAAGTACATCAACCAAATTGCCTTCTCAGGTGCCAACGACTTCCTTGACAAGTACAAGGACGACGCCAACGCCATCATCGGCCACTTCGGACTGGGCTTCTACTCGTCGTTCATGGTGAGCAAGCAGGTTGACATCATCACGAAGAGCTATCAGGACGCACCTGCCGTGAAGTGGACGTGCGATGGAAGCCCAAGCTTCACCCTCGAAGAGACTGAGAAGGCTGAGCGCGGAACGGACATCGTGATGCACATCGACGATGATTGCCTCGACTTCCTCGAGAAGGACAAGATGGAAGGTCTGCTGCGCAAATACTGCCACTTCCTTCCTGTGCCCATCGCTTTTGGCAAGAAGACTGAATGGAAGGACGGCAAGCAAGTTGATACCGAGGAGGATAACATTATTAATAATGTTGAGCCGCTCTGGGCAAAGAAGCCTGCCGACCTGAAGGACGAGGACTACAAGGAGTTCTATCGCCAGCTCTTCCCCATGGCCGACGAGCCGCTGTTCTGGATTCACCTCAACGTTGACTATCCCTTCAACCTGACAGGCATCCTCTACTTCCCGAAGATAAAGAACAACCTCGACATCCAGCGCAACAAGATTCAGCTCTACTGCAACCAGGTCTTTGTGACCGATGCTGTGGAAGGCATCGTGCCCGAGTTCCTGACCTTGCTGCATGGCGTCATCGACTCGCCAGACATCCCTCTGAATGTCAGCAGAAGCTATCTTCAGAGCGATGCCAATGTTAAGAAGATTAGTTCCTACATCACGAAGAAGGTGAACGACCGACTCGCAGGCATCTTCAAGAACGAGCGCGAGGACTTCGAGAAGAAGTGGGATGACATCAAGATATTCATCCACTACGGCTTGCTGACAGAAGAGGACTACTTCGACAAAGCAAAGGCTTACTTCCTGCTGAAGGACACCGAAGGCAAGCACTACACGCTCGACGAGTACCAAGCCCTCATCAAGGACCAGCAGACGAACAAGGACGGCCAGCTCGTCTATCTCTATGCCAACGACCCCAACGCGCAGTACACCTATATCGATGCAGCCAAGCAGAAGGGCTACAACGTACTCCTCATGGACGGTCAGCTCGATGCGCCGCTTGTCGGAATGCTCGAACGCAAGCTCGAAAAGACAAGCTTCACCCGCGTTGATGCCGATGTCATAGACCGTCTCATTCAGAAAGAAGAGACCCAGCGTGATAAGCTCGAAGCAGAAAGGGCCGACAAACTTTCAATCGTCTTCCGCTCGCAGATGCCTAAGAAGGGCGAGGAAGGAAAAGCCTCCCTTTGGGGATGTTTGGAGGGGGCCGATTTCAACGTTGAGGCTCAAGCTCTTGGCGAAGACCAGTTGCCCGTCATGATGACACAGAGCGAGTACATGCGAAGGATGAAAGAGATGGCACGCTTGCAGCCCGGAATGGCTTTCTACGGCGAGATGCCCGATATGTATAATATTGTGCTCAATACCGATTCTCCGCTCATACGCGAGGTGCTCGAGGATTGCGAGAAGCAGACCGAAGAAGCCCTGAAGCCCATCGAGGCAGAGTTGCGCGGACTGAATGCCCGACAGGCCGTGCTGCGTCAGGAACAGGATAAGAAGAAGCCCGAGGAGATAACGCAGGAAGAGAAGGACGACTTGAAGAAGTGCGGCGAGGATATTCGTGCAGAGCAACAGAAGCGTGATGACGTGCTGAAAGGCTATGCCAAGAAGAACGACCGCGTACACCAGCTCATCGATTTGGCTCTCTTGCAGAACGGCCTTCTCAAAGGCGAAGCCCTCACCCGCTTTGTCAAGCGCAGCGTTGAGATGATTAAATGAACTGTTGAGAAATAAAACTTAGAAGGGGATATGCCATAATAGACATATCCCCTTTTTGATTTAGGCCTTTATTTAAGTACTACACGAGCTCCACACATTTTTGCGAGTTCCTTGACAAGTTTGGACTTCTCGTTAAACTCGGTCATTAGGTGGCGATACATTTCGTTGTCTACTTTTACTTCTGGCCGCTTCATCTGCTCGATGATGTCCTGTAGCGACTTTTGTACAATGCTGAGCTTGTAGCTGGCTATTAGGCTGGGCACAACCTCATCAAGTCGTTCATCAGAAGGGGCTTCCGCAGGTTTCTCTTGATTAGGGAGAGTCGCATGTGAAGGTGTTTCGAACAATTTGCTCAGTGCTACAATATCTGGGCCTAACTCAAGTGCAAGATTACGAACATCTTCCTCTGGGTGGCTGATGAAATACTGTTCGGCACGGAAGTTGGGCGTATGTGAACGCTCAACTGCCTCATCAAGTATCTGCCTGTATATATTCGATTGAAGCTGGATGTCATCGTCCTTAAGGCTAAGAGAAATGTATTCTGCCACAGTTAAGGGCACCTCTTTATCATTCTCGTCATCAATATAACACATCACTTTATCTCCGTGACGGATAATCATTTGAGCAATTGATGCTTCAATTCCTTTAATACCACCTTGTGATAAAGCTGAGACTATAGTATTTTCTATTCCTTTTTGGGCGTTAGCTTGATTTTTATCTCGTTGTGCATTTACCGTTTTTTCTATAAGGCGCTCTGGCATGTTCAGCTGCAGAGATGCATAACGAATATAGAGTGTTCGCTTTATCTCGTCGGGGATGATTGCGATGCTCTCCGCGACATTGTGGATGAGTCGCTCCTCGGCATCCGGTTCGTCTTTTTTTGAACCTAATGCATGCGAAGCTTTATATGTGATGAAATCAACCTGGTTCTCCTGTAAATACTGCTGATATTCAGTTGCTGAATGTTTTCGGGAAAAGCTGTCGGGGTCTTCTCCATCAGGAAGGAGAAGCAATTTGACGTTCATGCCCTGTGAGAGAAGCATGTCTATGCCTCGTTCGCTTGCATGAATTCCAGCATCGTCACCATCGTAAATGACGGTTATATTGCTCGTGATGCGGTGGATGAGGTTAATCTGTTCGGCAGTGAGAGCGGTTCCAGAAGACGAAACGACATTCTCAATGCCTTGTTGATGCATTGCCATCACATCCGTGTAACCTTCCACCAAATAACAGAGATCGGCCTTGCGGATGGATTGACGCGCTTGAAAGAGACCGAAAAGTTCCTTCCTCTTACTATATATGATGCTTTCGGGCGAGTTCTGATACTTGATGGCAACGCCTTTAGTGGCTGCATCAAGTACACGACCACCAAAACCAGCTACACGGCCACTCGCCGTGAAAATAGGCCACATAACGCGGCCGAAGAAACGGTCACGCAGACTGCCATCTTCGCGTTTCAAACTTAGGCCAGTTCCGATGCTCATCCGCGGTTCCATCTCGTTCTGATTGTTCACGAGGTAACGTTCTTGGTAACCAGCTCTAAGAGCTTCTTCTGAAAAAGAAAGCTTCTTGCTGTTGGGGCAATAGCCTACTTGAAATTTCTCCAGAATGTCATCCCTAAATCCTCGATTGCGGAAGTAAGCAAGTCCAATTGCTTTGCCATCCTGAGTCTCCCAAAGTTGCTTCTTGAACCAGTCTCGCGCCCATTCGTTGAGAATAAACATACTCTCACGGTCTCCTCTCGATTGAATCTCCTCGGGTGTCAGCTCTTTCTCTTCAATCTTAATGCCGTACTTCTTTGCCAAGTAACGCAGCGCATCTGGGTAAGAGAGCTGTTCGTGTTTCATGATAAAACCAACTGGACTACCGCCTTCGCCGCAAGCAAAACACTTGCAATAATTACGAGCTGGCGAAACCATGAATGATGGTGTGCGATCATCGTGAAAGGGACAAAGACCTTTCAAATTGGCTCCGGCACGTTTTAGAGTGACAAAGTCAGAAACAACATCAACGATGTTTGCTGCATCTAGTATTTTGTCAATGGTTATACGGTCAATCATGATTTTATAATGGAATAGAATAGGGAGTTAGTTGACTTTGCTCATGGAAGTTAAATATGAAGTTAATTTGGTTCATAGATTTTATTTAGCATAGTTAGAAGATGTATTGTTCTGCTCATATAGCATAACTTCCATTTTAACTTCCTTTAAATCTTTCTACTATTCATCATCTATGTCGAACTCAAAATTGCCAAAGAACTCTGGCACATTGTTTTGGAAATCTTCCAGACTGCGGCGGTCTTTCTTTGTTGGTCGACCCGTACCTTTTGCTCTATCAACAAAGCCGCTAATCTTGCTCATTTCGAGGAGTTCGTACTGGTCTGGTGTTGTGATGTTCTCCAGTATCTCTGGAATGAGTTTGGCTCCCACACGTCTCTCAATGGGTTGAAGCACTCGGAAACTGTATGTGATGGGCGGTTTGCGCACGCTTACTACATCGCCTGCCTTAATCATTCGGCTTGCTTTGAGTTGCACGCTACCCATGCTCACTTGTCCCTTCTTGCAAGCAGCGGCAGCGATGGTACGTGTCTTGAAGATGCGCGCAGCCCATAGCCATTTGTCTATTCTTGCTTCATTTGTCATTTGCAACCAGCTTGCAGATATTCACGATAGTCATCATAGCCTTCTCCATGCTTTGGATGGGCACGAATTCGTGACGACCATGGAAGTTCAAACCTCCCGCGAAAATATTAGGACAGGGTAGGCCCTTAAAGCTGAGTTGTGCACCGTCTGTGCCACCTCGAATGGGCACGACATTACAAAATCCACAAGCCTCCTTAATAGCCTTTTTGGCAATGTCTGTTACTTGAGGCTTATCCTGCAGTTGACTCAACATATTATAATATTGATCTTTCACATCAATTGTCACAGTATTTTGCCCGTATTTAGCATTTAACTTCTCTGCGATGTCAAGTACAACTTGTTTGCGGAGCTGAAAGATGCCGCTGTTGTGGTCGCGGATGATGTAGTTGATTTGTGCTTCTTCAACGGTGCTGCTTATGCCAGTAAGGTGGAAGAATCCCATGTATCCTTCTGTCGTCTCTGGTCTTTCATTCTCAGGCATTAAGCCTACAAATTCTGAAGCTATTATACATGCGTTCTTCATCTTGCCTTTTGCGTATCCAGGATGCACGTTGCAACCTTTGATGAGTATCTTTGCACTAGCAGCATTGAAGTTTTCGTACTCCAATTCGCCCACCTCGCTGCCGTCCATCGTATAGGCCCATTCGCAGCCAAACTTCTCCACATTGAAAAGGTGAGCACCAGCTCCAATCTCCTCATCAGGATTGAAAGCAACGCGTATTTTGCCGTGTTTGATTTCTGGATGCACCATCAGGTAAGATATTGCAGTCACAATCTCGGCTATGCCTGCCTTGTCGTCAGCCCCAAGGAGAGTGTGACCGTCTGTAACGATGAGGTCCTCGCCAATGTGTTGTTTGAGTTCGGGGAATTGGCTGACGGATGTTATGATATTTTCTTCTTTACAGAGCACGATGTCCTGCCCATCGTAGTTCTCAATGATACGAGGTTTAATATTCTTTCCGCTACAGTCAGGACTTGTGTCTATGTGGGCAATGAAGCCGATAGTGGGCACCTGCTTGTCTGTATTGGCAGGCAGAGAGGCATAGACATAGCCATGCTCGTCCATCTCAACTTCCGTCAGTCCTAGTGCCTTCAGTTCATCGCGAAGGTACTTTGCCAAAGCCAGTTGCTTTTCTGTGCTAGGGCATTGTGAATCGTTTTCCTCACTGCTTTGGGTGTCAAAGCTGACATATTGAAGAAATCGGTTTACTAATTCTTTTTTCATATTACCGTTTATGAGCTTGTCTAAATTCCCGGAAGGGGGAGACTTCCTGTCAATCCCCATCGAGGAAGACGAAGAGAGGTTTTTTATTTATTGTTGTAATTACACATTGCGAACTGCATGCCACTGAGGGCAAAGGCTTTGATTGCATTGCAGGCAATGGGTACTTTATCGTTGACGATTAGCTCTTCTTCTGGTTCAAACTTGCTGAGAACGAAATCTACTTGGTGTCCCTGCGGGAAGTCGTTTCCGATGCCAAAGCGAAGCCTGTTGTAGCCTTGTCCACCCAGTGTCTGTGCAATATGCTTAAGTCCATTATGTCCAGCATCACTACCTCCTTGCCTGAGACGGATTGCTCCGATAGGAAGGTTGAGGTCATCTACCACAATCAGCATATTTTCAACGGGTATGTTTTCCTGTAATAGCCAATAGCGGACTGCATTTCCCGATAGGTTCATGTATGTTGATGGCTTTAGCAGTACCAACTCTACGTTCTTTACTCGTGTGTGTGCAACGAAGCCATATCGCCGGTCCTCAAAAGCAGTATTGGACGCCTTGGCGAGGGCGTCCAATACTCTGAATCCTATATTGTGTCGGGTGCCATCGTATTCATTGCCGATGTTACCCAAACCTACAATGAGGTACTTCATTTAGTTATTCTGCAGCAGAGTTGTCTTCGCCCTTAGAGGCGGCACTCATGGCACTTCTTGTCATCTTAACCTGGCAGACAACTACGCTTGGGCTGGTCACCATTTCGAGACCATCAAAGCTGAGATCAGCCACTTTGATGGTTTTGCCGAGGCCGAGGTTAGTAACGTCAATGTCAAGGTGCTCGGGAATAGCAGTGTAGGGAGCGCGAATCTTGAGTTTGCGAACACTTGCTGCGAGTTTACCACCGGCGCGGACACCTTCTGCGAGGCCATTCAACTTGATGGGGACTTCCATCACGATTGGTTTTGTCTCTGTGATTTCATAGAAATCAACGTGCAGCAGTCGGTCTGTTACGGGATGGAACTGCAGTTCTTTCATGATGGCCTTACATTCTTTACCATCAATGCTGAGGTTTACGCTGTAGATGTCGGGAGAATAGACAAGCTTGCGAAGTTCTTCCTGAGTTGCGGTAAAACTCATTGCAACGGGCTTGCCATTTTCTTTTG
>Ga0247610_10002678_pt1 | contig 20274 bp, 20 predicted proteins | sample 174DNAGHGhighgp2_FD_193483 | JGI IMG/M metagenome (GOLD analysis project Ga0247610, IMG submission 193483) | Sheep rumen microbial communities from Palmerston North, Manawatu-Wanganui, New Zealand - 1742 DNA GHGhigh gp2 | ecosystem: Host-associated > Mammals > Digestive system > Stomach > Rumen...
TAAAAAATTGAAAATATATTTTATTAATACATATTTTTATTTTTCTTTATTAATTTTAATTTATAAAAATATTTAAATATAAATATAAATATAAATATGAGTAAAATTAATTCTCTAAATGAAAAAGAAAAATTAATTAATGATATTATTGATATTATAAATGATATGGATGATATGAATGATATAAATGATTTAGATGATAAGAATGAATTAAATGATAAGAATGAATTAAATGATAAGAATGATAAAAATGATAAGAATGATAAGAATGAATTAAATGATGAAAAAAAACAAGAAATTGACAAAGAAAATTTAGAAAAATTATTTAATGACTATCAAACAGATAAATATAAATTTTTACACGATGATAATAATATTTCTCCACCTTCTACTCCAATTTCTATTTCATCTAATAATTCTACTCCTAATATTCCTTCTATAATTGATATCTCTAATGATATTAATAAATTATCTATTCCATCTTCTTTAAAAAAAGAAATTCCTTTTGATAATTCTACATCTTCAAGTCCTACTAATTCTTCTAAAGAACAAAAAATAGATATTAATACTCCTTCACCATCTATTCCTAAAAATAATTCTTATTTTAATGATGACATTGATTTTATCGATGAAAATATCGATACTAATAAACATATTGATAATAAAATTAATGATATTGATACAAATATTATTGATGATAAAATTGATGATGATAAAATCGATGATGCAGAATATAATATTTATGATGATATCCAAGATACACAATATAGAAGCAGAAGTAGAGATAGAAGTAGAAGTAGAAGTTTAAGTAGAGGTAGATATAGATATAGAGACAGAAGCAGAAGTTTAAGTAGAAGCAGAAGTAGAAGCAGAGATAAATATAAAGATAGAAGTTTAAGTCGAGATAGAAGTAGAAGTAGAGATAGATATAGAGATAGAAGTAGAAGTAGAGATAGATATAGAGATAGAAGTAGAGATAGAAGTAGAGATAGAAGTAGAAGTTTAAGTCGAGATAGAGGTAGATATATAGATAGAAATAGAGATAGAGATAGAAGAAATAGAAATAGAGGAAGAAATAGAGATAATAGAGATAATAGGAATGAATTAAATATATATGATTCACAAAATAAAATGAAAATTAATAAATTATCAGGAATAAAAAAATATAATTATATAAAAATAAATAAATATTTAAAATTAATATGTTCATATAATTTAATAAATGATAATAAAAATATATTTTCTCAAATTAAATACTTTTTAAAATTAATAGATAAATTAAATTGTTATATTTATCATTCAATTCAAAATTATAAAGCATATAATTTTAACATATATGATAATATGATAAATTTAATATTACAAAAATTATATTCTCTTCCAAAAAATAACGATGAATATAAATTTTATTTTAATATTTTAAATGATTTTATTAAACGCATTAAAATGCTTTATAGAAAACATAATATTCAAACTATTTTTAATAAACGTAATTTAGATATTGGTTTATTTTTGAAACATAATTGTTATAATTATAAAACAAATCAAATTTATAATATATCTTATGTATTAGATTTTATAGATAATATAAAACCCTTTATTAATGATATTTGGAGTGATAAAGAAAAACAAAACTTTATTGATTGGTTAAATTATACTTATAATAAAAAATAATTCTTTATAATTATTTTTTTATTTATTTTTTTTATTTATTAAAAAAATTGAAATAATATATATTTTATTATTTTATTTTTTTATTTTTATTAATTAAATTTATTATTAATAATTAATTAATAAAAATATTATAAAAATTATTATTATTCATAAAAATATACTAAAATTTTTATATTAATATGGATAAATTAAGTAATAATATAAGTCAAAAAGATGATGATTTTAATACTCAAAAAGATTTTATCCCTATTTCATCTTCAAATGTTGAAATAAATAATCAAAAATTTAATCCATCTATTTCTAATAATTCTTATTTTATTGATAATGATATAAATGATTATAATGAATTTAATAATGATTTAATTATTAATAATCAACCTATTAAAAGAGGTAAAAATGAAAGTGATAAAGAAAGTAATATTGATATTAATAATGTTAGTGATTATGATATTGATAGTGATAGTGATTATGAAAATTTAAGAAGTAGAAGCAGAAGTAGAAGTTTAAGTAGAGATATATATAAAAATAGAAGTAGAAGTAGAAGCAGAAGTTTAAGTAGAGATAGATATAGAGATAGAAGTTTAAATAGAGATAGAAGTAGAAGCAGAGATAGATATAGAGATAGAGATAGAAGTAGAAGTAGAAGTTTAAGCAGAGATAGATATAGAGATAGAGATAGAAGCAGAAGCAGAAGTAGAAGTTTAAGTAGAGATAGATATAGAAGCAGAAGTAGAAGTAGAAGTTTAAGCAGAGATAGATATAGAGATAGAAGTTTAAGTAGAGATAGAAGTAGAAGCAGAAGCAGAGATAGATGTAGAGATAGATGTAGAGATAGATGTAGAGATAGAAATAGAATAAATAGATGTAAAAGAAAATATGATAATAATGAACAGAAAAATAAAACAGAAAAAAAAATATCTAAAGAAAAGAAAGAAATAAATTATAGAATTAATAGATTTTTAAAGTTAATGTATCAATTTAAATTAATTGATAATGGAAATTTTTATGAACAAATGAAATATTTTTTTCATATAACAGATAAATTACAATATTATATTCATCATTTAAATAAGAATAATAAAAAATATAATTTTAAAATATTTGACAATATGATAAATTTAATATTTAAAAAATTATATTCTATTCAAAAATCTAATGATGAATATAAATTTTATTTTAATATTTTAAATGATTTTATTAAGTGTATTCAATCACTTTATAAAAAAAATACTACTCAAACTATTTTTAATAAGGATAATTTAGATATTGGTATTATTTTAAAAAATAATTGTTTTGATTATAAAAATTGTAAAGTATATAATAAATCTTATGTATTAGATTTTATAGATAATATTAATCCTTTTATTAATATTATTTGGGATAATAATAAAAAAAATGATTTCCTTACTTGGTTAAATTATATTTAAGAACATTAATAATTAATTATTTTTTATTTTTTATTTTTTTTATTTTTTATTTTTTATTTTTAAATTTATTATTAAAAATAAATAATAATAAAAAAAAAATAAATTATAATCTATTATATCTAATATCGGTATATTTTAAACATTTTTCTTGATTTTCTTTACATATTTCATTAGTTTTAAATAACCATTCAGCGAATTCGGTTTGATGATTAGGGATAGAAGTATTAGGAGAGGTTAAGAATTGTCTTTGGAAGTTTTTTTTTTCAAAAGTATCATCAAAATTTAAATAAAAGTCTTCATTAAATGATTTAGTTATTTGTTCAGGTATATCTTCGTCATCAGTATTACAAGCTACAACAGGTTCATTTTTTTCATAATCGTCAATATCAGGGTTCATAAAAGGATTATCTTTAGTAGGTTTTTTACAAGAATAATTTAAATTATGAATAAAAGGTGTATTATCATTATTAATTTTTCCAGTTGTTCTATTAAATCTTATTTTATTATCACTATCATAATATCCAACTTCTACTTCATAATTTTTATTATTTATATCTTCTATATCATCATTTATAATATTTCTCCTTATTATATTTTTATTATTATTTAAATCAAATTGTTCAAAATAATTATCCTCATTATTCTCAAATGTATTATTCTCAAATTTTTCTATTATTGGTTCCTCTATTGTCTTATTTATTTTCGTATTCTCATCTATTCTTATATAATATAATATTATCATTATTATCATTATACTTAAACATATATAAATATATGTTTTTAAATATTTATTATCTTTATAAAAGATTAATAATATTATAATCATATATAAACAAAATCGAGTTATCGAATTATATATTTCTATTTCATTCATATTTTTTTTTGGTATAAAATCTAAATAATCCTTTATTAATATTTTCGGTTCTTCTAACCAAAATTTTTTTTCCTTTTCCATCTTTATTTTATTTTTATTTTTTTATTATATATTTATTTTCTTTATTTTTTTATTTTTTTATTTTATTTTTTATTTTTTTTATTTTTTTATTTTTTAATTATTATTTTATTATAAAAAAAAATATTAAAAAAAAAATTTTTATTAAATTATTTTAAATTTAATAAATAAAAAAAGAGAAAGAAAAAAAAAAGAATAAATATTAGAAATAAATAGAAGTTAAAGTATAATTTTTTTCTAATTCATTTAAAAATTGAGAATTAATAGCGGAATTAGGATTTAAAACATTACAATCAATACCTTTAGGGTCATTTAAACTTTGTAATTCTTTAATAGATGAATTATGATTAAAACCTGATTTATAATTTAATAATTGTAATTCATATAAAGAAGTATTAAATTCTAACATTTTATAAAGATATTTTAAATCTGGTGAATTATCACCATTAAGATTTAAAGATGTTAAACTTGAATTAACTTTTAATACATCAATAAAATTAGAGAAATCTTTAAAATCTAAATGTTTATAATGTTCTTCATCATAATTACAATGAATTTTATTATAATAATTTAAATGAGATATTTTAAATCCTAAATGTAAAGTTGATAAAGATGAATTACAATATAAAGCATTAGTTATAGGTTCTAAACAATCGAAAAGATTATTATTAATACATAATTCATTTAAAGTTACATTCTTTTTTAAAGCTTCACCCAAATAAAAAATATTATTAATATAATTATAACCTAAATCTAAATAAGTTAAAGATGATGAATTTAAATAATAAGATAATAAATTAATATCCTTAATTTTATTATTTTCTAAAATTAAATAATGAAGATGATTATTTTTATTTAATGATTTACCTAATTCATCAATATTTTCTATTTGATTAAAACCTAAATTTAAATATTTAAGAGATTTATTAGAAGTTAAACCTGCACAAAAATTAGTAATATTTTTAATTTTATTATTTTTTAAATTTAAATATAATAATGTATTATTATTTTTTAATACTGTTTCAAATCTATCAATATTAATTATTTCACATTCTTCTAAATGTAATTGTGATAAAGTTCTATTATTTATTATTCCATCACATAAATCTATAATATTTTTTATTGGGTTATTTGTTAAATATAAATTTATTAATGATTTATTATATATTAATCCTCTTCCAATAAAATATAACTCACTAATATTATTATTCATTAAACTTAAACATTTTATATTTTTACTTTCTTTTAAAAAATCTTCTATATATATTAAATTAGATATTTCATTATTATTTAATATTAATGTCTCTATTATATTATCTGGTTTTATATTTTTAAAAAATATTTCTAAAAATAAATCATTTATTCTATTATTACTTAAATTTATATATTTTATATTTGATGTATTTAAACCAATAAAAAATTCTTTATATAATATATTACAATCCATAATATTCATTTTATTCATTTCTATCACTTTATTATATTTTTTTGTTTCATCTTCTTTTATATCTGTTTCTATCTTTTCAAAATATAAATTATCTACATTTGATATATATAAATGTTTTAATGTTTTATTATTCTTTAATCCAACTCCTATTATATATAAAATTGGTATTAAATTATCTTTTATTAGATTACTTAAATCTAATGCTATTATATTTGTAGTTTGTAATAAATTTATTATATCGTGTTCATATCCTAATATTGAATTTCCACTTAAATTTATACTTGTTATATTTGGATTTTGTTGTATTATTGGTATAAAATCCCTTAATTGATTTATATATAATGATATTGATTTTACATTTGAATAATCATTATTTAAATCAAATACTTTTCTTTTTAATTGTATCATATTTATTTTTTTTATTTATTTATATATATTTATATTTTTCTCCAATATTTTTATTTTTTTCATTTTTTTCATTTTTATTTTTTATAATATATATCCATTTATTCTATTTAAATCTTCTATATTTACACTTTCTATTTTATTATTTTCTATATTCTGTTTATTTTCTTTTTCTTTGATTTGTTTATTTCTTTCACTATCTTCTTTATATATATCATTAATCATATCATCAATATCTTTTAATAAATGATTTATATAATTAATATCTTCTAATAATTTTATAGGTAAATGTAGATATTTTTTTTTATTTAATATATCATATATTTTATTAATTTGTTGTAAATCTTTATTTATTAAATTTTTATATTTATTAATTATAAATTTTAATATTTCATTCGATTTTATACCATTTATATTAAAATCTAAATCATTATATATTTTTATACATTCATTATAATAATTTAATATATCTTTATATTTTTTTTTATAATTACTTAAATATTTTCTTATTCTAAAATCTACTTCCATTTTTTATTTTTAATATATATATTTTATTTTATTTTATTTATTTTTTATTTTCATTTTTTAATTATTATTTATATAATTAATTATTTATGAATTAAATTATTAATGAATTCTTCTAATTCTTTAAATAATAATCATAATTTATATTATAATAATAAACATATTAATAATCAAAATATAAATAAAAATTATTTTTATCCTCAACAAATCGGTGGAAATAATGATTATAAATTAAAATATTTATATTATAAAAATAAATATTTATATCTTAAAAATAAAAATAAAAATAATAAAAATTAATTTATAAATTATTATTTTTTAAATAAAATAATTTTTAAAAAATAAAAAAAAATAAAAAAAATATTTTTAAAATAAAAAAAATATTTTAAAAAAATAAAAAAAATATTTTAAAAAAATAAAAAAAATATTTTAAAAAAATAAAAAAAATATATAATTAATTATTAACCCATTCAGTTCCACAAACTTCACACATATATTTAACGATAACGGTATTATAATTAGTATGTTCGATATTAGCACATCTTAATTCAGGATGTTGATGAGTTGGGCATTTTTCATTAGGACAAATATAATTTCTCGTTTTTAATAAAGTAGAATTATATTTTTTAAAATCAGGATTTTCATATAAATTATAATTTTGATGAGATTTATTTTTTGGTTGTTTTATTATTAATAATGTATTCGGTTCTATTTCTTCATATGAAGCACAATTACATATAAAATAATCTTTTTTCTCACCATTATCTTTAACATTACCATTATAATCACTTATATTATCAGTTATATCATATATATTTTTACATTTTTTACAATAATGAATTTTATATTCACTACTCATTTTTATTATTAAAATTATTATTTAATATTTATTTTTTATTATTTATATTATATTTTAATATTATTATAATTTAATATTATTATAAATTTATATATTTTTTATTTATTTCATTTTTTTTTATTTTTTTATTTTTTATTTTTTATTTTTTAAAAAAAGATAAATATAAAAAATGATTAAAAGAAAAAATAAAACTAATTAATAAATAATAATATATAATTATATAATTATATATAAAATAAAATAAAAATTATTTTTATAATTAAATTAAGAATAAATAAAAAATGCCGCGTTCAGATTATTCAGATAGTGATTATTCAGATGATGATAGTTTATCTTCTTTAAATTTAAATGATAATATAACTTTTGATAGTGATTTTGATAGTGAATTTGATGATGATAGTAGTTTATCATCATTAGGGATAAATAAAGAATATAATGGAGGGAAAAAAACTAAAACAAATAATAAAACTAATAAAACAAAAATAAAAAAAACTAAATCTAATAAAACTAAATCTAATATTTTATCTCGAAATGAAGATGATTTAATTGATAATAATAGTGATATTGATAATGATAGTGATGAAGAGGATATTGATGATTTAGAAGAAGATGCTAATGAAAAATTATTAAAAGATGATGATGAATTAATTGATAAAAATAGTGATAGTGAAAATGATAGTGATAGTGATAAAGAAAATAAAGATGATAGTGATAGTGATAATGATATTGAGACTGAAATAAATGAAGATAATATAAATAATGAAGAAAATAATGAAATAGATAAAAAAAATAAAAATAATATTTCTACAAATAATAATCATCGTATTATTATTGATAAAAAAAATAGAATTTCTCGTCCTTATTTAACTAAATACGAATATGTTAGATGTTTAGGTGAAAGAACACAACAAATAACTGCTGGGGCTAAGGTTATGATAAAAAACGCTGATGAATTATTAAAATATAATTCTCCTGAAGAGATCGCGAAATTAGAAATTAAAGAAAAATGTTGTCCTTATATTATTGTTCGTCCTCTTCCTAATAATAAAGAAGAACACTGGGATATTAATGAATTAGAAATATTATTCCCAATTATTTAATTTATCTTATTTATTTAATTTATATTTTTATTTATTTTTAAATTTATTTATTATTTTAATAAATAAAAAAAAATAAAAAAAAATAAAAAAAAATGAAAAATAGAAATAATTAAAAAAATAAAAAAATAAAATAAATAATATATTTTTAATTTTAATTTTAATTTTATTTTTTATTAATTTTATTTTATTAATAATAAAATGAATATTGACCAATTTTTTGATAAATATTTTGATGGAGATAAACAAAAAGTAGAAGTTATAGAAATAGATGATGATTTAGTTATAGTTGGAAAAGAACAATATAAAAGAATTGAACCAATTATTGGTTTAATTTCATTTATTAATCCTTCACATAAATTAATTTTAAAAAAAGTTAATTTAATTGGTGTTGAAATTATTAATCCTACTATTAATTTGGAATTTAACCAATATTATGCTATAAATCAATTAGACATCTCTAAAATTAAAGTAAGATGTGTCTATTTTGTTAATTGTCGTCTTATTCCTCCTAATTTTACTATAACTTTCGATAATATCATTGTTGATAATTCTGAACTTATGGGACCTATGAATATTAAATCTAAATCTATCACTTTCTTAAAAAATGTTGGTATCTTTGGAACTGTTAATATATCTGGAGATTTCCGAGCTTTTTATCCTATTAAAATCTCTAATATTGATACTGATACTAATTTTCTTAAAGGTTGTCTTAATATAGTATCTTAATTTTTTTTTTTTTCTTTTTTTTATTTTTCTTTTTTTTATTTTTTTTAATATTAAAAAAATATTCAAATAAAAAAATTATAAAATATATTTTTAAAAATAAAAAATAATAAAAATATATTTTTAAAAATAAAATAATTTAATATATTAAAAAATAAAAAATAATTAATCAACTTCCCAATTAAGATATTTAAAATGATTATTAATTATATTTTTATCATTATAATTTATATCATTTTCTATATTTAAAATATAATTTATTAAATTTATAGTAAATTTATCTTTTTTATTTAAACATTTTGTAAATTTATCATAATATCTTTTCATAATTAATATAACTAAATAATCGAATGTATGAAATTTAATTACTATATCTGCTGCTAATTTTAATATTGTTTCTTTGTTATATAAATTTTGTTTATATAATATACAATAAACTTTATATATATAATAAGCAACAATATCGTGATTATCTTTTAATAAATTTTTTATAATATCTGAATTATTTAAATTATCAAAATTATTTCTTTTTTGTAAATCTCTAATAACTAACATTAAAGCATAACATTTTATTAAATTTAAATAAATTGTATTTTTATGTTTATAATCATTATAATATATATTTATATTTTTTAATAATATAGGTTCATCGTGTTCCATTTTTTATTTTATTATATTTATTATTAAAATAATAATATTTTTTATTATATATATATTAATAATATAATAATAAATGATTTTATTAAAAATTGATATAATTATTAAATAATTTTAATTAAATATTTTTATTAATAGAAATAATAATATTAATTTTTTAAAATGAGAAATAATAAAAAGAAAATAGAAAAATATTTTTATATATATTTACGTGAAAATGCTGAAAAATTTGAAGGGAATAAAGTTTATAAATTAGGTTATACTCATAATTTATTTAATCGTGATGCTGTTTATAAAACTGGTGAATTAAATAAAAAGAAATTTATTAAAATTATTAAATTTACTGCTATTAATAATTATTTAAAGGAAGGTTTAGAAATTGAAAAAATATATAAAGATAGATACCATTTTTATCATATTAATAATCTTAATGGTGGTAATGAATTCTATAGAGCTTTAATTAATAGTGAAATATCTTATTTTACTCAATTTTATCCTGATTTTCAACAATATCATCCTATTATTCTAACTGATGAAAATGATATTAATAATGAAATATTTAATTGTCGTATTAATCCTGATTTAGAAGAAGATGATAATTTTATTCGTATGTTTAATTCTAAAATTAATTATATTAATAAATTTCTTAATATGTCTAAATTTAATGATAGTAAAGTCTATAAATATATTCCTGAAATCTATAATAATGATTTAGATATAAAAAATTCTCTTAATAAAATTAATTCTAATTCTTCATTTTCATATAATAATGATGAAAAATTAAAACAAAATGAACAAATTAAACAAATATTATTTAATAATGATAAAAAATTAAAAAATAATTTAAATTATAATTTAATTAATGATATTGATTATAAAAATAAAAAAGAAAAATATGAATTAATTGATGATAAAAGTGATATAAATAATGATAAAAATATAAAAAAAGAAGAAAAAATAAAATTTTTAGAAGATATAGATGAAAAAGATTTTATTGATGATGATGATTTAATTTTAAATCAAACTAATCAATCTTTAATTAATAATAAAAAAAAAGATTTTAAAAATTTTAATGATAAAAATAAAATTAATAAAAATAAAATTAATAAAAAAGAAAAAAAAGAAGATAAATATGAACTTATTAGTATAGATAAAAATAATAAAAAAGAAAAAAAAGAAAATAAATATGAAATTGTAAGTGAAGAATATTTTAAAGAAATTAATAAAGAAGAAAAATATAATGAAGATTATTTTAAAGAAATAGATGAAGATGAAAAAGAAGAAATTAATGAAGGAGAAAAAGAAGAAAATAAATATGAATATTTAAGTGGATTTCAAATAGGGACATTAGATAAGATGATAGAGTATTATAAAAATAATGATAAAGGGATATTAAATATATGTTGTAGAATGGGAAAAACAAGATTAAGTTTATGTTTTTGTAAATATATGAGATTTAATAAGATAGTAGTATTTGTGCCTTCAATAGTGTTAATAGAACAATGGACTGAAAATATAAAGAAAATATTACCGAATTATAAAATAATAAAGAATGATACGAATATAAAGAAAATAGAAGATAAAACATTTTATATATATTATTATGGGAATTCAAATGTATTATTAAATTATGAATTTGATTTAAAAATATTTGATGAAGTTCATCATATAACATCGATAAATGTTATAGATAGTGAAAATATAAAAGAAAGAAAATTATATAGACATTGTTTAAATATAAAATCTAAATATTTATTATCTTTAACTGCGACATTAAAAATAATAGATAATTATAGTATAAAGAAAGTTATATCAAATGATGATAAAAAATATTTTGGAAATATTATAGATACTAAAACTTTTAAAGATGGAATTAATAATAAAAGATTATGTGATTTTAAAGTTTATGTTATTGATAATAAAGAACATTTAGATTTAAATAATGATGAAATAAAAATTAATCAAATGTTAAAAGTTGCTTTAAATAATGTTGCTGTATTATTTGATGATAATATTATTAAAAAAAATATATTTTTTGTGAATAAAGTAAATGATATTAATAATATTTGTATTCCTTATTTTAAAAAAATATCTAAAGATAGAAATATTGATGTTAATATTTTTACTTATAATTTTAAAGAAAATAATAAAAATATTTTAATTGATTTTAAAAATTGTAATAAAGGAATTTTATTTGCTGTTTATGGTTTAAGTGAAGGTTATGATATGCCTTTTTTAGATAGTGTTTGTATAGGTTCTAAAATGACTACAAATATAAGAATAGTTCAATCTATATTAAGGCCTACAACATTTAATATAGATAATCCAAATAAAAAAGCGATAATAATATTACCGTGTGTATATGATGAAAAAGAATTAAAAGAAAATAAATTAAATTTAAATATAGATTTTAGAAAAGTATTAAATGTAATATATCAATTAGAAATTTTAGGTATTAATATTTATCAAAAAATTATAGTTAAAGATGGGACTAAAATGTCAAGAAAAACAATACAATATAATAATGATGATATTATAGATGATAAATTAATATTTTCAACAAAATTTATACAATCTGAAATTTTTAAATATTATAAACATTATTTAAAATATGATGAAGCTAAAAAAATTTTATTATCAAAAAATATTAATTCTTATAATAAATATATTCAATTCTATAAAACTCATTCCGATAAATTCCCTAAAAATCCTGAAAATTTCTATAAAAATATTAATTTTAATTGGTGCGATTTCTTAAATATTCCTCTTCCTTCTTATCCTAATATGAAAAATTATATTAAAAACTTTAATCTTATTTCTTCTATTAAATTAACTAAATCTAATTTTATTAATAATTATTTATATTTTAATTGTTATTTAAATTCTAATAATATTTATATAACTGATAATTATAATATCTTCTCTCAACTTTATAATATTATTAATCTTTTATCTTAATTTTTTTTATTAATAATTTATTTTATAAAAATTGATAAATTTTTTTTCTTATTATAATTAAATATTTTTATTTAATTATTTTTAATTAAAATGATTAAATGAGAAATGTTTGATAAATTAAAAAATAATAAAATAATTAATTTAGATTTATATAGTCAAAATATAGAAAATATAGATAAATTAAGTAAATATTTATTTTTTAATTCTTCTTTAAAAATTTTAAATTTAACTTGGAATAAAATAAAAGATATAGATAAATTAGGTGAAAGTTTAAAATATAATTCTTCTTTAGAAGTATTAATATTATGTTGTAATAGAATAAAAAATATAGATAAATTAAGTGAAAGTTTAAAATATAATTCTTCTTTAAAAATTTTAAATTTAGGTGGAAATAAAATAAAAAATATAGATAAATTAAGTGAAAGTTTAAAATATAATTCTTCTTTAGATGTATTAGTTTTACGTAATAATAAAATAAAAAAAGAAGATATAATTAAATTAAAAAAAAATAATAAAAATATTAAAATAATATTTTTTTAAAAAATTGATTTTTTTATTCCTTATTTTTATTAATTAATATTTTATTAATTAAAATTTTATTAATTAAAATTATTTTAAAATGATTGATGAAGAAATATATGATAAATTAAAAAATAATGAAATAATTGATTTAAAATTAGAAAGTAAAAATATAAAAAATATAGATAAATTAAGTAAATATTTATATTTTAATACATCTTTAAAAATTTTAGATTTGAGTGATAATAAAATAGAAAATATAGATGAATTAGGTAAATGTTTAAAATTTAATTCTTCTTTAAGAGAATTATGTTTAATTGGAAATAAAATAAAAAATATAGATAAATTAGAAGAAAGTTTAAAATATAATTCTTCTTTAAAAGAATTAGATTTATATAATAATGAAATAGAAAATATGGATAAATTAAGTAATATATTAAAATATAATTCTTCTTTAAAAGATTTAGATTTAGGTTGTAATAAAATAAAAAATATAGATAAATTAAGTGATTGTTTAAAATATAATTCTTCTTTAGAATATTTGAGTTTAGATAGGAATTATATAAAAAATATAAATAATTTAGGAGAAAGTTTAAAATTTAATTCTTATTTAAAATTTTTAGATTTAAATAATAATAAAATAGAAAATATAGATAAATTAGGAGAAAGTTTAAAATTTAATTATTCTTTAAAAAAATTATATTTAATAGATAATAAAATAAAAAATATAGATAAATTAAGTGAAAATTTAAAATATAATTCTTCTTTAGAAGAATTAGATTTAAGATTTAATTATATAAAAAATATAGATAAATTAGCCGATAGTTTAAAATATAATTCTTCTTTAACTGAATTATGGTTAAGTGATAATAATATAAAAAATATAAATGAATTTAGTGAAAGTTTAAAATATAATTCTTCTTTAAAATTTTTAGATTTAAGAAATAATAAAATAGAAAATATAAATGATTTTGGTGTTATTTTAAAATATAATTCTTCTTTAGAAATATTACATTTAGATCTTAATAAAATAGAATATATAAATAACTTTAAAGAATATTTAAAATATAATAATACTTTAAAATATTTATATTTAAATTTTGATGATATTGATGATATTAATGATGATATTTTAGATGATTTAAATAATATACATAAACGAATTATAATTGAATAATTATAAATATATTTTTTAATTAATTATTTTTAATTAAAATAATCAATAAAGAAATAATTATTATTTTTTTTAATATATATGAATATAAAATTTAAATATAATAAAAAATGAAAAAAATTTTTATTTAATAATATTTTATTTATAATTAATTATTTATAATTAATTATTTTTTAATTAAAATGATTAATAACGAAATATATAATCATTTAAAAAATAATGTATTTAATGGATTAGATTTAAGTTTTAAAAATCTAAAAAATATAGATAAAATAAGTAAATATTTGTTATTTAATTCTTCTTTAAAAAAATATATTTAAATGAAAATAAAATAGAGAATATAGATAAATTAAGTGAAAGTTTAAAATATAATTCTTCTTTAGAAGAATTAGATTTAAGTAATAATAAAATAAAAAATATAGATAAATTAAGTGAATGTTTAAAATATAATTCTTCTTTAAAAAAATTAGATTTAGGTAATAATAAAATAAAAAATATAGATGAATTAAGTGATATTTTAAAATATAATTCTTCTTTAGAAATATTACAATTATATGGTAATAAAATAGAAAATATAGATAAATTAAGTGAATGTTTGAAATTTAATTCTTCTTTAAAAATGTTATTTATATCTGGAAGATATATTAATATATATAAATTAAATGAAAGTTTAAAATATAATAAATCTTTAAAAATATTATCTTTAGGTTGTTTAAATATAAAAAATATAAATAAATATAATTTAGATAAACGGATATATATGTTTGATATAAATGAATAATTTATTAAAAATGAAATATATAATTTTTATTTATAATTATTTTTATTTAATTATCAATTTAAAAATATTAATTAAAAATTATTGATAAAAATTTTTTTTTGATAAATTAAAAAAATAATAAAATATTTAATTTAGATTTATGTAGTCAAAATATAGAAAATATAGATATATTAAGTAAATATTTATTTTTTAATATATCATTAGCTTCTTTAAATTTAAATAAAAAAATATAAATATATATAAATTAAATAAACGAATAAAAATTTAATTTAAAAAAATGAAAATTAAATTTTTTTATTTATAATTATTTTAATATTTAATTATTTAATTAAAATGATTAATGAAGAAATTTATGATAGATTAAAAAATAATGAAATTATTAAATTATATTTAGATTTAAATAAAATAAAAAATATAGATAAATTAAGTAAATATTTATATTTTAATACTTCTTTAAAAGAATTATATTTAAATAAAAATAAAATAAAAAATATAGATAATTTAGCTGAAAGTTTAAAATATAATTCTTCTTTAAAAATTTTAGATTTATGGAATAATGAAATAGAAAATATGGATAAATTAAGTGAATGTTTAAAATTTAATTCTTCTTTAAAAGTATTAGATTTAGGAAATAATAAAATAAAAAATATAGATAATTTAGCTGAAAATTTAAAATATAATTCTTCTTTAAAAGAATTATATTTATGTAATAATAAAATAGAAAATATAAATAAATTAAGTGAAAGTTTAAAATTTAATTCTTCTTTAGAAATATTATATTTAAGTGTAAATAAAATAGAAAATATTGATGAATTAAGTGAAAGTTTAAAATATAATTCTTCTTTAAAAGAATTACATTTATGTTATAATAAAATAAAAAATATAGATAATTTAGCTGAATATTTAAAAAATAATTCTTCTTTAAAAGAATTAGATTTATGTTATAATAAAATAAAAAATATAGATAAATTATGTGAAAGTTTAAAATATAATTCTTCTTTAAAAGAATTAGATTTAAGTGAAAATAAAATAGAAAATATAGATAAATTAAGTGAAAGTTTAAAATTTAATTCTTCTTTAAAAATATTATGGTTGAGTGTAAATAAAATAAAAAATATAAATAAATATAAATTAGACAAACGAATATTAATTTAATTTAAAAAAATGAAAATTAAATTTTTTTATTTATAATTAATTATAATTAATTATTTATTTAATTAAAATGATTGAACAAGAAATTTATGATAGATTAAAAAATAATGAAATTATTGAATTATATTTAGGTTTTAATAAAATAAAAAATATAGATAAATTAAGTAAATATTTATTTTTTAATACATCTTTAAAATATTTAAATTTAAATGGAAATGAAATAAAAAATATAGATAAATTAGGTGAAAGTTTAAAATTTAATTCTTCTATAACTAATTTAAATATAAATTGTAATTATATAAAAAATATAGATAAATTAGCTGAAAGTTTAAAATTTAATTCTTCTTTAAAAGAATTATATTTGAAATGTAATAAAATAAAAAATATAAATGAATTAAGTGAATGTTTAAAATTTAATTCTTCTTTAAAAAAATTAAATTTAAGTTATAATAAAATAAAAAATATAAATAAATATAAATTAGATAAACGAATAATAATTTATAATTTAAAAAATGAAAAAAATTTTTATTTATAATTAATTATTTATAATTAATTATTTTTTAATTAATTAATTAAAATGATTAATGAAGAAATGATTAATGAAGAAATATATGATAAATTAAAAAATAATGAAATAACTGAATTAAATTTAAGTAGTAGAAATATAAAAAATATAGATAAATTAAGTAAATATTTATATTTTAATTCTTCTTTAGAAGTATTAGATTTAAGTGATAATAAAATAGAAAATATAGATAAATTAGGAGAAAGTTTAAAATTTAATTCTTCTTTAAAAGTTTTACTTTTTAGTTGGAATAAAATAGAAAATATAGATAAATTAGCAGAAAGTTTAAAATTTAATTCTTCTTTAAAAGAATTATATTTAGGTTATAATAGAATATCAAATACAGATAAATTAAGTGAATGTTTAAAATATAATTCTTATTTAAAAGTATTAGATTTAAGTAACACTAAAATAAAAAATATAGATAAAATAGCAGAATGTTTAAAATATAATTCTTCTTTAAAAGTATTATATTTAAATGATAATGAAATAGAAAATATAAATAAATTAGCAGAAAGTTTAAAATTTAATTCTTCTTTAAAAGAATTATATTTAGGTTATAATAAAATATTTAATATTGATGAATTAAGTGAAAGTTTAAAATATAATTCTTCTTTACAAAAATTAAATTTAAATGGAAATAAAATAAAAAATATAGATGAATTAGCAGAGAGTTTAAAATCTAATTCTTCTTTAAAAGAATTATATTTAGGTTATAATAAAATATTTAATATTGATGAATTAAGTGAAAGTTTAAAATCTAATTCTTCTTTACAAAAATTAATTTTAGATAATAATGAAATAGAAAATATAGATAAATTAGCAGAAAGTTTAAAATCTAATTCTTCTTTAAAATATTTAATTTTAGAATATAATAAAATAGAAAATATAAATAAATTAACAGAAAGTTTAAATTTTAATTCTTCTTTGATAGAAATAAATTTGGAATGTAGTAATAAAATAAAAAATATATATAAATTTGAATTAGATAAACGAATAAAAATTTAATTTAAAAAAATGAAAATTAAAAATTTTTATTTATAATTAATTATAATTAATTATTTTTTTTATTGAAATGATTAATGACGAAATATATGATAAATTAAAAAATAATGAAATAATTGATTTATTTTTATTTAGTCAAAATATAAAAAATATAAATAAATTAAGTAAATATTTATATTTTAATTCTTCTTTACATTATTTAAATTTAAGGGAAAATAATATTAAAAATATAGATAAATTAAGTAAATGTTTAAAATTTAATTCTTCTTTAACTTGTTTAAATTTACTTGGAAATAAAATAAAAAATATAGATAATTTAGGAGTATGTTTAAAATTTAATTCTTCTTTAAAAGTTTTAAATTTAAATAAAAATAAAATAGAAAATATAGATAAATTAAGTGAAAGTTTAAAATCTAATTCTTCTTTAAAAGTATTAGGTTTATATGAAAATAAAATAGAAAATATAGATAAATTAAGTGAATGTTTAAAATTTAATTCTTCTTTAAAAGAATTATATTTAAGTAGAAATGAAATAGAAAATATAGATAAATTAGGAGAATGTTTAAAATTTAATTCTTCTTTAGAAGTATTAGATTTATCTTATAATAAAATAGAAAATATAGATAAATTAAGTGATTGTTTAAAATTTAATTCTTCTTTAAAAGAATTATATTTACAAGGAAATAATATAAAAAATATTGATAAATATAAATTAGATGAACGAATACTTTTTCATTATTAAAAAAATGAAAATTAAAAATTTTTATTTATAAAATTTTTATTTATAATTAATTATTTTTTATTAAAATGATTGAACAAGAAATTTATGATAAATTAAAAAATAATGAAATAATTGATTTAAATTTAGAAAGTAATAAAATAAAAAATATAGATAAATTAAGTAAATATTTATATTTTAATTCTTCTTTAAAAGATTTACATTTAAATGGAAATGAAATAAAAAATATAGATAAAATAAGTGAAAGTTTAAAATTTAATTCTTCTTTAATTATTTTATATTTAAATAAAAATGAAATAGAAAATATTGATTATTTTTTTGAATGTTTATTTTTTAATTCTTCTTTAAAAGAATTAAATTTAGGTAAAAATAAGATAAAAAATATTGATTGTATGAATATATATTTAAAATCTAATTCTTCTTTAAATTTTTTACATTTATATAATAATAAAATAGAAAATTTAGATATTTTTAGTAATTGTTTTAAATTTAATAATTCTTTAACTCATTTAGATTTATCTTATAATAATATAGAAAATATAAATATTTTTTGTGAAAATTTAAAATTTAATAATTCTTTAATTCATTTAGATTTATCTAATAATAAAATAGAAAATATTGATAATTTAGCTGAATATTTAAAAAATAATTCTTCTCTAACTTATTTAAAATTATCTTTTAATAATATAGAAAATATAGATAAATTAGATGATTGTTTAAAAATTAATTCTTCTTTAAAAAGATTATTTTTAAATGATAATAAAATAAATAATATTGATAATTTTGGTAAATGTTTAAAATATAATTCTTCTTTAAAAGAATTAGATTTAAACTGTAATAAAATTAAAAATATCGATAATTTATTAAAATATTTAAAATTTAATCATTCTTTATATTGTTTAGATTTAGATTATAATAATATTGAACATAATGATTTTTATAAACTTTTAAATATATTATATTCTAATCTTTCATTAAATAAAAAATAATTATTAAATAAAAAATAATTAATATTATTTTTTAAAAAAATGAAATTATTTATTATTTATTTTTATTTATTATTTATTTTTATTTATAAAAATAAAATGGATGACCAAATATATAATGATTTAAAATATAATTATATATATCACTTAAATTTAAGTAATAAAAATATAACTAATATTGATAAATTATGTAAATATTTATATTTTAATACTTCTTTAGAAGAATTAAATTTATGTGGAAATAATATAAAAAATATAGATAAATTAGCTGAATGTTTAAAATTTAATACTTCTTTAAAAATATTACATTTACAATGTAATAAAATAGAAAATATTGATATATTAATTGAAAGTTTAAAATATAATTCTTCTTTAAAAGAATTATATTTAGGTAAAAATGAAATTAGTAATATTAATTTAATTTCATTGTTTAATTTATCTTCTTTAAATATTTTAGATTTAAATGGAAATAAAATAACATATATTAATAAAACAAATTATATAAATGATTTGAAATTAATTTATACAACTTCTTTAAAATGTTTATATTTACAAAATAATATCATTGATGTTTTTGATTTTATTAATTATTTTGATTATCAAAAAGTTTTAAATAATGTTTATTA
>Ga0247610_10002679_pt1 | contig 20273 bp, 30 predicted proteins | sample 174DNAGHGhighgp2_FD_193483 | JGI IMG/M metagenome (GOLD analysis project Ga0247610, IMG submission 193483) | Sheep rumen microbial communities from Palmerston North, Manawatu-Wanganui, New Zealand - 1742 DNA GHGhigh gp2 | ecosystem: Host-associated > Mammals > Digestive system > Stomach > Rumen...
ATCAATCTCTCTCCATTCGCCGTTTTCAGTAAAACGCAGCTTGCCATGATCAATGTCAAAGAATGTGCCTGTATCTATCGGATTTATATCTGACGGATTTACAAAGTCGTAGACTTCTTTCGGCACTCCGTTCATTTCGGCTATGTTCCTTGACACATCATTCATTGCCGATCTGCCGAACGTACTGTTAGTAGATATTTGCATCTGATAATAGAGCGGAAGCACGCCCTTGTCAGAACCTGTTGCGGTATACTCTACCGCTGATTTCTGATTGACTTTCGGTGCGCCGGGTATTCCGTTGTCTACTCTGTGTGTCGGTACATAGTTAGGATAAGTATCTATGTAATGATAGAACGTATCTTTGCTTATAACTCCCGATAGCATCTGTGAGCGCAAGTCGTTTCTGAAATATCTGATAACGTCTGTAGCGTCATTCATAAACTCGTCGCCACGACCCATCGCTTTGTATTTCTCAAATATTTCTTCGGCTTCTTTTCTCGCTTCCTCTGCTGTCTTATCAGGAAATATCCTTTTGTCTGCGTCCTTGCCACCGACTTTGATGATTTCTTCGTCAGCACCACGTTTAGCGTTATCAAGTCTGTCGGCATGGTGCATAAGCAATAAGTAGTTCTGCACATCGTCATATGTGCCACGCTTTTCCATGCCTTGCACTATGTCTTTTCCGCTCTTGCCGACTTTATTACCATGAATGTCTATCTGCTCATGTTCGAGAGAGTGAGCCGCCTGCTGTGATGCCTGACGCAAGTTGTTTAAGTCGCCAGTCATTTTGTTGGCAAACTCGGGCATGTTATTGTCTTTAGCAAATCTCTGTGCCGCTCTCTCGGTAAAACCTAAACTATCAACGACCGTTCTGTAGAATGAAGTTGAACCCTTGTTTAATTTAGCTATGCCGCTTTTCTTTTCAGGGTTTCTGACTATGCCGCCATCAGGTGTATAATCTACACTTTTCTCTGTTGATGTTTCGGACTTTGGTGTACTTTCACCACTCAACGCTCTTTCGTCAAGCTCTTTCATCTGCTGTTTGGTAGCGGCCTCTTTATCGGCTTGCCATTTAGCATAGTTCTCGTCATAGTACTGATCCGACAACTTGTCCTTTTCCTTTGAACGTGCGTTGATTCTTTCTCTGTCAGCTTTGCCTTCTTCTGTGAGGTTATCGTCGTGCGTAGTACGTGATTCTGTACGTTCTTTTACGCTATCAACTTCACGCATCGACTCGTCCTCTGCGGCGGTAATGGTATCGTCGTCTTTGCCAGTGTGCTTGGCTTCGGATTTCGTTGCACCTTTTGTATCGGCTTTTTCGTCTGCCACTATTTCACGGAGCTTATCTTCTGTTGGCTTCTCGTTATCAAGAGTCTCGATGTCTGCAAATGGGTCTTGATTTTCAGCCGATTTCAGCTCGTTTTCTGCCTTGCTCGATACATTTGTCGGTTCTTGGGTTTTCTCGGCTGTAATAGTGCTTTGAGCGTCTCCTGTGGGGGTCTCCGCTTTGGGAGTTTCCTCTTTCAGTTTGCTTGCCTTACCTTCAAACCGCTTATCAATGGTGAGCGCCTTGCCGTATTCGTTACGATCTATTTCTTCAAGGCCTTTCTTCGTTGCCCTTGCAAATTTGATTCCGTCTTTGCTTCTGTAAGCTACACCTCTGCCGCCGTTGATTTTCTCCGCCGCTTCGGTTATAGCTTTACGCTCATACCTCGCCTGTCGCTTTGATATTGCTCCTGATGCTTCAAGCTCGTCTATGCGGTCATACTGTCTTTTAATGGCTTTGCCCTTATCGAGTGCGGTTGTGCTCTGAACAGATTTACCACGTTTGATGTTATATCCCTCTGTGGGATTATGGACTACTTTCTGTTCGCTACGTCTTATCTTTTCGGGCATTTTAGCAGACTTCTTTTTCTGCGCTTTGCCTGTGCCGACTTTGATTTCATTCTCGGCTCTTGCAAGCTCTCTTTCTGCGGCACGTTTCTCGGCGGCTTTTTTCAGTTCGTTTCTTGAACGTGTGATACCGCCTTTGATATTCTTTGAGTACTTGGCAACTGTCTCTCTTTTGAGCGCTTTAGATTTTCTGACTTTGCCAGTGATACTGTCGATGCCGCCACCTATCCCAAAGTCAAGGCCAGTGTTGAGTGCAAAGTCTTTTACCGCTTCTTTAACGTTGACTTTGCCTTTTTCGTCAGTTGAATGATCTACGGCATATTTGGCATTAAGCGGAGCATTAGCTATAACGTCACCGCCTCGCCTTGCAAGCTGTTTTTTAACTTTGGATTCAACTACTTTCTCGCCAGCTTCTTTTACAGCTTTCTTTGTTACTTTGTCCTTTATCTCTTTAGTGGCTTCTGCAATCAGCTTCTTGTTGGCTTTCTTTGTAGATGCTTTGGCTATGCCTTCACCACCTATCTTCTTCACCGCTTCCTTTACACCCTTTGAGGCTAACTTTTCTGCGGCCTTTGTACCCTCTTTCTTGAGTGCTTTCTTAACGGCATGAGTAACTAACTTCTCACCTATCTTCGCTCCGACTGCATCTGTAGGGGCGACAAAATAGGACGCTACTTCCTGTGCTACATCGCCTTTCTTGTATGCGTCAGACTTAGTGATCGGGGATAAGTCTATATCTTTGCCAGTTATCGCTTTTGTTTTGGCTTTGGTGAATACGTCAGATTTGGTAGCACCTGCGATAAACGGATTGCCCTTGTTCTTCTTGATATAGTCTTCTTGTATGCTTTTGGCAACGTTGGCTTTTTCCTTGTCGGTAGTGTTGCCAGAATATACACCTGACTTTACCGCCTTTAAGAAGTCTTTACCGCCTGTGTTCAGACCCACTCTGCCTGCCTGCTCGTATTTCTGCTTTAAGCCTTTTTCACGGTCGGTCAGTTTGATGGTAGAGCCTTTATATTCGACAGGTTTATACTTGGTGTACCCTATGCGGCTTCCGCCTACGTTCATGTTGGTTTTAGGCTTACTCGGCTTGCTCGGCTTGCTCGGCTTGCTTGACCTTTCGATCTTCCTCTCGGTTTTCTGTCCGGCTCTGCCGCCTAAGCTGTTGTTCAAGACTTCCCTTGACGGCTTCTTTGGTTTCTCAGTCTTGACACGCTCTTTGGTCTTTTTGGTAAGAGGCTGTGTGTATTTTTTCTTCTTTCGTTCTTTTTGATAGGTTCTTCCTATTGGCATAATATCACCTATTTCTTATTGCCTTTGACATAACTTCTCTGTGCTTTCAAGAGCGATTTTTCACGTCTCAGCGATGCTTTCTTTGCCTTTGAAGTCTTCTTTTTCTTGAGTGCCTTATTTATCTCTTTGATACGCTTGTTGATGTCTTTTACAGTGCCGTATCTGCCGACTCTATCTGACATTCTCGCATAAGCTGTTTCGTCTTTATGCTGTTTTCTCTGATAAGTACGTTCCTTGGCATCTATTTTTCTCTGATACAGATTGCTCTGATTCTGTGCCAGTTTGTCATTTAGTAGCTGATCTTGCTGTAATTTGTAGTTTGCAAGAGTATTATTCAGTTGTGTTGTTATACCTGTGTTGGCGGTATTTCTCTGCGCTTCGGTATTGCCACGCGTGTTAGCGTAGTTAGTGTTCATTCTCACAATAGAGCTTTCTGTAGCTCCGCCTGTAAGACCCATTCTCGCCATCTGCTCCGGCATTGCTTTCTGCGCCATCATGTAGTTGATGTAGTTAGCATTCTGCTGTTTATCAAATGCCTGATTATTGGCGGCGGTTTGCTGTGCCGCTTGATTCCGCAGATTTGTTTCGTATGCTTTCCTTGCGGCTGCGTCCTGTGCTTTTATCTGTTCAGGAGTCTGCAAGCCGTACTTCGCATAAGGGTTTTTAGCCATTACTTGTCACCACCTTTGATAATCGAACCATTGTCGATAAACTGCTTAAAGAGCTGATGCAGTCCAGTACTTGCAAGGCCTGATACCGCACCTGCTACGATTGCCTCAAGCGTTATGCCTTTAGTCGCTATACAGCCGAGTACCGCTCCGAGAATAGTTACTGTAAGCGGAATCCACTTATTATCGGACGGCATAAAATTCTTCATCAAATAGCCGACTACAAGACATGCCACTAAAACTAACGGTATGTAGTATTCTGTTATAAATCCCATGTCATTCTCCTTCGTGATATTCTTTGAATTTATCTATCCATGCCCACTGTGCTTTATCGTTCTGTTCGAGTATTGTGACACGCTCGATAACGTTGTTATGCTTGTCTACTTTCTTTTCAAGCTCGCCTATGCGGTAATTCGTCAGCTTGTTGGCAGTCATGATTCCGGCTATCGACCCGAAACACGTTCCGCACAAGCTGAGGATCGCTATTATTATTGTGTCACTCATGGCATCAGCTCCTTTATCTTCTTACGTGTCTTCGGGCCTACGCTTCCGTCAACTTCAAGTTTGTGTTTCTTCTGAAACGCTTTAACAGCTTTGAATGTAGCAGGCCCGAAACTTCCATCAACATTCAGATTTGCATTAATCAGTTTGTTCAGGCAGTTCTGCAAGAGTTTTACCTGTTCGCCTGTATAGCCTTTTTGCAGCGTTACAGTTGGATACGGCTTTGGTTTTGGTGTCTTTTTGCCTGTTAGGATCTTATGCAGTTCTGCCCATTTTGTCTTGTTGATATATCCGTTCGGGCAATGCTTTCCTGTTACGTCAAAATGTCTGACAACTCTTGAAGCAGGCACATCATATTTTTCCATAAGCCATCTGACAAGCGGCACGGCTGTTTTGATTGCTGTGTCACTCGGAACGATTTGACCGTTCTTTTTCGTGCAACAAAGTTCGATGCCGATACTGTTGTTATTCGTACACTTGTAATGAAGTGTTGCTCCGGCATTACCTTCTACAAAGCGAGCGCCTGTGTCTTGAAGACCGCCCCCACAATGCCAGGCGGCTTTTTCGAGTGGTATGCTCTGCCATATCTTTTTATCTACAAAGAAATGTGCAGACGCTCTCCTGTCGCCACCTGCAAAATAAATGCAGTTATTCTTTGCCGAACTTACTTCGCCTACATAGTGGATAACGATATACTTGATACTGTTTCCGTTTCTTGACTGCTGATTATATTTGCTCAGCTTCTTCTTTATTTTCGGCTTCTCCGCCATCGCCAACGCTCCTTTCTTTTAGTGTGTCTCGCCTGTCTTCGCATTGCGTTCTTGCAATCTTTCTCTTTTCTAAAAAATATGGCTTATACATCATTTTCCCCTTCTTGGGGTTCTTTCTCTTTATTCTTCTCATGCACCCACCCCATTTACTATCTCTGTTATTTCGCTTGCTGTGATGGGATTGACGATAGTGCCTATGACGGTCTCAATATCGTCAATCTCGCCCTGCAAGGCACTTGCCTGACCTCTGATAGCGTTACCTAATGATTCGTAAATCGTATCGTCTACCCCTCGTCTTGCGTCCATGACCTCTTCTGCCGATGGTGCCTCGCCCGATGTGATTGTCGCAACTACTGCTGCAAGCTCGTTGTGTTTATCGACTATCATTAGCGGAAGTGCATCGAATACTTTCTTGTTATCCTGCGCTGTGCCAGTAAGGACGTCGGGATTTCTCTGAACGTATGTCGCCTGGACTTCCGCAGTTGTGATTTTACTGGATTCTGCTGAACTCATTTTCTCTCTCCTTTCTTACCGGCCTTTAGCGTATCTTGTAGTAACATAGGTCTTTGTCAGACTGTATATTCCGAACGGTTCGTCCATTCCGCTGTTTTCGAGCATTAACTGTAAACGGATATATTTCTTGCGTTTCTTCTGGAAGAAGTAGTCTTTCGGGCCGTTTCTGCCATCAAATAAGAATTTTGAAAAATCTATATTTGCAAAGTTGAATAATCCGGCTATGAATTTGCCTATGTAGTATTTGTTGGTGGTATCTCCGTTAAGTGGTGCGCTTCCGTCAGGTATCGCCCATACATCGACACTTGTGTACTCATACGGAGCGATAGTTAACATAGACCCTTTTTTCTGCATGGTCTTGAAATACTGCGGCATACCGTCATCATCGTTGGGTGTACTCCACCTCGCTACGATGGGCGCTCCGCCTGTTACCGCTCCGTTGACTATCGTGCTTCCGTCAGAGTAGTCTGTTAGTTCTCCTCTGTTTTTGAAACGGCACAGCTGATTGTCATTGATGAAGTACAGATTGTCGTTTACTACGCATGCTTTCTTTGCAGGAACGTTATCCCAGTAATAAGCTTCGTAGAAATATGGCGTGTTGTTCTTTCTGTCTGCCGTCTTGTTGCGTCCGTCAAACACGTACACATGGTTATTGGCAAAGACGTACAGATAATTGTTGTGAGTTATTACCTGTGCTTCCGTCAAGTCCTCTGCCGTCATTTTGCCATCTGCACTTCTGCTCCTGTTAGTGACCGCCTTATCTGCTGTTGCGTTGAGTGATGTTATTCCGTACAGCCCTTTCTTTGAGAGGAACAAAGGCTCGTCACCAAGTATTCCGAAACCGTCTTTTGAAACTGCTCCTACCGCCGTTGCCACACGCTTTACGGCATAAGTGTGTATCTGCTCTGTCGTGGTCGTTGTCTCGCCCGACGCTGTTGATGATACAGCCGTTGATGATATTGATGTATCGTATATCAGATATATTGACGCAGTTCCGATTTTCGGGTCGGGTTTTAACAATGCAAGTTCGCCTTGTACTGGCAGGAAACCCATACACTCGCCCTCATCAGAACCGAAATACAGATAGTTTGTGTCGGGGAAGTACGTGGGATCTCCAACTGCTGAATACCATGCTGTATTTTTCTCGTCAGCAGAACCTGTTAAGAATACATGGTCTGATGTGCCTTGTGAGAAAAATGCGTAGTTAGTGCATTTCAAAATAGGCTGATATTCCACTTCTCTGCATTTGTATCTGATTATTACATTGTCAGTTCCAACGGAAGGTGTTACAGGTATAGGAGTATTAACAGTGATTGTTTTTTTGTCAGCTCCTACCGTAATCGTGCCTTCATAGTCTTGCCATGTTCCGTCAGCTTGCAGAGTCTGTATTTTTATATGATAATCGTCATATAAACTTGCATGATACTTTTTAGCTTCTTTTGACAATACAAACGTGCTTGCAGAACTGCCTGTTACGATAAACTTCTCTTTAACAAATTCAGATAACAGATTTATCCCTTCATACGGCGTGCCGCCCTCTCCGTTGGGCGGTCGTGCTATTATTATGGTCGGCTCGTACATATCTATATATGAAAGATTGCCGTTGCTGTTTATTTCTCGTATTCCATACGAATCAAAGAGATAAAAATATTCCTTGTCGCTTGTTTTGTAATAAAACGCGCAGCTCACTGGGTAAGACCCCAAGTCCTTATACGTGACGGACGAAACTGTGCCATCGCTTGCTAACGTGACAAGATAAATATAATAAGTGTGATACCCGTGGTCGTTTTCGTAATCTGTTTCGACAAGAAGATAGTCCGTACCGTTCATTGAATAAGACCATAAATTGTTTATTCTGTTATCATTTCCATGATTAAAGTCTTCTATGGTCTTTAACACTTCCCAGCCTTTGCGCTTCACAGGATTACCGCCCTCGTCCGAGATCATATTCAGCATATCGGGTGAGTGCCGTCTGTCTACTAAACTTGCGTCCTGCGAGAAGTCAACGCCCTTTAAGTCGTTATATGTTATCGTTCTTGTTGTTGGCGATTTTGGTACTTTTAATGCCATCTTATACCACCTACTATCCTTGCTTTAGGTTTAGTTTTTCTTTCTTCCCACTTTGCCTGCAAGATATTTCTTTCCTGCTCGTACTCGTTGTAATACAAAGTTGCTTTCTCTGGATCATCGTCAAGCCATGCGTGGTAGCTCGCAAGAAGCGGTACGAGATGCTCTGCTTCTTGATCTATTTCAATGTCGAAATCATCTGGCGTGGTAAGGTCTATTAAGGAAATCCCTTTCTCAAAGAATATCGAGAACGTGCCTATGACTGCGTAATTCAGAACAACTATATATCCCTGTTCAAGCGTGTAGTCGCTGAATGGATACACTTGGCCGTCAATTATCATCTGCATTGAATCCATGCTGTCAAATGTGCCAGCGAACTCTATGTCGCCTTCATTGTCGGTCTTGTTCTTCATGTCTATTCTGTGCAGACCTGTTTGTGTGCCGTCCTGAACGAAGTCATATCTTCCTTTTGTCGGGAAAACCTGTGATATGGTCTGTCTCGCTTGGTTGATCGACGATATAAACTCTGACATCGCTGTAGGGTCTGCCAGATATGTTGAATCTTCAAACCCAAAGTCAGTCATTCTCTGTTTTAATTCTCCGTAAGTCATGATTTTCTCCTATAAAAAAAGGGGGCGAGGATTTACCCCACCCCCTTAATTCCTACAGTGCGCTTACTGCGAAAAGTGTTCCGGCTACAGTGCCGTCTGCGGTAAGGATAATATCTCCCTTATCGTCTCCGTCTGATCCTTTGACTTTTGCATAGGCTGATGTGTCAAGCTCGATCCAGTTGATTTTGCTTGCGGTAATCGCCCATGTAAGGTCTTTTGTTGCGGCTATGCCTGTGCCTGCCTTGATTGTAAAGCTTCCTGCGGCTGTCGGAATAAATCCGATAAGCAGGTTTTTGCCGCTGGCCGGAATGTTATACGATGCGGCTGTTGCCGCAACTGACTGTGTAGACTCTTTGATGCCTACGTTTGATCTAACGAGCTGTGCAGCTGCTACTGCTGTTCCTGTTTTAGCCATCTTCTATCACCTCCATTAAGCATATTTGCAGTTGAGAACGATCATCTCTTTCGGAGCGATAAGTTTAGCGTCATACAGTGACATGCCTCTTACAGCATCGCCCATAAACTTGTCAGGTCTGTACGGCTCAACTTTTGTTCTCGGATTTGCAAAAGCGATAGCGTTCGTTGTCCTCAGCATGATTTTGTCCTGTGCGCCGCTGTTTGTTGTGTAGACGTTGTTGGACAGTTTGATGTCAACATTGCCGTACATAGCGACTGCGCCACGCTTAATCATTTCGCTGTTGTCTGTATCGAGTGCCATGTATTTCTGTTTCAGAATCATGTAGAATCTCGGTGATACTGTCAGAATGAGTCTTTCGTTCTGCGGTACATCGTTCTCCCAAAGTTTCTGAATACCATTGTCGATGGTCTCAAGCACGTTGTTTGCTGTGATCTGAACGGCAGAAGAGTTATCGAATACTGCGAGGGGGTCTGCCGCCATGCTTGCTACGAGCTGATCGTGTGCATTGGCAATGCCCTTTCTTGCTTTGTCAGTGTAAACTGCGATTGCGCCTTCTGCTCCCTGTGCGGAGTCGATGTCGTCTACGAGGAAACTGAATTTTGCCCAGTGCTTGATGGACATGATTGCGTTTGTTCCTGTGATCGTTTCGGGGTCTCCGAAGGACGGCAGTACTCCATCGTCACCTGTTGCTACTGTTACTTCGCCAGCGCCTTTGATTGTTACTGTGTCGCCCAGTTTCTTAACGACACCTTCATACTTTCTTGTGCAGTCCGATACGAATTTATATTCTCTTTCAAGACCCTTTTCGATTCCGGCTGCCCATACATTTTCCTTAAAATTCTGATAAGCCATAGTGTCTTTTCACTCCTTTATCCATAAAGTTTGTTCATAGACCTTTCGACTTTCTCCCAGTTTGCCTTTGCTTCTTCTACCGACATGTTGCTCAACTCTTCGTCGGTGTAGTACTCGTTCTCCTGTACGGCCTTGTTGATTCTGCCCGGTGCGTATGCCCCTTTAGGTTTGGTGGCTTCGTCGGCAGTTTTAATCATGTGATAGGCTCTTACAGGCTCGATGCCACTTGAGCGGAGTGCGAAAAATTCCTCGCCCAATGTGTCAAGGTCTGTTAAGTCGGGGTCTATTCTCTGTAGTGCTTTCAAATCTTCGGTCATCATCTGCTCTACTTGCAGGCGGAGTACTTCATCTTCAAGCTGTTCCTTTTCGGACTGTAGCTTGATACGCTCGTCCTCTGCTTCTTGGTCGGCCCTCACGTCTTCTATCAAGTCGTTGATTTCCTGTTCGGTGTAGCCTTGTTCCTTTGCAAAGTCGATTACGTTGCGGAGCTGTTCGTTTTTCTCCGCTTCACGCTGTGCGTCAGCGGCTTCCTGATCTCGCTTTTCGAGTTCCTTTTCAAGCTCTGCTATTCTCCGTCTTTGTGCGGCAAACGCTTTGTCAGATTTGTCTTGCTCGTCAGCAACTTCTTCGCCCTCTTCGGGTTCGTTGTTTTCGGTGTCTTCCGTCTCGTCATGTTGTTCGTCAACAACCTCTTCGGCAGGTTCGGCGACTTCCTGCTCTTCTGCGCCTTGAGTTTCGGTCGGGTCAGCGACTTCCGACATGTCCACGCTGTTGTTTGTTTCGTTAAACTCCATGTATGTCTCCTTTTTCTGTGTATAAAAAAACAAGGCTTATGCCTTGCTCCATTAACGCATTACTGCGGTATTGGCTCTTGTTCCGGCGGCATCATTGCTTGCTGTTCCGCCATCATCTGTGCCTGCTGTTCTGCAAGCAGTTTTCTCTGCTCGACTATTGCCTGTAGTTCTTTCTTCGGCACAGGTGAGTTGTCTGCAAGAAGCATCGTGTATTCCTCAAGGGTTATCTGCCCTTCCTCAAGTAGCTTGTCAGCCGCTTGCTGTCTTGCTTCCTTGCTCCACGGTGTGTCGGGTGAAACGTCTACCCTTATATCGGGTTTAAGTTTCTCGAACTGTTCCAGTGTGATGCCGTTCAGCTTTTCCTCGACTCCGCCGGGATTGTAAACAATCTGTAACGGCAGCCATAATCTCGCTACGTCTTCTACATACTGTCTGAATTTCTGTATCTGATCTGATACGTTGACAGCACTTGAAGTCTTGAGTGCTTCAATGGCACTGGCAGCTACCCTTGTCGGGTCTATCTGGCCGAGGGTGGTTTCAGATGCGCCTGCAAGCTCTCTTGTGACTTCTCTCAAATCGTTGGCAAGCTGTTGTGAGTCGTTTGAGATAGTGGCAGGGTTAAGATATCCAACCATGTCATTTACTCTCTGCACTCCGCCGCTTGTTACTTCGATTATTCCGCCTACTGTGTCAAGTGCTTCGGGGTTCTGTACCATAGTCGAATCGTATGCCATCTTCGGATAAGCGGCTTGCGCTACTGCGATTGCTCTCTGTGCAAGCACCTGATTTTCCTTGATTTGATTTGGAATATGCGCCCTGACTTCTGATACGCCTCTTGCATCGTTCGGCTGATCTTCCCATCTGAACTGAACAAGCGGATACATCCCAAGCCCTTGTCCGGCATATTCAAAGCCTTCTGCGTTTCTCCGCATGTATTTAACAGGGTGGAGCGGTACGAACTCACAGCCTTTACATGCTCTTGCCATGTGGACGACTCCGTCTATCTTCTCGTAATAAACGATACATGTAGCTTTTGAGTTCTCGTCTACATCGTCTTTATTGCCTACAAGATAGTCAGTGTCGCTGTCAGGACGGATCGCATCTATCTCTGTTTCGTCAAGGCCGTTGTCTGCTGCTATCTTTCTGATTTCATTTACAAGAAGTCTTTCACGAATGATGATATACGGCTGGTCTTGTATCTCCTGACACTGTTCGTCACCAAACAGTATCTCTGCTTCTCCGAGTATGTCAGCGTTCTCCATCTTCTCGTCACCGAAATAGGTGTAGGAATCGCCCTCTATAGCACCGACTTTCACGGCCTTGCCGCCGTTCTTGTCCATATTGGTGCGTTCCCAGTTGGATGCAAAGTCGTTATTGAACTGCTGAAAAATCTGCTCAAACTCCGGCCTGTGAAGCATGTCAGAATACATGGCTGTCATTATGTTTCCGCATACTGTAGCTACCTTGTACTTGACGATGGGCTTGATGAAATTGAAAAACGGCAGTATCTCTCCGCCGCTCTCTAATCCTTCCCACTGTTTATCATTGTAGAAGTTCCATTGTTCGTTTGTTTTCTGTGTGATCTGCTTTTTTTCAGCGTATTCTTTACACTTCTCGTATTTCTCCCATATGGTCATACTTTTTCCTGCCCTTCTGCGTTGCCTTTATAATTAGCAACGTTATTTGCTATCTTTTCGAGCTTTCTCTGATTCTCTGTCGCTTTATTCTTCTTTTTCAGCATCGTCGGTGATTCTCGCCCGATAAAGAAACCGAAAACGAAAAACGCTGCAAACATTGCTCCAATAATCACGCTATATGACATGCACTTTACGTCCTTTCGTCATTCCTAAACTGACTGTATCTTTCTCCCACCAAGGCTTTTTGCGTTTGGTGTATCTGCGCTTCTCATGCCGCCATATAAGCCGATTAAGCGCTTGGCTCATAGCGTCCACACGGTCATCGTGCTTGCCGTTAGGAAACTGTGAACATTCCTCAACAAAGGCTTTAGCAAACTTGCGATTGCTCGGTATATAGACATTTCCGCTCTCTATAGCGAATGAGATAGCGTTTACTCTTGATTCTTTACTTCCTCTCGGCTCGATTGCGATTATCCCCTCGATCTTTCGCCGAAGGACTTGTATGATGGCAGAGCCGTTTGCTTTATCCTCTACGAGTATTTCTTGAACAGGATATAAGGCTTTGAGCCGCATTATCTCGTCCATAGTCGCCTGAAAGTTAAGGTGTTTGCGTGTTTCGTGGATAAAGTACATGTTCGGCCCACGTCTTCCCCATATCTGACATACAACAAAGTCTGATGTGTCAGCGTCCTTGAAGGCGGCATCGACACTTATTACCATGTGTTCAAAACTTAAATCGTCTGTATACTCGTAATACTGCCACCATTCACGCTTTATAAGATTACCCTCAAGGCTTGTAGGCCTGCCCTGATACAGTGCGTTCCATGTTCTGATACCGCTCTCGCCCTCGCTCGATATATCGCCTTGTTCCATGCCGTGTTTGAAGTTCTCAAGCCATGCCTTGTCTTTGCCTATCTCCGGCACTAATGGTTCTCCTACCGCCCTGCCTAATATGTCGCCCTCTTCTGCTTCCATAGGAAAGTTTAGGACTGTTGCATAAGGGTCACTCGCAAGCCGCCCAAAAAGGTCGTCTTCATGCCATCTTGTCTGAATTACAATTACTTTAGCGTGAGCGGCAAGTCTCGTCTTGTAAGAGTTGAGCCATTCTTCGTAGAGTTTCCGTCTGATAACTTCTGAATCGGCTTCCTCTCTGTTCTTGATAGGGTCGTCTATCAGCATCAGTTCGCAAGGGTTACCTGTTACTCCTGATGTGACACCTGTTGACAGCATCGAACCTCGCTTATTATCAAGCTCAAAGTTATCAACTGCTTTAGTCTCGCCTGACAGCCCAATCCCAAAAATAAAACCGAAGTTTGCTATCTTTTCTCTGTTTCTGCGACCGAACCTCTTGGCAAAGTCAGATGAATAACTGATCTCGATTACCCTTTTATCTGGGTTTCTGCCAAGATACCAACTCGGAAGAGTCTCGGTTATAGTGACTGACTTTCCGACTTGCGGCGGTGTTGAAATCAAAAGAATGTCGTATGGATTGCCTGTTTTGGCTTCTATAAATTCCTGTACTTTATTGCATAAAAACTTGTGAAACTTTGTGGGAATCCATCTTCTTGCACCTTTTGTGAGGTCAAGACCGTCATTTTGGGTCTGATACACGTAGGCAAGATAGTTCTCTCTTACTATGTCTGTATATGCTATTGCGTCTTTTTTCTTCGCCATAATAATCCATCACTCCGATTCAGGCACGCAGATATGTGCCGCAATTCCTTTTTTATATTTTCCAAAAAATCCGCCTGACCACCTTTTTATTTATCCCCCTCGATTTGGGTATAGCCAAGGTCTTCAAGCGCAGCTTTGATGTTCGCAGGTTTGATCTCTAAAACGTGCTCTACTCTTTCGGGCTGATCTACCCAGCCTTCACGTGACTTCTGTATGAATATGTCTCCTACCCGTCCTTTGGCCGTTAGGGTCTCCTCTCTCTCAAGACTGACAAGAAGCCTCGCCCTCGCTATTACTTCACTCATCTTCACGCCTTTACGCTCATTATCAGTGATGTATCTATATGTCGCCTTGAGCCTTTCGTCCTGCCTATACTTGTCTATAAGTATCTTCACGTCACTGTCTTTCTCTCTGCAACGTGCCTCGCTCATCGTATAAGCGTCGTTCTCGCCCTCGGCATACTTATAGTACGTCATCCTGTCTATGCCAAGCGCTACGACAAGGCCAGTCTCCGTTAGAGGCCGCTCGCTATCCCTACAGTTCTCTATGTACTCCGCAAGCCTATATCCCATTAAGTATGGATTCTTATACGCTAACGGCTGTCCGCTATGATGGTTGATTTTCTTCTTCGCTTCTTTGATCGTTGTCATTGGTTTACATAATTAAGGTGGTTTTAGCGTTATATTATAAATCTCGGAGTGTTTCCCCGAGGATTTTTAGCATTTTTACCAGTTTATGGTTAGAATCGGTTTACCATAACTGGCTTTTGGAGCAGTTTGGTTCTCTGTGACACTATATATATAGGGAAGATAAAAAGCCGGGGCGATGGGGGTTTTGGGTCACATAATACATTATTTTATCGTGCGGGGCTCGCCCTGTTTCCTTCCATTCTATTTTTTTAATACAGTGTGTGGGCGTGTGCATGTTACACACATGTTACAATGGTAACTGCAAGCGTTGATATTCCAACGTTCGGAGTTATTGCCGTGATAACTTCCTACTATTATTGATATATGGTCCAATCTGGTTTTGGAAACTACATTACATGATATTGAATACTTTTTGTCTTGTGTTCGGTTGACTTAAGAGCGACTATATCAATTTAAGTTGTTACCATGAATCAGTGAGTGAAACTAAAATAACGGCTATATGCCGTATGTGTTCTATTCTGATATATTGCTATGTGCGTTCCGTTGGTGCTCGCTTGCGTTCCTTGTATACGTTCATGCGGTCGCTGTGTATGCCGTCATGTATATCTTCTTTCACTGTGCGATAATATCCGCCGTTCCGCTCTCACTGGTTACAATCCTATTATGCCGTCATGTGCTCCAGTGAATAATCCCCGTTCGGCTGCGCTCATATTCCGCCACGTTCCGCCACGATCAGGCACGCCCGAACCCACATTTACATACCGTAAACGGTAAAAATATCATTCTTTCACGCTTATATTATAAACGCTGTAACCGTTGAAAACACTGGCATTTTACTGACATCCTAAAAGTTTTTTGCGGTCTCGCCGAAAAAAAGTGTTGACATACCCTGTAGGTATCGTGCTATAATAAGGGTGTCCCGAAGAGGACGGCACAAAACAGATACACCGCAATCGCCCAAGAGGGGCACACGCAAGGTCACTGCTGAACAAGCCGAACGACTCGGACAAGATTAACAGCATACCCTGTAGGTATGTACCGAAAGACAGCCAAAGGCATTGACACAAGGGCACCTATCAAGAGTCATTCAGACTATGCCCACATGACAGAACCGTGCAAGATATGGGTGGCGACCTAATACGCTGAACCTTGACAATTTAATGAGATCCAGCCGACGCTATACAATCCGCCATGATATAGGCAAGTACTACGAGCGGAGAAGACAACAAGCGGTGAAAGACCGTAGGGAATCAGTCGGGTGATGGTTACGCAACTGTAATGCAGCCGAAGGCAGTTACAAGCCTGCACAAATGCAGAGTACAGGGAAAAAGGCACAGAACAGGAAGGAGTTAACAATGAGAATCTATGTAGCGAGTTATGCCGGATACAATGACGGTATCCTTGATGGAAGATGGCACGAACTGCCGAGTGCGACACTTTGGGAAGACATCAAAGAAAGTTGCGTTGAAGGCGCTGAAGAGTTCGGGATCTTTGATTATGAAGCTGATTTTCATATCAGCGAATATGACAATATCGACGAGCTGAACGAGATAGCAGAACAGCTTGACACACTCACAGAAGAGGAAGAAGAGATAATAACAGTGCTGATGGAAGACGGTTACAGCTTTGAGGAAGCAATGGACAAGAAAGACGATTGTATATATCACTGCTATGACAACATGGCAGATATAGCGTATTACTACTATATCGAGTGCGGACTGGTAAGCGAAGACACACCGCTTGTCAACTATGTTGATTGGGACGCTGTAGGCAGAGATATGAGCTTTGATGGTACATTTCTTGATACTCCGAGCGGAAACATCGTTGAAGTTATTCACTAACAGGGAAAAGCACAGAAGGGAGAACGGAACAATGAGAACATGGACACCAAAGACAATGGCAGATGAAAACGCTGTAATCAGTCTTGCACACTGGATAGCAGACTTGAATTACATGAAAGAACGTTGCCCTGATGAAGTCGGGGAAATCGAACGGACAAAACGCAATATAGAGTTTTCGCTTTATGAGTGCGACAAGGCAGGTGTTCCTTGGTATATGCAAAACAGCATAATCTGTATGTATGAGGATTATAGAACAATCTACAAGCAGGACATCATGACAAGTATAGATCAAATAAACGCAAGATATACAGAAGGGAGATAGAACAATGAGAGAAGAATACAAAGAGAAAAGGGATTTTGTAAAGGCACTGGAAAAAGCGATCCTGTCAGATAGTCGCAGTTATGTTAAAAGCATAGACTACGACTACAGGGAAAACGAGTCGCCGAGAGAGATAGTAACAATCACATACAAGAACGATAGAACTGTAAAAATCAACGTAGATATCAACAGCAACGGAGCAAACGCAAAAGAGATTATTGCCGAGATATACGGAAACGGTGCAACAGGCAGAATGTACACAAGAGATGAGCTGATGTCTTGTACAAGAAAGGAGCAGATATTTTGAGAAAATACGACTGGAAAAAGACCTGCTGTGGCAAGAAAATCAAAATTGACTGGAGAACAGCCCTATACGTTATAGCTATAGGGCTGTTTCTCGTAATGAACTGAAAGGAGAACAAAGTAATGTTTATAGCGCAGTTACCGGAACAGGTAAAAAATCTTATATATAGTATAGCAGAACTGGAAATGCACGAAGCATATCCCGAATACGACAATGACGAGATAGCAGAGAAGTTATCAGACCTTGAGAACGAGAAAACAAAGGACATTGTGCCTTTACTGCAAGAGTATGTAAACGATTTATACGAAAGGAGTTAAGCAATGAGAATAAACTACAGAGGGAGCAGAGATAAATACTACAGCCCACGAAGTGGCAGAGGTGCTGAAATCAGCTATGACGAAGAGAAAGAACAGGAATTGTTTGAAATGGCTGTTGAAAACATGGATTTTAGCGGATATGACATTGTTTACCTTGCGGCAGGTCTCGGATGGTGCAAAGTCGAGGACTATGACGAATACAAAGAGTTCAAAGATGAATGGCACAAGCAGCTAAAGCGTGCAAGAAAAGACCTGAAGGAAATCAGAAAAATCGAAAGGAGATAACAAGATGAAAGAGTATGAAGTAAGAGTGAGTACAACGATATATGCGACAGTAAGAGTGTTCGCAGAGGACGAACAGGACGCATACGACAGGGCTGAATTTGATATCTATCCCGAAGAATATCTCGGAGATACTTTCGGGTTCGAGTTTTGCGAAGACGAAGAAACAGGAAATATGGAAATTATCGGAACATCGCATGATGCAATCCGCGTTGACGATGTAACAGAAGCATAGGAAGGAGCAGAACAATGAGAAAATATAATATATTCAATTTCAACTCAATGGGGTTGATGAGCGATGGCATCACGGTTACCGCTGAGTCGCCCAAAAAGGCGGTTCAGAGCGTTTATCCCGACAAGTACATAGAAAGAGACACATCATGGCGTGATGTAGTTTGTACGGACTTGCAGAACGGCAGAAGATACGGCTATGCCCTGTTGAATTATTAGAAAGGAGCAGAACGATGACAAGCTTTGAACAAAAGATGGTAGACACTTATCTTGAGTTTACGCTCGGGATCATGGAAGAAAAGGACGGCATGATAATAATTGATTGCCCTGATGAAAGAATGGAGTACAACAGCAAGAGCGAAATGCTTGAAGATATAGCGTACTGGTACAGATGTGTTTTAGAAATGGAGTGATGGAAAATGAAAATCAGACAATGGGCAAAAGAACGTGGCTGGGAAGTTGTCGGGAAGCTGACAAGATGCGCAGAAGCAGAACAATCCAAATACGAAAGAGTGTACGCAGATGAAGCAGGAAACGAATATATCATAGACAGAAAAAGAAATAGCATTTGCGTATGCTTTTATGATTATGACGATGATGTAACTGGTTGTTTTTAGAAAGGAACAGAAAAATGAAACCAATGGAAATAACAGCAGATATGAAGAACGCCAAACAGGCAAGAATAGATAATCTGATAGTGAGACAGAACAGGGCTATAGCTTATGCAGCCAAAAATGGGCATCACAACACTTGTTTTGTTACCGACCATCACCATGTTGACAGCGACCTTTTTGATGAACTCAAAGGAATCTTCGAGAGTGCCGGATACAAGGTATATCCTACTGGGATAAACGGTGGAGTATTGCAACAAACGTACACAATAGCATGGTAGTTGACAGATAGAATATAATAGATGCAGAAGGGAGAGAAAATGAAATACGCTATATACTGGAAAAATGATAATGATAGATTTTTCGATAGCGATATCGTAGACGGGGCGGCAGAAAGGGATTTAATCATCAAAGAACTTTGTAAGAATAATTCAGAAGTAATGTATTGTAAGGTCTATAAAAGCGGTGAATATGCACAAAGAATTAAAGTTAAATAAGTAAAGGTAAGGAGAACAACATGAGAAAGATAACAAAGAGAGAATACAATCTTGGCGGAAAGACTGTACACAGAGAGAAGAGCGACGGCAGTTACTGGGAGCTGAAAGAATACGATGAACTGCACAGGTGGTACGAAGCCACTAACGTTGAAACTGGAGAAGAGGGCGTATTTACACCGAGCGACTTGATTGGTGATTATGTAAGCTAAAAACAAATGCTGACCTATCGGCAAGACGGGGAGAAAGTGAAGGTAAAAATATGAAAAGAACGTTGAAAGAGTTGAGGCGGGGAATATGCACAAAGAATTAAAATCAAATAAAACCGGGAGGTGGAAACATGGGTAAAACAAGTAGCGAAGTCAAAAACAGATGGATGGCAAAAGTTTATAAACGATACACGCTGTACCTACGCAAAGAAGACGACAAGGAATACATAGACTATCTTGACAAGCGCAGGACAGAAACTGGCGAAAGCCTTGCGGAAATAATCAAAGAAGCACTTGATCTTCTCATGGCAGAAGGCAGCGTGCAGAACTGGAAATAAGCACCTCATTAAAAACGGTCACTCTTTCGGGAGTGGCCGCTTTTTTTATTTTCCGACAATCGCAGATGATAGTTTTGCGAGTGCTCTTTTTCTGCGTCTGTAAACTGTCCGCTCGTCAATGTTGTGCATGTAACACTGCTCTGAAATATTCTTGCCATTAAAGCAGATATCAATAGCCTCTTTTTCGTCCTCTGTGAGGGTCTGACATGCTTTCTCAAGCACTTTCAGGTCGTCCTTGTAGTCCTCTATCTTATCGCTTAAATTGAGCCTTAAAGCGACTAATTTGTCCATCGTGTCGTGCCTCGCTGACGACTTTACTTTCTCTTTGCTCGGGTCTATGCCCTTAACTCCGTCGATCTGGTTGTACTGTTCGAGTAAAGCCGGAAGCGCTTTTTTGTGCTCATAACAATCCTTCACGAACTTCGCAATATTAAAATCTAAATAATCTCTAATCATTCGCTACCCTCATATTCTCTCCCACTCTTTATAAAGCTGTATCCAGTCAATCAGCTCCATTGTTACAAGCCAGTTGGTTCGGTTCTTCTTGTGCATGACAACTGGGATCTCATTTTCTCTTGCGTCTCGTTTGCTCTGTTCCATTGCGTCATGGATATTTAACCGTTCAACGTGCTTGCACTCGATATGTACCCTGTCGAGGCCTGTCACGTCCGCATCGCCATTCGCTCCCGAAAACTGCTGTCCTCTTCTTGCGTCCGCATAGCCGAATTTACGCAATTCCTTTGCGAGCTGTCGTTCCGCTCTCGCTCCCTTCTGTCTTGAGTTCATTTTTCTTTCTCCGTTTTTCCTCTTTGTACTTTCTGACATGCTTGATTATATAATTTCCGTTCAGCTCTGTGGGGCAAGATATAGCGAGTAGTTCGTACCACTCTGACAGGAAGAAGTTCTCATAAGCTGGTTCTGCGCTTTCGGCACACCTTTTGAAGTCATTGATAGTGTTCCTGATGACCGCTCTTGCCAGTCGCATC
>Ga0247610_10002680_pt1 | contig 20269 bp, 21 predicted proteins | sample 174DNAGHGhighgp2_FD_193483 | JGI IMG/M metagenome (GOLD analysis project Ga0247610, IMG submission 193483) | Sheep rumen microbial communities from Palmerston North, Manawatu-Wanganui, New Zealand - 1742 DNA GHGhigh gp2 | ecosystem: Host-associated > Mammals > Digestive system > Stomach > Rumen...
AAATGCAGGTGATTATTTTGAAGTAGTTCAAAACGAAAAAGAAATGAAAGCTATTGTTGATAAGAGAAAAGAAAAAGAAAGAGACAAACGTCTTGAAGCTATGCTTCCTGCTCACATGAGAAGAGAAGCCGGAGCAGTAGAAGATGACGTTCCACACCTCAATCTTATCATTAAAGCTAACACTCACGGTTCTGCAGAAGCTGTTTCTCAAGCCATTGCTCAATTTGAATCAAAAGAAATTGTTACAAAGATTATACACGTTGGTGTCGGTGATATTTCAGAAGCTGACGTTATGCTTGCTTCGGCATCTAACGCTTTAATATTAGGATTTACGGTAAAAGAAGATTCAAACGCACTTGCTGCTGCCGAAAGAGAAGGAGTTACAATCAAGAAATACGATATCATTTATCAAATCTTAGAAGATATCGAAAATACTATGATTTCTCTTCTTTCACCTGAAGTTAAAGAAGTTCAAACAGGTCAGGTTGAAATTCGTCAAATATTTACTATCGGTAAGATTCAAAAAATCGCCGGATGTTATGTTACAGAGGGTAAAATTAACAGAAATGATACCGCAACTATATACAGAGACGGAGTTCAAATATTTAAAGGTGCTATTGACCAGCTTAAACGTTTCAAAGACGATGTTAAAGAAGTTGCTCAAGGATTTGAATGCGGACTTTCTTTTGTTAAATTCAATGACATTCAAGAAGGCGATATAGTTAAATTCACTACAACACAAGAAGTCGAAAAAACAGAATTAGTTTAATATTTTTTAAAAGACTTGCTCCATGGTGCCCAAATGGAATCTGAATAAGCGAGAATTCCTCTATACGTTTGTGATATATCTGTGATTGATATTTCTCCTAAATTATTAGGTGAAATTTCTAATTTAACTTTATTTTTAGATATATTTTTTGCAGCATTCTTAACCATCTCTTGGAGTTTTATTTCATCCTTTTGACGTTTTTCTGCCAACAATTTTCGTTGCCGAGCTATACGTTTTTCACCAATATTTAAAAAATTTACTTTTAAAGGCATATTAATACCTCCACGCTTCATGATACACGTTTTTTGTTTTTTGTAAAGAGTTTACTTATAAAGTATTGTTAATATTTATGATAAAATAGATCTATGTTAAGGGATTTTTATTTAGCTATATACAGAAATAAAAATTTTTTAATGTTTTTTTCTGTTTGTATTTATATATTATCACTTATCGGAGTGTTTACATATAACACCTTTCTTTTTAGTGCAATTTTAACTTTTTGTTTAATTTTATGTATCGTTAAAAACATTTTTCCGTTAAAACTTGTTATTATTTGGTCGTTAATTTTTTATTTTGGAATAATAAATACATCTTTGAGACTTAAAAATACAGATGAGCTTTTAAATTTAGCACCAAGAAATGCAGAAATTACGGGACAAATCATTTCTATTCCGCAAATGAAAGAGAGAGGAATTCAAAAATTTTTCTTAAATGTTAAAAGTATTTGCTACAATGACACTACAAAAAATTTTAAAGATGAAAAAGTCCTTGTAAGTATTGATGAAAATGCTAAATTTAATATTTATGACAGCTATAAAATCAAAGGAAGGCTTTCTGTTCCTTTTAAATCATCTAATCCATCTCAATTTGATTACAGAGATTATTTAAGAAACTATGAAACTTATGCTGTTTTTTATGCTCATAATCCTTATGAAATGAGAAATTCCGATGACCCCTGTTACAAAAAACTAAATTTTAACTACTCTGCTAAAGAAAAAATACTTATTAGTATTAATCATTACAGAGACAAAGTAATTGATATTCACTCAAAATATCTTAAATCACCAAATTTAGAAATCTTAGGCGGTATAGTTTTTGGTGATGATGCAGTAAATCCGCCTGAAAATATAAGGCAATCTTTCATTAATTCAGGACTTCTTCATATTTTAGCCGCATCAGGAATGAATGTTGCATTTATTTTTACATTTTTCTTTTATTTATTCAATTTCTTTAGAATTCCATATAAAATCAATATTTCAATATGCATAGGTGCAGTTATAATTTATGTTTTTATGACAGGTTTGGGAGCATCAGTTATTCGCGCCGCTTTAATGCTGATATTTGTATTGATAGGTAAATTAATTGACAGAGATGCAAATAATGTTTCTCTTCTTTCTTTTGTTGCATTTATAATGCTTTTGTACAACCCAATGTATCTTAATAATGTTGGTTTTCAGCTTTCTTTTGTTGTTACATTAGGTATTGTAATTATGATGCCTATATTGGTTAAAACAAAAAATAAAATCTTAAGCTGGATATTAGGCAATTTGACAGTTCCTATAATTGCACAATTATGGGTAATTCCAATACAAATTTTTTATTTTAATAATATAAGCATTTATTCAATATTTGCAAATATAATGAGTGTTCCTCTTCTTGAAATAATAAGCCCTTGCGGATTTATAACTGCATTATTTGCAGGAATTGCACCTATCTCTGATTTTGCATGCAAAAATTTAGATTTAATTATTAATCCTCTTATTACTACTGTAATAAATATTTCTGATTTTTGGGGACATCTTCCAAATTCAACTTATCAAACAACTCATCCTAATATTTTTCAAATTCTTGTTTATTATTCAATTCTTTTAAATATTACATTTTTCTTTATTAAAGAAATCAGAGAAAAATATCTCAAAGTATTAAAATATGCTCTTCCTGTTTTATCTTTAATATTAATTGTTTCATGTATTCACTTGCCTAATAAAAACCTTGAAATAACCGCTTTTGATGTTGGTAACGCCGATGCTTTTTTAATTAAAACTCCTCAAAATAAATATATTTTGATAGATACCGGAAAAAGTGGCTATAATGGCGGTAAATCACAGGCAGAGTTTATAATTCTTAAGTATCTAAAAGATATCGGTATAAAAAATGTTGATAGTCTTATTGTTACTCACTTTGATAATGACCACTGCGGAGGAACTGTTGATTTAATAAAAGGACTTAATATTAATAATGTATATGTAAATTCTCTTCGTCACAACTCTGAACAGGCAAAAGAAATATACGAAGTATCAAAAGCAAGAAAAGTAAAAATAGTAGAAGCTAAAAATAATCAAACTGTTTTAAACGAAGGTAATTTAAAAATAACCAATTTTATTTCAAATAATACTTTTGGTATCGGCGATAATGAAAGTTCAATTAACACTTTAGTTACTGATAAAAATTTCAGCATGCTATTCACCGGAGATTCCGGTATAGAAACATTTAACCAAATTAAAAATAATCTGCCTAAAAACATTACTGTATTAAAAGTTGGTCACCATGGTGCCCCCGGTGTTATTGATAAACAAATGGAGGAATATTTAAAACCAAAATATTCGATTTTTTCTACAGGTGAAAATAAATTTGGACATCCTTCCATTTATACTCTTAATATACTTAAAAATTCTACAATTTTAAGAACAGATATTAATAACTCCATTCGTATTATTAAAAATAATAAAGAAGAACTGGTTTATGTGTATAATTCCAAAAAAAGAAAATATGAAAAATACAGATAAAATTATTTAAAACAGGCAATATTTTTTCTTACTTTCATCTTTCTTTATTACAACTTCCTGAAACATTTTATTGTGAGGTGCATCATTTCCAAGTTTTATTAAACGACTTAATGCATATTTTAAAGGATTTTCTTTTTTGTCTGAAATATAATCAACCTGACGTTTTAAAACAAGATAATCTGTTGGCTCTTGTAATACTTTATTCCATCCTTTTTCATATCTTGAAAAAACAACTGTAGGATAATTTTCAGTGTAACAAATATTCATTTCTATTAGTGTATTCTGTCTGATTCTATCAATATTTTCCAATGCTTCAAAGAGTTTCGCTGCTTTGCCGTGTTGAACTGCATAATCCATAACTTCATTATATGCACTGTTTGGAACTATTTTCGCATTAAAGCTTAAGTTATCACAAGATTTTATGTTCATTTTTTATTTCCTTTTGGTAAATAAAACCTTGTAAAAATAATTTTTGCTATAAATCTCTATATAATTACACATCTTTAGGTGAAGTTAAAAAACCTTGTTTAAAAGGAACTTCTTTATTTACAAACCCTGTTCTTACTATGTTTCTTCCAAATTTTTGCTCAAGTTTATCGAGACTTTTACCCAATTTTTCTTTATTAATTCTCTGCTCTCTGTTTTCTTCAAATAATAAAAGCTGTTCTTCCGTATTATGAGTAAAATTTTCCAGAACAATTCCTATACTCCTATACAATACAGACGGAGAATACATTTTATCTAAAAGTTCTGTTGCTTTTTTTGAAATATCAAATTCAAAACTGGCAGGAATTTTTAACTCTGCTTTTTCATAAAATGTATGAAAATCTTTTGTTTTCAAAAAAACACCAATTGTTGAACACTTTGAATCAATTTTTCTCAGCCTTGCCGAAACATCGTGTATATGAATAGCAAGTTCATTTTTCAGGTAGTTTCTGTCTGAAGTAAACTCCGGAAATGATTTTGAATCACTAATAGATTTCGGAAGTTCTGTTTCATTGGATATAGGCGATGTCATGATTCCCATAAGCTCTGATTTTGTTGATAATCCGTTTTTTCCGAAATGATTTTTTATCCAGTTATCATCTCTTTTAATATAATCATACGCCGTTTTGATACTGTAACCGTGCATTTTAGGAGCAAGTCGCCTTCCTACTCCCCAAACCTCTCCTATTTCGGAATTTTTTAACAATTTTATTTTTGTTAATTTTCCTGCTACTGCTATTCTGTATTTTGTATTTTTTGCTTTATCAGAAGCAAGTTTTGCAAGAGTTTTTGTACTTGATATACCAATAGAAACCGGAATGCTAGTTTCTTTTAAAATTTTTTCCTGTAATGACTTTGCCAAATCAAAATAATTTTTACCGTATAGTTTTGTAAGTCCAGTAAAATCAACAAATGCTTCATCTATTGAATACACCTGCACATTAGGACTAAAATCACGCAAAATATTCATAACTGATTTTGAAATTTTAGTATAAGCATAATGATTAGCGCTTATATAAATACAATCCGGAAATTGTTCAACCGCCTGAAAGAGAGGAATTCCCATCGGAACACCCAATTTCTTTGCCTCACGAGAACGTGATATAACACAACCTCTGTCTCCGGATACAACGCTAACCGGAAGTCCGTTAAGCTCCGGATTAAGTTTTCTTTCACATGAAACAAAAAAACTGTCACAATCTATTAATGCTATGTACTTTTGATTTGTCATAATCAGTCAAAAATATATTTAACTTTTTTCTCTATATTATCGTAAATTTTTTTCTGCGGATAAATTTCCATTAAAAGACCTTCTCTATATCTTTTTGCAAACCATTTTTGAAATTTCAAAATTTCATTAATATCAGTAGACGAAAATTTTTCAATTCTTTTCCCGCCTTTAATTTGTATCATTTTATACAGAGCTTCTGTTTGTTCATTTGACGAAATATCCAGCATATTAACAGTTTAGCACATTAATTGTTAATTTTTATAAATTTTTTTTATTTTTATAGCAAAAAATTTTTTTACTGTTTTTCATGCAGTATTACAGGGGGAATATATGAAGATATTAAAAATAGAAAACAATACTGTATTTGGAAATAACAAACAATTAAACAGAGAGCTTATAGCAAAACTAAAAGCTTCAAAAGAAAGTCAAGGATACATGAACGAACTTCTTCGTTTGAATGATTATGTTAACAAACTTGAAAAAAGATTACGTAAAATGGATGAAGCCGGCAATATGCCGGTATCAGTTGCAGATATGGGAGAAATTTTTGTAACTTTGAAAAGCTCACTTTGTGATTGGGTAAGTAATCTTTTCCCTGAACTAAAATATGCATCAAGAGAATATAGATTATATAAAGCAGAAATGGATAAAAGAGAAGTTGGCGGTACAAGACATTGGCTAAAAAGTATCACAACAGATATAGAAATGACAAATAATATAGAAGATGCTGATGATGAAATATCAAAAGTTATTGATGAATATAATAAAGAAAATCATGGAAGTAGTAATGTTGTATCAGATGATTTAAAGAAAATGCCCGGTGCAAAATTTGTTACAGAATATATACCAACTTCTTTTGCTAAAAAAGGATTTGCCGGACTTGGCGGAATGAATGAACTTAAAGAGCTTTTAAATGAAAGGATAATAAGCTTCTTAAAAAATCCTGAACAAGCAAAACAAGACGAAATAGAATATGGTATAGAAATTCCTAAAGGCATTCTTATGTATGGTCCTCAAGGGTGCGGAAAAACAACAATTATTGAAGTTTTATCAGTAGAAGCCGGAGTACCTTTATTAAAAGTCTCTTCTGCAAAAACCGGTTCAAAATATATTCATGATACTTCTGAACGAATAAATGATGCATTTGAATATGCAAAAGAATATGCTAAAAAAATAGGAAAACCAGTAATAATGATGATTGATGATGCTGACGGACTTTTGGCTTCCAGAAGAGAAGATGCTCAAAGACATCATACAGAAGAAATGTCTACATTTTTAGACTGTATACAAAATGCAGGTGAAAGTAATGTAGTCGTAATTGCTGCAACTAATAAATATGATTTAATAGATGATGCAGCTAAAAGTCGATTTGAAGAACAAATATATGTAGGACTTCCTGATTTTGAAGCAAGAAAATCATTGGTTAAATTGTTCATGAGTTCATATACTAAGGGCAGAGAACTTGCGAATAATGAAGAAGCTCTTAATTATATTGCTAAAATATTAGATTCTTTCCCAACTCGTGATATAAAAATGATAAGTAAAAAAGCCGCTTTAGAAGCAAAACACGATAACAGAAGAAATGTTGAAGTCAGAGATTTTGAAAAAATAGCTTCTCAGGAACAAAAAAGAAAAGTTAAAGAAGATAAATTTAAACCAAATAGTGAAAGAAAATTAATTGGTTTTTCAAATTAATGTCTCTTCCATTTTAAAACACAGTCAACTATAATATACGTATGTTAAAAAAACTTACGGGGAAATTTTCTATTCATTTTTGTTTGATAATAACTTCTTTATTATCAATTTTCCCGTTTATATGGTTAACTTCTACTTCTCTAAAAGGTTTAAACGAAGATATTTTTGCATATCCGCCAAAATTAATTCCGACTGATTTTTCTTTTCAAAACTATATTGATGTTTGGGGAAAAGTAGATTTTATGGGGTATTTTTGGAATAGTGTTATTGTAGCTGCACTCACTGTTATTTTAAATCTGATTCTTTCATCGCTTGCTGCTTATCCGCTTGCCAGAATGCAGTTTAATGGCAAACGAATATTCTTTTTCTCAATTCTCGCAACAATAATGATACCATTTCAGGCAATTATGCTTCCCGTTTATATAATAACGCTCAAACTTCACTTAATAGACAGTGTTAATAATGTTATGGGATATATTGGTCTAGTAATGCCATTTGCCGTAAGTGCTTTTGGTATATTTTTAATGCGTCAGGCATTTCTAAAAGTTCCAAGAGAAGTAGAAGAAGCTGCTATTGTTGACGGATGTAACGTTTTTCAAATGTTTATAAGAATTGTTGTTCCAATGGTTAAACCGACACTTGCAGTACTTGCTGTTTTTACTTTTATAGGTTCTTGGGGTGAATTTTTATGGCCCAGTATTATGCTTACAAAAGACAGTATGTACACTCTTCCTGTCGGAATTAATAATCTTCAGGGAATGTTTTCTTCAAATTGGAGATTTATCGCTGCAGGTTCAATAATTTCAACCATACCAATTATCATATTTTTCTTAATGATGCAGAGATATTTTATATCAGGTGAAAATGACGGTGCCGTAAAGGGCTAAAATTATTGTCTCAATCTTCCTACTGATACTGCAGTATTAAGCATATCACCGTTTGTTGTAACTACGCGGGCTAAACTTTCATAGTTTCTTGATGTGCTTATTGTATTAATCATTTCTTTAATTACATTTGTATTAGAAAGTTCTAACATGTGCTGCTGTATGGTAAATTTTTCAGAACGCAGTTCCGGATTATTTACAGGATCTTTAGGTATAAATTTTGTATCTGCTATTTCAAATAAATCATCTTTATCTGAAAAATCCCAAACACCTATTGTTTGCATCGGAAATTTTTGTATTCCTACATTCATTTCTATATTACCGCTTTCACCTACAACAATTTCAACTTTATCTCTAAGTAAATCAGGATCTAAATCCTCAGGTATCATTCTGATTCTTCTGTTATGAATATCAAGAACATATTCACCTTGTTTTGTTACAAGATAATCATCAGAATTAATCATAAAAGAACCGTTTCTTGTATAAGATTCTTTTCCGTCAATATCACGAATTTTAAAGAATCCGTCACCTTCAATTGCTAAATCATAAGGATTTGCAGTATCTGTAAGTGCTCCCTGAGTAAAATCATGCGTATAATTAAGAGCTTCACTTCCAACACTCAATGTACCTAAATATCTGGTTGTATCATTCCTTAAAATATTTTCTGATTGAGTATAAACAGCTGATTGCATAATATCTTTAAAACGCAAAGAACCTTTTTTATACCCGATAGTATTTACGTTAGCTAAATTATTAGCTGTCGTATCATTCATATCCATAAGAGCAAGCATTCCGTTTGCGCAAGATTCTAATCCTCTTACTATCATTAGTTTGCTCCTTTCATTCTTTCATACTTTCCGAGTACATTTTTTACATAATTTTGTGTTTCTTGGTAAGGCGGTATTCCGCCATACTTTTTAACTGCATTTGGTCCTGCATTATATGCGGCAAGTGCAAGTGACTTATTGTTATCAAATCTGTCCATTAATCCTTTTAAATATTTTGTTCCACCTTCAATATTTTGCTCCGGATCATACGCATTTGTAACACCCAGCCCTTGAGCAGTTCCGGGCATTAATTGCATAAGTCCCATTGCACCGCATTTTGAAGTTGCATTTGGATTAAATCCTGATTCTTGATTAATAACAGCTTTGACAAAATCAGCATCCAAACCGTTTTGGTTTGCATACTTATCAATAAGTTCATTAATTTCCCCTCTGGTAACCGTTGACGGATTTTTTGAATTTTCTACTTTTGTGTCTAAAATCTTTTGAAAGTCTTCGCTTGGCTTTGGTGTATTATAAGCCATAAGTGATTGAAATCCTTTTTCAATCGATTGAATACGTTGTAAAGTTATATCTAAGCTCGTAAGATTCATATTCTTACGTCCTTCCTGTTTTATACTTACCAAGTCTGAAGGTATAATCCTCCAAAAATAGTGTAATAGATATTTATTGAAGCAACATCAATCAAAAGGTTAAAATATTAAAATTAAAATAAACCATTTGGTCTATATTTACTTTTTTATTCCGTTTGCCCAATCTCTTGCAAGCATTTCACCTTTACCTTCTGGTTTAACCTTTATTAATCTCAAAATTCCATCACCTGTTTTAACATCAATTCCAAATTTTGAAAATCTTACAAAAGAACCTGTTTCACTATCTATATTTTCGTCTAATGGTTCTGTTTCAAGAACTTTTATTATTTTATCTTGGAAAATAAAATATGCTCCGGGACATTTATAAACTCCTCTAACAAGATTATGAATACTTTTAGCGGATTTTGTCCAATCTATTTGGCATTCTTCTTTTTTAAGTTTTTCTGCAAAACAAACTCCGTTTTCACATTGTTTTTGAGGATGAAGAGTTCCTGATTTTAATCCTATAAGAGTTTTTTCAAGAAGTTCAGGTGAATGAGAAGCACATATTTCAAAAAGTTCTACACAATTCATTTTAGGTGTAATTTCAATCGGCTCTTTCATACAAATATCACCGCAATCAAGTCCTAATTCGGTTATCATTGTACAAATACCTGTTTCTTTATCACCATTTATTATTGCACGCTGTATTGGATTTGCACCTCTGTATTTAGGAAGAAGTGATACATGAAGATTTATTGTTTCAAATTTTGGTATATCAAGAACTTCCTGAGATAAAATTTGACCGAATGCAAATGTTACAAAAAAATCAGGTTTAAGATTTCTTAAAGCCTCAATAATTTCAGGTTCTTTTCTTATAGATTTTGGTTGAAAAACTTGTAATTTATGTTCTGATGCAAATTGTTTTATTGGACTCGGAGTAAGCTTATGTCCTCTGCCTGATGGTTTATCAGGCTGAGTAACAACTGCCAAAACATCAAATTTATCGGAATTATAAAAATGTTCTAATGATTTAAGTCCGATATCTGGTGTCCCAAAAAATACTATACTTATTTTTTCCATATTTATTTTTTTTCTTCTGTATCTTTTTTAACTCTCTCTTCTAGAATTTTATCTATTTGAGGCTGTAATTCAGGTTCATTAAGAAGTTTATCTACTTCTACAGGAGGAAGATTACATTTTTTAAGTTGTTCTTCAGTATCAAATCTATTTATGGAATGGTCTATAAATAATATTCCGTCAAGATGGTCAAATTCATGCTGAATTGCACGAGCAAGAAGTGTACCATCTTTTGCTTCCATAACAAAAGAACGTCCGTTTCTGTCTATAGCTTTTATCATAATATTAGAATATCTTCTTACATCAGTAAAAGCTTCCGGAAAACTCAAACAACCTTCATGACTAATACATGCTCCTGATTTTTTAATTATTTTCGGATTTATAAAAACCATTGGATTTAATGGTTCATCATTTGTTGAAACATCTATTACAAAAATTCTGTAGTTTTCACCAACCTGCGGAGCAGCAAGTCCGACACCATTTTCGTTATACATTGTGTCAAACATATCATCTATTAAATTTTTTATTTTTTGAGATACTTTGTGAACTTCCTTAGAAGGTTCTCTAAGAGAAGGTTCACCATATTTTACAACTTTTCTTATAGACATAATTAATTCCTCTTTGATTAATATTTTAGCATAAAATGAGCTGACTAAAAAAAATAATAATTTTTTATTTTCTAAAATAATTTTCCAAACCTTCTTGAAGATCTATTATTTTTAAATGGTTTTCTAGCATAGTTTGATTTCTGCCTTCGTATGCCGATGTATAATTTTCATTTTCATCTATTGCTAAATTAAAATATTTTAGAGCTTCATCTAATTTATCTTGAAGATAATATGCCATTCCTATAAGTGTATATTCTATTTCTTTGTTATCTGAATTTTCTATGGCTTCTGTATAAAATTCTATAGATTTATCAAAATTTTTCTCAAATAATTCTAAATTTCCAAGTCCTCTAAGAACAGCAGAATTATTTTTATCTATATTATATGCTTCTAAAAGTGTATTTTTACCTTCTTTAAAATCAGATTTATCATATTCTGCTTTTGCTTTATTTATAAGATTAAGAAGAATTATTTTTTTATTAATTCTGTTAAAAAAATCAGCTATTTCATTAAGTTTTTTTATTTCTTCTTCCATAATTAAAGTGATTATATCAAATGATAAATTTTTCATCAATAATTATATTTATTAATTTATATAAATATATAAATTAATCATCTTCATAATAAGCTCTTATTATTTGTAGAAAACTATCTAAAATTATTAATAATATAATATTTATGGTGTATAAAAATTTGTAGAAAATTATGTATAAAAATGTATAAAAATATCAAGTTATCTACAAAAGTAAAATAATAAATAAAAATAAAAATAAAAATGTATAAAATTATTCAAAACAAACAAACTTTTCTACACACTTTTCTACAAAAAAATACAAAGTTTTATACATATAAAAATTCATGAGATAATAAAATTATGATAATAAAAACATTTATAAAACCACCAATAGAAAATAATAATTATTTAATTATAGATGAAGAAACAAAAAAAGCGGCCTTAGTAGATTGCTCGTCTTTTGATAATGAAATAATAAATTCTCTGGAAGAACAAAAAGCAGAATTAGAATATATTTTATTAACCCATGGTCATTTTGACCATATTATGGGAATAAATAATTTATTAGAATATTTTGATGAAAAAAATATAAAAAGACCTATTATATATATTCATAAAGAAGATATAAGACAAATGGAACTTTCTAATCAATATCTTTCTTATTTGGAAATGCCCGGAATTAAAATACCAAAAGCAGATAAATACATAGAAGATAATGAAATTATAAAACTTGGTAATACAATTATAAAAGTAATCCATACACCTGGGCATACACAAGGCAGTGTTTGCTATTTAGCCGGCAATGATTTATTTTCAGGTGATACAATTTTTAGAGAGTGTGTAGGAAGATGTGACTTGGAAGGCGGTGATTTTACACAAATAGTAGAAAGTATAAAAAGCAGAATTTTTACACTTCCTGATGATGTAAAAATTTACCCAGGTCATGGAAGCTTTACAACAGTTGGATGGGAAAAAATAAATAATAATTTTACATAAAAATAAAAAAGCCGTACCACTGTCTATCGAAATAATTTAAAATAGATTTTGTCTATAAAACCTACTTCTTAAAATTATAACACCCGCAAGGCTTGTCTTAGTGCTGCTGTGTTTCCACCCTGACACGGTTCGACATCTTGCGCCATTATATTCTAAGCTATCAACAATCCTATAAACATAGGCAATTTTAAATTACCCCTCACAACAGGCTCTGCACCCCGCATAAAGCGCTCGGGTCGAGAGATTCGCTAAATCCCCGTGGAGTACGGCATGCGAAATTGTAGCATGAAGATTATAAAATAACAAGATATTTAGATTAAGTGTATAAGAAACATTTATTGACATATATTTTTACATGTAATACAATATTGCTAATGTGTAACCGGGTCGGAATTAAAAACCTTACCGGTATAGTATAAATTAAGGAGAAAAATTATGACATCAAAAAAATTTTTATTCACGTCCGAATCAGTAACAGAAGGACATCCCGACAAAGTATGCGACCAAATATCCGATGCGATTTTGGACGAATTTTTATCGAAAGATTCAACATCACGTGTTGCAGCTGAAACCACAGCAACAACAGGTATGGTATTAGTTTGTGGTGAAATTACTTCAAACTGCTATGTAGATATTCCTCAGGTTGTTAGAAACACAATTAAAAATATTGGTTATTCAGGAACATCAGGTGGTGGTTTTGATGCTGATACTTGTGCTGTTTTAACAAGTATTGATGAACAGTCTGTTGATATAGCAGGCGGTGTTAATAAAGCTTTAGAAAGCCGTTCTGATAGTGCAATAACTTCTACAAGTGAAACTTCAGATATAGGAGCAGGCGACCAAGGTATTATGTTTGGTTTTGCATGTAATGAAACACCTGAACTTATGCCTTTACCAATAAGTTTAGCTCATAAACTTTCATACAGACTTTCTCAAATTAGAAAAGAAGGTCTTGTAAATTACTTAAGACCTGATGGAAAATCTCAAGTAACAGTTGAATATGTAGATGGTAAACCTTCAAGAATACATACAATTCTTATTTCTACTCAACATGCACCTGAAATTAACGGCATAAGTGATAATTCAAAAGTTCAATCAATTATTGCTTCAGATTTGAAGAAATTAGTAATTGACTATGTATTTGAAACAGAATCAATTAAACCGGATAGTGATACAATCATACTTATTAACCCGTCAGGAAGATTTGTAGTTGGCGGACCTCAAGGTGATACAGGTTTAACAGGTCGTAAAATTATAGTTGATACTTATGGCGGATATTCTCGTCACGGCGGCGGAGCTTTCTCAGGAAAAGATCCGACGAAAGTTGACAGATCAGCAGCTTATGCAGCAAGATATGTTGCTAAAAATATTGTAGCAGCAGGAATTGCAGACAAGTGCGAAATAGAACTTGCTTATGCAATCGGTAAAGCAGAACCTGTTTCGATATTTGTTGATACATTCGGTACAGGTAAAATTTCAGATGATGAAATTTCTAATATCGTTAGCAAAAACTTTGACCTTAGACCATCTGCAATTATTTCTAACTTTGATTTAAGAAATCTTCCTGCTAAAAACGGCGGAAAATTCTATCAAAAATTAGCTGCATATGGTCACGTAGGAAGAACAGATATTATTGTTCCTTGGGAACAACTTGATAAGGTTGATATTCTAAAAAAGTCATTAACTAATTCTTGTGCTGTATGCTAAGAATTAAATAATATTAAAAAAAATCGGTCTTATATTTTTAAGACCGATTTTTTGTTTTAATATGTTATTTTTCCAAGAACAACTCGTTTAGAAGCACCTGTACAAGAAGGAATATTACTTGGAATATTATAAAAATTGCAGTATCCGAGAAGTGCAAATGCCATTACTTCTTTAAAATTATTAGAAATTCCGTAGTCTTCATGTGTTTTTAATTCTATTCTTTGAGGAAGATAATTTCTCAAAAATTTCATTATAGTTTTATTATACGCTCCGCCTCCGCCAATAATAGCAGTATCAACATGAACAGACGGATAAACAAATCTTTCGTATGCCTGCGCAATTGTTTTTGCAGTAAGTGCAGTAAGAGTTGTTATAATGTCTTTTGGTTCACTTGGAGCTGTTTTTAAAATATTTTCTATATATTTTGTTGAAAAATATTCTCTTCCTGTTGTTTTAGGAGGTTCTAAAAAGTAATATTCATCCTGAAGCAAACAATCTAACCAGCTTTCGCATACATTTCCCTCATTAGCTATTAATCCGTCTTTATCATATTTTTGGTTAAATAATTTTTGGACACAGTAATCAATCATTATATTTCCGCATCCTGTGTCAAAACCAAATGTTGCACAATCATCACTGACGACAGTTACATTTGAAATTCCGCCAATATTTTGTACCAGAGAGTTTTTGAACCATTTTTCATCTGCAAAACATACTAACGGTGCTCCTTGACCTCCAAAAGCAATATCTTTTTCTCTGAAATTAGAAACAACAGAACATCCTGTTTTTGCTGCAATTACTGCACTTTCTCCGATTTGAAACGTACTTTTTAAAGATATATTATCCAGTTTTTTATCAAAAGGATAGTGATAAATTGTTTGACCGTGACTGGAAATGAAATCCGGTTTACCGAATTCTTCAATAAGAATGTTAGAAGCATTAGCAAAACATTCACCGACTGCAAAATTTAGCTGGCAAAGTTCTTTTACGGAAATCTCTTCTCTAAAAGCCGAAAAAATCTTTGCTCTAATATGTTCTGGGTATGGATAATTAATTCCTTCGATAAGTTTAACGCTTAAATCAGGATAGACTTCGCACAATCCTGCATCAATTGAATCACAAGACGTTCCTGACATTAAACCTATAATTTTTTTTGGCTCTTTTTCTTCCATAACAGTCGAATTGTAACATTTTAAAAGAAAAATAGCAATTTTAAGTTATTATTTTTCAATTTTTACAGGCATATTATCAAGAAGTTCCACAAAATCAAATTGCTCTTCCAAAATATCTTTTGATAAATGTTCTTCTTTAGCAGATAATATTATTTCATCAACGGGTTTTCCGCTTATAAAAATATTATCGGCGAGTGCTTTTGAATTAATACGAGTTTTTAAACCGTCTCCCTTTTGTCCTGCAATAACGGTTGTCGGAACACCTTGTCTAAATAATGATTCATATAATTCTTCTATTAAATTAAAACTTTCTTTTGAACCTTTTATATTTGGATCATATTTTATTCCGCCTGTAATAAATGCATGTACTTCGTCAAAACTGTTTTTTAATTTTCCTCTTAAATTTTCTATGATTTTTGTGATATTACCATCAATATTTTTTAAAGATTCCAATTCAGGAGCAGAATTTGCTATAAACTTATTTTTTCCTGCCCATGCCGTTAATCCGACACAAGATCCTAATCCTTCCAGATACGAGTCTGAAACTAAGTTATAATATTTACCATGACTCATTGTTAAATCATGTCCTAAACTATTACCTACAACCCTTGGATAATTATTTGTCGGTATAATTATTTTTTTAGCTAAAATTATTTTCATATACAACTCCTTTATTTAGTAAAAACTTGTAAAAATATAATTTGCTTATAATAAAATTTAAAACAAAAATTTATGATAAAATATCAATATAAAGGAGTTAAAAATGCTATTAGGTGTAAATATAGATCACGTTGCAACATTAAGAAACGCAAGAGGCGGAATTGAGCCTGATGTTTTATCTGCCGCAAGATTATGTTTAGAATGCGGAGTAGCTTCTATTACTACTCACTTGAGAGAAGACAGACGTCACATAAAAGATGAAGATGTAGAAGCGATAAGAATGCTTAGACGTGTAAGACTGAATTTAGAAATGGCTATGACGGATGAAATGCAGGAAATTGCCCTAAGACTCAGACCTCACGCAGTTTGTATAGTTCCGGAAAAAAGACAGGAATTAACAACAGAAGGCGGTTTAGATGTTGAAGGACAATTAGAAAGAGCTATAAAATTTACAAAACCTCTTTTGGAAAAAAATATAGAAGTAAGTTTCTTCATTGACCCTGATGTGCATCAAATCGCTGCGGTTTCTAAGACGGGGGCTCCTTTTATTGAACTTCATACGGGAAGATACTCGGAAGTATTTGGAACAGGCGAAGAAGAACGTGCTTTTGAAGATCTTAAAGGTGCTGCTATTTTTGCTCAAAATTTCGGTTTAAAAGTTAATGCAGGGCATGGTTTAAATTATCATAATGTAAAAAGAATGCACGAAATTCCAAATTTGGTCGAACTAAATATAGGACATTCAATTATTGCACGTTCGATTTTTGTAGGTTTGGAGAAAGCGGTAAAAGAAATGAAAGCACTCTGTGAAGGGGAGTAAAATGAAATCAAAAGAAGAAATTATAGAAGAAATGCAGCTTGTTGTTGAGCAAATGAGACTTGATGATATAGAAGAAAATCCTGATTCAGAGAACGAATATTTTACATGTCATGCTTGTGGAAGTGATAAACCTTTAGCCGGTTCCGTTCAATATGGTACGTACAGACTTTGTAATGACTGTGTTTTGCTTGCAGAGGTCGGTTTTGAGCTTGGACAAATTAAAGAAATTGAAGAATTGATCGATGCCATGGAAGATAAACGTCTTGAAGCAGATTGTGAATTTATCAAAAACGAAGAAAAAAGAATGCAGAATTAAAGTTTAATATTGTTTTAAAATATCAACCTTTTGATTGATGTCAGTAGATTAAAAATAGTTTATATTATAGTTGGGAAGAGGTAGGTATAAAAGGATAAAACCTTAATCTATCGCTTAAATATGGTAAGTTAGAATATTACGGTTCTAAAAAGCGAGGATAAAATATGCTAAGAGCTTTAACAACTGCGGCTACAGGTATGATAGCACAACAAAATTACCTTGATGTTATTGCAAATAACGTTGCAAACGTTAATACAACAGGTTATAAACAATCCCGTATCGAATTTCAGGATTTGCTTTCTCAGGCAGCCAGAACACCGGGTGCGTTAATGAACCAAGGTACATATCAACCTGTTGGTATTGAAATTGGATTAGGTGTCAAAACCGCTGCTACAACAAGAGTCTTTACACAAGGTGTTGCAATTTCAACAGGCAGAAGCCTTGATATAGAAATCGAAGGTGACGGCTTCTTACAGGTTATGAAAGAAGATGGTTCGCTTGCATATACTCGTGACGGTTGTTTGCAAGTTGACTCTCTTGGTCAATTATGTACAAATGACGGTCTTTTAATCCAGCCGTCTGTTTCTATTCCTCGTGACGCTACAGAAATTACGATTACTCAAGACGGTAATATTTCTGTAACTCTTCCGGGACAAACCCAACAATCAACAGTTGGTTCACTTCAATTGGTTAAATTCCAAAACCCTGCAGGGTTGTTGTCTATAGGTCATAATTTATATAAAGAAACTCAAGCTTCCGGTAACCCTGTTCAAGATACTCCGGGACAAAACGGTTTAGGTTTGATTCAACAAGGTATGCTTGAAGGTTCTAACGTACAAATTGTAGATGAGCTTGTTGGTTTGATTAAGGCACAACGTGCATTTGAATCAAACTCTAAGTTAGTATCAGCATCAAGCAACATTCTTCAAGTTACGAATAATATGGCTTAGCGATAGATAAGGGATAGATGTCGGTAAATGGAAATTTGGGAGAATATCTCTTGAATATTAAAAGTGGAGAAAAAACTAAACAAAGAACATTAACTATGAAAATTTTTACACTTTCATTGTTAATGTTTTTTACTGCATTAAATGCAAATGCTCAAGTTATTACATCCGCTCAAGTAAAAACAGATGTTGCCAAACTTTTTGAAAACAATTATAAAAAAATAACAGATGGTGATGTTGAAGTAAAAATTACTGGAACTCAGTTTTCTGAACTTCAACTTCCTGACGGTAAAATTACATATAAAATAACAGGAGGAGGGGATAAAATTCTTCCTCGTGATGTAAAAAGAGTTGATATTCTTGTTGACGGAAATATAATAAGAACTCTCAATCTTCCGGCACAAACAAGTGTTTATAAAGAAGTTCTTGTTGCAAAAGACTTTATAGACAGAGAACAAACACTTTCAAAAGAAACGACTATTGTAAAAAAAATGGATGTAGCTATGAGAGCTAATTATGTTCTTGATGAAAGCATGCTCTCAAAAGAAATTACAACCAGAAAAATTTTCCAAAAAGGCGAAATTATAGATAAAAGATTTGTTAAAATGCGACCCGATGTTGCACGGAATTCGGATGTAAGAATTTTCTTTGTATCCAAAGGTTCCGTAATGATTACGATTGACGGAAAAGCAATGTCAGACGGCATGCTCGGAGATTATATTAACGTCGAAAACAGAAACTATAAAAGAGTTTATAACGGAAAAATTATTGGTGAAAACAGAATATTGGTTAATATTTAACTATATTTTCCGCCATGTTTTGTTTTAAAATTTTCTTCCGCAATTTGTTTTGCTTCTTCTTCCGTATATTTGTATTTTGAAAGACTCGGAACAAGTCTTCCGTTTGATTCACGCATTAGTTTTTTCTTAACTAAATACGGATAATCTTCATTCCCGAAAAGTTCGCCGTTATGAATAGCATTTATAATATCGTCTACATACATCTGTGTGTAAATAGGAATATTGGGAAATCTGTTTATAAATGTTTCAAGCGGTAAATCTTCTCTATACCTGTTGCCGTTTGCCGATACTAGCATAAAATTGCCAATATGATTAGAACCGCCTCTGGAAGAAGGTGTTATATGTTCTATTGTAGCTGTAGAGGCTATAAATATACGCCTTGCTGCTTCTGTCTGTGTACGTGTAGAATATTTTACAACAAATGCATTTCTGCTTGTTCCGGATGTCGGAAGAAAAATGGCCCTGTCTTTTATGGAAGACAATATTTCTTTCTCGTTTTCTTTTGGTTTAATTTCATTAAGAGAAGATAGGAATGTTTTACGTTTAAAACAATCCTGTTTATCATTTGCAAGAATTATTTCTCTGCATCTGGTTGTTTTTTCTCTGACTTTTAAAGCAGTTGAAGGTGAAAGTCCTCTTGTTAATAAATCTACATCATCTAAAACACAAAATTCTTCAAGCTTTAATCTCATAATACAGTTATGATAGAGCATTTGAAGACAATTTTGTAAATCATCATCAGGATTTAATGCAACAAAATCTTTAAAAATTGCATAAACAGATTTTTCTGTTCTTTGCATACAGTTTTGATAATCACCTAAAAGGTTAACTATATCTAAACCATTCACACATTTTTCCAGTTTTTTTTCGAACCCTCGCAGAGCGTTTCCGGGTATCATTTTTATACCTGTATAAGGACAGGTAATATTGCGGAGTTTTCTAAGTGGTTTTCCGGCCGAAGTCGAACCCTCAAACGGAATTCCGTAAATGTATTCTATAGTTTTTTCATAACTTTTGGATGCCACAAACTCATGATAACAGATTTTTCAGGGTGTAACAAGAGGAATAAAATAAGTATACAAAATTTAAACACAATGATAAAATATAGTCTATACTGTTTAAATTGTGGAGAAAGTTATGGAAGATAAATTAAGATTAAATACAAAATTATTCGGATTCGACGGGATTATAGGAAGGCGGGATTTTTTCCTTAACGGAGTATTAATATCTGCCATTGCACTTATATATTCTCTTCCATATATGGGATGGCTATATTCTCATATCGGCACAATAGAAGATTTTTTTCACGCAAATGCTATGTTTTTGGAAGCTTCTATCTGGCTTAAATTGTTTGTAATCTTAGGAAAAATTGCAGTATGTATTCTATTTGGCTCAAATATCTATAGAAGGCTGAATGATATTTTTGGTGAAGTCAAATCAA
>Ga0247610_10002682_pt1 | contig 20249 bp, 10 predicted proteins | sample 174DNAGHGhighgp2_FD_193483 | JGI IMG/M metagenome (GOLD analysis project Ga0247610, IMG submission 193483) | Sheep rumen microbial communities from Palmerston North, Manawatu-Wanganui, New Zealand - 1742 DNA GHGhigh gp2 | ecosystem: Host-associated > Mammals > Digestive system > Stomach > Rumen...
CCTGCTGTTCGAGCGCTTTCTGAACCCCGACCGTATCTCACTGCCTGATATTGATACCGACTTCGACGACGACGGTCGCGGCAAGGTGCTGAAGTGGGTCATGGACAAGTACGGCCATGAGAACTGTGCCCACATCATCACCTATGCCTCGATGGCCACGAAGAACTCTATCAAGGACGTGGCGCGCGTTGAAAAGCTGCCGCTGGCCATGTCGAACGCCCTTTGTAAGGCCATCCCCGACCGTCTGCCCGACGGTATGAAGATGAACCTGCCTAATGCCATCAAGTGTACGCCGGAATTGCGCGATGCTGAAGCCTCTGCCGACCCCGTGCTGGCCAACACCATCAAATATGCCAAGATGCTCGAGGGCACCGTCCGTGGCACGGGCATCCATGCCTGCGGCTTTATTATCTGCCGCGACCCCATCTCTGACTGGGTGCCCGTCTCCACCGCCGACGACCCAGACTTCAAGGACACGAAGACCAACTGCACGCAGTACGACGGACACGTCATTGAGTCGACGGGGCTTATCAAGATGGACTTCCTCGGCCTGAAGACACTCTCGGAGCTGAAGGAGGCCTGTGCCAACATCAAGCTGACGCGTGGCATTGACGTTGACCTTGACACCATACCCATCGACGACCCGAAGACCTACGAGCTGTACCAGCAGGGCCGTACCATCGGCACGTTCCAGTTCGAGTCGGCGGGTATGCAGAAATACCTGCGCGAGCTGCACCCCACGGTGTTCGAGGACCTCATAGCCATGAACGCCCTCTACCGTCCCGGGCCTATGGACTACATCCCCTCGTTCATTGCCCGTAAGAACGGCCGCGAGGAAATCAAGTACGACATCCCCTGTATGGAGAAGTACCTGAAGGACACCTACGGCATCACCGTCTATCAGGAGCAGGTGATGCTGCTCTCGCGACAGCTGGCCGACTTCACCCGTGGCGAGAGCGATGCCCTGCGTAAGGCCATGGGTAAGAAGAAAAAGGATATCGTCGATGCCATGAAACCCAAGTTCATTGACGGCGGCAAGAAGAACGGCCACGACCCGAAGGTGCTCGAGAAGATTTGGGCCGACTGGGAGAAGTTCGCCTCCTACGCCTTCAACAAGTCGCACGCTGCCTGCTACTCATGGGTGGCCTACCAGACGGCCTACCTGAAAGCCAATTTCCCTGCCGAGTTCATGGCTGCCATCATGAGCCGCCGCCGTGACCAGATAACCGAAATCACCAAGCTCATGGACGAGTGCAAGCAGATGGGTATTGCCACGCTGGGGCCCGATGTCAACGAGTCGTACCAGAAGTTCGGTGTGAACCACAAAGGCGAAATCCGCTTCGGACTCGCCGCCATCAAGGGCCTTGGCGACTCCGCTGCCCAGGCTATCATCGACGAGCGCGAGAAGAACGGCCCCTACCGCAGCATCTTCGACTTTGCCCAGCGCGTCTCCTTTGCCAATGTCAACCGCAAGGCTTACGAGTCGCTGGCACTGAGTGGCGGCTTCGACTCCTTCGGCATCCGCCGCGAGGAGTTCTTTGCCGAGAATGCCAAGGGCGAAATGTTCCTCGACACCCTGGTGCGCTATGGTCAGCTCTACCAGCAGGAGAAACAACAGGCCCAGAACTCGCTCTTCGGCGCCTTTGACGACGGTGTGGAGATTGCTACGCCGCCCATCCCGAAGACCGATGTGCGCTGGAGCGACATCGAGAAACTGAACAAGGAGCGCGACTTGGTGGGTATCTACCTCTCTGCCCATCCGCTGGACGAATATAAGATAGTGCTCGACAACCTGTGCAACACCAAGTGCGCCGAACTGGCCGACGTGGATAAACTGGCCGACCGCGAGGATGTTATCCTTGGCGGCATCGTTACCAATGTGCGTACCGGACTTACTAAGACCGGCAAGTCCTACGGTATCGTTACCTTAGAGGATTTCGAGAGTTCCGGCGAACTGGCCATGTTCGGCGAGGACTGGGGCATGCGGGCCGGTATGTTTTCCATCGGTGCCTCCGTTTACGTCACGGGTAAGATCAAGCCACGCTTCCAGTATAACGAAGACGGTCCCAAGGACCTGAAGGTGACAGGCGTGGAGTTTCTGCAGACGGTGAAGGAGAAGGCTATCGACCGTATCACTATCCAGATGACCACCGACCTGCTGAATGACCAGATTGTGACAGAACTGGGTGAGCTCGTCAACGAGCATCCCGGCAAGACGAAACTCTTCTTCCAGTTGCGCGACTCTATGGGTAAGCACCACGTGCTGCTGCGCTCTAAGAACAGTATGGTCGACGTGCGCCATGCGCTGATAGACTATATTGAGCGTACTGAGGCACTCGACTATAAGATTAATTGAGATATTGGCACGATTTTTGCAATTTGATTTTTGAACAAATAAAAAAAGGAAAGAATTATGGAAGTACAAATCACAAGTGAGAACTTTGAGAGTCTGAAGAACGGCCAGCAGCCGTTAGTCGTTGATTTCTGGGCCACCTGGTGCGGACCGTGCCGCATGGTAGCTCCTGTCATTGAGGAACTGGCCAAGGAGTACGACGGCAAGATTACCGTCGGCAAATGCGACGTTGAGGAGAATGAGGACCTGGCTGCCGAGTTCGGTATCCGCAACATCCCCACCATCCTGTTCTTCAAGGGTGGCGAGGTCGTTGACAAACTGGTGGGTGCCCAGGGCAAGGCCAAATTAGATGAGAAATTCAAAAGTCTGCTCTGAGCCATGCCCAGTTTTGAAGACGAGCTTCGCATGGACGAAGAGGAGAACCGCCGGGAGATTGCATTTATCCGCGAGCGGTTGCCGCAGGAGTTGAAGACCACCTTCTCCGAGGACGACCTCTACTATTTCCTGGATACCATTGTCGACTATTACTATGATAGTGGCATCCTGGATTCAACGGAGGATGAGGTGGAAATTGACCTGCAGAAGGTGGCTGATGCCGTGACCGAACAGGCTCGCCGCGACAAGGTAGGGAAATTCGACCCTGAAGATGTCTACTATGTTGTAGAGGCAGACATGGACTTTCAGGAACAAAACCTTGACTAAGACACATTGACAGACTTTGCCGCTATGAACCTCTTGAAGCGAGGCGCATAGCGGCAAAGTCTGTTTTGATACCTTATCACTTATTTCACAATCCATTCAAAGAGACCGGTGGCATTGTCCTTGGGCAGGACAACCTCCAGACGGAGCGCCTTGGTCTTGACGGGATTGAAGTTAACGGTGCAGGCTGCCCCCTTGTCAGTGGGGTAGTGGTCGGCACCGCTGACGGGCTGCCACTGGCCTTGTGCATCCTGATAGAGAATGCGCCACGACTGTGGCACGCGGCATCCGCCCCAGGGGCCATCGTCGTACCAGTAAACCGTGGCGCTCTGTACGGTAGCCTCTTTCAGAAACTCATAGCTGAGCCATTCCGTGCAGTCCTTCTTGGGCCACCAGTGGGTGTAGGGCACTGAGCGGTCGTTCTCGTCCTTCGGCACCAGGCGGTCGTTGATGCTTGAGAGTGCCGGTACTCTCGACGAACTGCCCACCTTGCTCTCAGAGGCCAGGGTGGCAGGCTGGGTGGGGTTTGTGGCATTCAGATCCTGCGGCAGCCATACGCGCATCTTGCCGCTGCCGCGATGACACCATGCATAATAGGGAATGAGTGTCAGCGTCTGGTCGCTGGCAACAAGTTTGCCTTGCTTGTTGAAGTCGAGCGTCTGCACGGCGGTGGTCAGCGTCTGGACGGGTGTTCCCGCAATCTCGCTCTTGCCTAACGCAAAGGTGGGGTTCTGGTTCATCAGGGCACCCATGATGTCGAACGGGTTGTCGGGATGCTCAGCGCAATAGACCAGCGGTCCGCGCTCCACGGTAATCATGCCGCGGTCGGCAGCCACCTTGTTGTTGGCGCGGACGGTACGGGGTTCCATGTCGAAATGCAGTTGCACGCGGTCGCCCTTCTTCCATTTACGTGTGACGGTGAAGTAGCCGTCATCAGTCAGTTTGCCATTTGCCGACTGGCCGTTGACCGATATCTGATAGTTAAGGCGCTTGCCGTCGGTGTATTGGTAGAGGTTGGAGGGAACCACCTGGTTCTTGACCCAGCCCGGGATGCGAATCTTCATGGCGAACAGGCCTGCGGCGTTCTTGTCTACCGTGACGGTGATGTCGCCATTCCAGGGGTACTCCGTTGTCTGGCTCAGGCTGACCTTCTTGCCTTTGACGTTGAGCGTACTCTTGTTCGACAGGAAGAGGTTGACATAGACGTTATCATCCTTGACAGCGTAGACATAGCCAGGCAGTGAGGGAATGAAGCGGCAGATGTTGCTGGGGCAGCAGGCACATCCGAACCAGGGCTGACGCTGGTGCTGGCCCATCGACTCCAGCGGGTTGGGGTAGAAGAAACCGCCGCCGTCGAGCGATACACCTGAGATGAGTCCGTTGTAGAGGGTGCGCTCCAGCACATCGTAGTACTTCGAGTCGCCGTGCAGCAGGAACAGGCGGTAGTTGACATAGACATTGCCGATGGCGGCGCAGGTCTCGCAGTAGGCCGACATGTTGGGCAGTTCGTAGTTCTTGCCAAAGGCTTCGCCGTTGCTGGTAGCACCGATGCCGCCAGTGATATACAGTTTCTTGTTGACGATGTTGTCCCAGATAGCATCGACAGCCTTGATGTAGTCCTTGTCGCCGGTGAGAGCAGCCACGTCGGCCATGCCGGCATACATATAGGCGGCACGAACGGCATGGCCTACGGCCTCATCCTGCTCAATGACGGGCTTGTGGGCCTGAGAATACTCATGCACGATGGTGGTCTTGCCACGATAGTCGAGGAAGAACTTTGCCTCGTCCAGGTATTTCTTGTTGCCTGTGACCAGATAGAGCTTGGCCAGTGCCATCTCGGCAATCTGGTGGCCGGGCACCACGCAGGCCTGACCTGGGTTAGGTCCCACCTCCTTGCACACCACGTCGGCATAGCGGATGGCGATGTCGAGGAACTTACGGCTGCCCGTAGCCTGGTAATGGGCGATGGCACCCTCTACCATGTGGCCGAGGTTATAGAGCTCATGGCTCAGGTCCTCCTCCTTCGACCAGCGTTTGTCGCCGGCCCACTCATGCGGCTCCTTGGGGTTCTGTGTGCGCGACGTGTAGAGATAGCCGTCAGGCTCCTGGGCCGAGGCAATCACATCGAGCACAGAGTCGATATAGGCTACCAGTTTCTTGTCGGGATAGGTCTGCAGGATGTAACTGGCACCCTCGATGGTCTTGTAGGGATCGGTATCGTCGAAAGCCAGTCCGCCCACCTTGAACACCTTTGACGGGTCTTTCAGGTGCTGGGCAGCATTCGAGAAGTTGGTGTAGCGGCCCGTCTCCTCGCACTTTGAGAAAGCGAGGGGGATGGTCACCTTACGGCTGGCTTCGAGTCGCTGGCCCCAGAACGTGCCTGGGGTTACTTTCACGCTGGTAAACGGCACGGGGCTGATGGGATAGCCCTTCTGCGCCCCTGCGGGGCTAATAAAAAATGAAAAAAGGGATAATGATAGAACGAACTTTTTCATATTGTTATTGTTTAGTTGTTTTTTTACCTTTTTACTTTTTTACCTTTCATTGATAAATGACGAGGTCGCGTAGCTTCACCCACGACATGTTGTCGCTGTAGGTGGTCTGGTAGGCTCCAATGCCAAGTTTGGCATCGTCAACCTTGATGGGCGAGCCAGGCATGTTGGTCCACGTCTGACCATCCTTGCTGGTGCGTGCAAAGAGCAGGTTGCCGCGACGCTCGAACTGCACGATGGGGTCGAAGTCATAACCCTTATAGTTAGGGAACTGCGGACGCCCTGCACGACTTAGAATGGTCAGCATGTTGCCACAGTTATAGAGCGGGAACGCGCCAAGCTGATAGTATGTGCCCTGACCGTTGCTGACAAGCAGACCGCCCTCGTTATAGGGTTTGATGTCTCTCGTCTGCAGTCCCTCCATATCGGTAATACGCGCCATCACGACGAAGTCGCCCTCCACCTCCTTGTAGATGGTGGCACCATGCTTCAGGGGGTCGTCGTTGAACGCGGCCTTGCCGCCAGACAGCGTCCTCTCGTCTTTTTGTTCGAAGACGGGCTTCATGGCTGGCGACAAAGTGAACTTGCTGTCAGGGTCTGTCTCCTCGAAGTCGTCATCGCCCAATGAGGCGACGGGCGCAGTCTTGCTGACGGTATCATAACAGGCCTTCACCTCCTGGACCGTCATGGCCTGTGGCAGGATGGTCAGCTGACTGATGTAGCCCATGAAGTTGTTGGCACCAGAGCCGTCGGCCCCAATGGTGATGTGACCTTCGGGACGAACCATGAGGAAGTTGTTCTGTTCATGGACAAGCCTGCCGTTCTGGTAGACGCGCTCCATCCAGCCGTCGAAGGTGACCGTCCACAGTGTCCACTGGCCTCCTGCCGTCTTAACGGCCTCAGGTGCTCCACAACTCTCGAACGAGCCGTTATGATTGAGGATGCCCGTCCTGGGGTCAGTGCCCAGGCGGAATTCGGTGGTGGCAAGGTCTGCATGCGATGCTGACAGCGATACGACAGTTGAGACGGGACCCACCTTCGTCTGGTACACAAGGGCGGAGATGGTGTATGGTGCATTGTAGCGGTAGTCCTCGGCCAGTGGCTGCTTGCTGACCAGACGCTGCGTGCCGTTGAGGAACATGGCCCAGCGACCCTCCTTCACACGAACGCGAACAGGTTTGTTGGCCTTGAACCCGCCTGCTTCTGTTATGTCAAAAGGCTGCGTGGCACCCTTTGTCGCTGCCATTGCTGCCACGTTGAAGTCGACAGTGGCTGAAGAAGCGTGGCGGACGGCGGGAGGCACATCAAGACCCTCCCCCGTCCCCTCCCTGTAGGGAGGGGCGTAGATACTGGTCTCTTGCGGCAGTTCAGGTGCCTGCTTCCACACCTTGACATTCCAGATGGCGGGCATGTGACCGTTCTTCTGGGTGTCGGTGATGCTGATGCGGATATAGCGTGCCTTGACTTTACCCTTGTCAATCATGGGCGAGCCCTGCATCGTGTTGCTGCTACGGTCGGCATAGAGCGTCCATTGCCGGCCGTCGGCGGAAGTCTCTATCTTGTACTGGTAGAAGAAGGTGGCATATTCGAACTGTGTCCACACCTCGTTGAACTTCTGTGCTTTGCCAAGGTCAATCATGAGCCACTCGTCGTGACGCTCCTTGCCGTCCCAGTTACATTTGGCGGCTTTCCACAGCGTGGCGTTGTTGTCGTCGGTGGCATTGTCGGGCTTGAACCAGTCGTCGTAATAACTGGAGGCTGTCACCTTGGCACGGAATGCCAGATTATCAGAGGTAAGAGGTGAGAGGTGAGAGGTGAGAAAACTGACGCCTTGGGCATCGTGGGTGGGAACAACAGGCAGGATATTGCCCTTGGCATCAAACTTCATCTCGTCGATGCACACCTGGCGGTTGAAACCATGTACGCTGCGGGGCAGGTTATGGCGGTGATAGACGATGTAGTACTTGCCGTCCTGCTCCAGGATGGAGTGATGGCCAGGGCCATGAACCGTCTGGTCTGCATTCGTCGCAAGGATACATCCCTTGTATTCAAACGGTCCCATGGGACTCGTCGTCGACGTGGCATACTGCACGCGGTAGGTATGGTCGTGGCAGGAACCCGACGAATAAGTGAAATAATAGATGCCGTTACGCTTGAAGACATAGGGTGCCTCGAAGATGTCCTTCAGTTCGGTGTTAGGAATGAGCCGCTTCTCAGAGAAGAACTCGTCGGCAGCAATGGGGAAGGGGTTGTCCTCGCGCCAGAAACGTGCGTCTTTTAATTGAGAATTGAGAATTGAGAATTGAGAATTCAGTTTTGCAACGCCGCAGCCGAAACCCTTATAGATGCCCCATGTGGTGAAATACAGATACTCCGATCCGTCATCATCGCGGAACAACTGTGGGTCGAGGGTGATGGCATTGTGTACATAGCGGTCGGGCACCATCACGGCATCTTCTTTTCCTAAGATATTCTTCCACGGACCGATGGGCAATGTACTCTCACCGATGCTGATGACACACGGCTCGCAGTAATAGTATCTGAAAGTGCCGTCAGGCTGCTGTACCACGTCGGGAGCCCAAACCACTTCTGTCGTTGGCCAGTTCATGACGATGTTCTTCCAGTTGACGAAGTCTTTGCTCACCCACACCTGTGCCGGTCCGTAGCCGTTACCCGTACCATCGGTGGTGGCATAGAGATAATAGGTGTCGCCAAACTTTCGGATGGTAGGGTCGGCGAAGTATCCCGGGATAAACGGATTAGCCGCAGCGGGGGCGTTGTAGGGCGTTTGCGCAGATAAAGGCAAAAAGGTAAAAAGGCAAAAAAGCAAACCACCCATTACCCTACCAATATCCTTAATAATCATTCTTATTTTCATATCTTTTCCCTATTGTCCTTTCTTCTTTTTTACCTTTTTACTTTTTTACCTTTTTACTTTTTCAAAATGGCAACAAATCCGCCTCCGCTGGCCATTTTCAGTTGGAGATGATCGCTGGCGGCCAGCGTCTTATGCTCAATACGATAGTCCTCGGCATGATGATTGGCATTGATGCCATCGGTCACGATGGTAGCCTTATACTGGCCTGCAGCAAGGAAATCAAGTGGAAGGGTGATGTCACGACCGTCCCAGTTGGTCTGCCCCCCTACATACCAGTCAGCACCTTTCCTGCGCGCTGTGATGATATACTTACCCATCTCACCCTGTAGAATCAGAGTCTCATCGAAGGTGTCAGGAACAGAGGTGATGATGTCTACCGACTCCTGCTCACGCTCATAATTCGTCGGGGTATCGCAGAGCATGGTGAAGGGTGAATCCTGAACCACATAACATGCCAGCTGGTGGCAGCGGGTACCCATTGACACGGGGTTCTGGTAGCACTCCACCCAGTTGTGCCTGGTGCCGTTGCGCATGGCTCCGGGGGTGAAGTCCACGGGACCGGCCATCATACGCATAAAGGGGAAGGTCACGTCGTAGCGGGGCATGTCGGTCTCTTTCTTCGCCCAGCGGGCCTCTTCCATGCCAAACACCCCTTCATAGTTCAGTATGTTGGGATAGGTGCGGTTCATGCCCGTTGGCGTGAAATAGCCGTGATAGTCTACGAAGAGGTGGTGTTGGGCGCAGGTCTTGGCCAGACGCTCTGCCATCTCCACAGCCGTCTGGTCGTTACGGTCCATAAAGTCAATCTTGAAGCCCTTCACACCCATCGCCTTATATTTCTCGCAGGCCTCCTGCAGGTGCTTGTCGAGCACGTTGAACACCGTCCAAAGCACGATGCCAACCTTCTTCTTGGCAGCATAGTCGATGAGTCCCTGCAGGTCAAGGGCTTCAATGGGGTTCATGATGTCGCCCTTCGACGAGTCGTACCATCCTTCGTCAAGCACCACGTAGGGGATATGGTTCTTGGCGGCGAAGTCAATATAATACTGATAGGTACGCGTGTTGATGCCTGCCTCGAAGTCCACACCCTTCAGGTTCCAGTCGTTCCACCAGTCCCAGGCCACCTTGCCGGGCTTTATCCATGAGGTGTCGCCAATCTGGTTGGGCGTGGCCAGTGCATAGACCAGGTTGTTGATGGGCATCTGGGTGTCCTGTTCGCTGACGGCCATGATTCGCCAGGGATAGGTGCGTGCGCCGCTGCTCTTGGCGATGAAGTCTTCCGTCTGGCTGACGTACGACATGCCGCGCCATTTGTAGTAGTCCATTTTCTTCGGATAAGGGGCGAACAGGGCTGTGAGCCTGTCGCCGTCAGCCTTGAGAAACATGCCGGGATAGGCCCGCAGGTCGCTTTCCAGGATAGTCACCTTGGCAGCTCCGCCGTCCACCGTTGCTGGCAGGAAGGCGGGTAGGGGGCGGGCATCGCGCAATGCCGTCTCATGATACGTGTTCTGGAAAGCCATGGCAAAGGGCTTTTCCGTGTTGGTGGTGTATGAGAGCCATGCTTTGGCCTCTTCAGGGAGGCAGAAGGCGGCCGTCTCGTTCTGAATGATGGTCTCGCCCTTGCGGGTGGTGTAGAAGCGGTAGGCCACTCCCTCGTCGGTCACGCGGACGTGCATGCCATAGCCCTTTGCCAGCTTCAGGTCCATCTGGGTGCCGCTGGTCTGAAAGCGCGACTGTCGGTAGAAGGGTGCCGCTATCGTTTCAGCATACCGTGACACCTTGGCCGAGCGTATGCTGCCGGTCTTGTTGTCGAGTCCCAGTCCGGTAGCCTCTACAAGTAGTTTTCCGTTCAGTTCCACTTTCAGGTTCACGTCATGGCTACCGCTGGCTGTCACCCTGATTTTGCCGTTGGGCGATGTGGCGGTGTAGTCCTTGGCCTGTGTGGCGGCTGTTATGGTCAGCATCAGGCCTATCAGCAGATATTTTGCAGTTTTCATGTTGGTTGTATGGTTATTGGTTTTTCAGTTCGTTCCATTTGGGCGGCTCTGCCCCCTGCAGATGACGCACGAAGAAGTCGTAGCGCTTATGGTCGCCGAAGGTCTCGCCCATGGTGTGATGGGCACCGGGTATGACCACCAGGTCAAAGTCCTTGCCGGCCTTCTCCAGCGCGTTCACCACCTGCATCGTCGATGCCGGGTCCACGTTGTCGTCCAGTTCGCCCACGACGAGCATCAGCGGGCGCTCCAGCCGGTGGGCATTCTCCACGTTCGAGCAGGCCACGTAACTGCTGTCCACAGGGTAGCCCATCCACTGCTCGTTCCACCATATTTTGTCCATGCGGTTGTCATGACAGCCACAGGCAGCGTAGGCCGCCTTGTAGAAGTCGCCATGCTGAAGCACCGCCGTCAGGGCATTCTGTCCACCAGCCGAACAGCCGTAGATGCCCACCCGCTCTATGTCCATATACGGGTATTTCCCGGCGGCAGCGCGTATCCATGCCTTGCGGTCGGGCAGTCCTGCGTCGGCCAGGTTCTTGTAGCATACCTCTTCGAAGGCACGGCTACGGAACGATGTTGTCATGGCGTCGAGCTGTACCACGATAAACCCTAGTTCGGCCAGTTCCGCCATGCCCCACATCCAGGGCCGGAACGATTTGGGCACGTACTGGTCGCCGGGGCCTGAGTAGATATACTCTATCACCGGGTACTTCTTCGCGGGGTCGAAGTTGGTGGGGCGCACAATGATACCCCACATGTCGGTCACGCCGTCGCGCCCCTTGGCCACAAACACCTCCGGGGCTTTCCATCCATCGGCTTCCAGGGCGCTGATGTCGGCTGTCTCCAGGGTTTTCAGCGCTTTTCCATCTTTTCCCGAGCGCAGCACGCTGACGGGGGCAGTGGTAACGGTGGAGTAAGTGTCAACGAGGTAGGCCATGTCGCTGGTGTAGGTCACGTGGTGGTTACCCTCTTCGGGTGTCAGGCAGACCATGCCCTTGCCGTTGAGGCCAATCTTATAATAATGTATCAGGTAGGGGTCTTCCACGCTCTTCTTGCGGTCGCTCTGTCGCAGTCCCGTAGGACCGTTGGCCGAGAAGTAGACCACGCCGCGCTTCTCGTCTATGTGCTGTATCTCGCGCACATAGTATTGTCCGTGCGTCACCTGGCGTACCAGCTGTCCAGTCTGTCTGTTGTACAGGTAGATGTGGTTATAGCCGTCGCGTTCGCTGGTCCACAGTATGTAGCGGCCGTTCTTGAAGTCGTAGCGGTATTGGCGGTTGTAGTTCACGTATTTGGCGTTTGTCTCTTCTATCAGCGTGCGTACCTGTCCCGTCTCCGCCGACAGTTCCAGCACGCGGAACGTCTTGTGGCCGCGTTCGTTGAACTCAAAGGTTATGCGCCGGCTGTCAGCCTCCCACTGTGGTGCCGACACGTAGTACTGGTGTCGGAACAGTTCTGTGGAGGGCTCTATGACGCGGCCCGTGGCCAACTCCACGATGACGGGCACGCGGTAGTTCAGCGAGTCGCCGGGCTTGGCATATTCCTGTTTGTGGAGTACCGGTTCCAACCGCCCCTTGGGCGATGACTCTACGTAGTAGACATAGTGCTTCGGGGCGGGCTTGATACGTACCGTGGCAAAGAAGCGGCCGTCGGGCGAGAAGGTGCCCCATGCCGAATAGTAGTTGGCGGAGTCGCCGTTGGTGGTCAGCGGCCTGCTCTGTCCGTTCTCTGTTATCCACAGGTTGTCGGCCTTGTGGTACACCTGCTGTTTGCCGTCGGGCGATGTCTGCACACCGTCTTTCTCGTCGGGCACCTCCATCCAGTGGCGTGCCGGTCCGTGCTCTTCATGCTTCCGGGGCGGTTCGGGGTTGCCGGGCAGCAGTGTCACCGTCTGGCGGTCGGCGTCAATCTCCTTGAACAGTTGCTGGTTGTTGTCGGTCACCGAGTACCAGAATTTGTGGGAGCCCGGTATGGCGTGTGCCCTGACGTCGCCCAGGCGCATCTTGTGGCTGTAGCGTCCGCTGGTGCCGAATGCGCGCCGGTAGTCGTCGGCTGTCGCCTTCGGACTGTTCTGCTGTGCTGCGGCCACCGTCTGTACGGCCAGCATCATCATCAGTAAGGTCTGCTTCATACGTTAGAAAAGATAATATGGTAGTTTTCTTCGACTGCAAAGTTAGCAATAATTTCGTAGAACGGCTACAAAAAGCGTCCAAGATAGATATGAAAATCGGCCAAAATGCCTGTTTAATCGTGTGTTTTGGATGTTTTTCTGCCCTTTTTGGACTATCCTTGCATGCTATATCGGCATAAAGTCTTACCTTTGTGCTGAAAATTGAATCAACCTGAAATTATTAATTAACGTCACAACCTAAGAATGATAAAGAAAACAGCACTTTCTGCCAGCCTGTCGCTCCTGGTGATATGTGGAGCCACGGCAGCCAAAGACGTAAAGGGTTCATATATTAAAGAGGTGCCTTTCACGCAGGTACAGATGCACGACGGTTTCTGGTTGCCGCGCATTGAGACCAACCGCAAGGTCAGCATTCCCTCTGCCTTCCGTGAGTGTGAGAAGAGCGGACGCTTCGACAACTTTGCGCTGGCCGCCAAGAACAACGGCCGTCTGGATACCGATGTGAAGGAGCATCAGGGCGACTTCTCGTTCGACGATACCGATCCCTATAAGGTGATTGAGGGAGCCAGTTACTCGCTGGCCGTGCAGTACGACCGCCGGCTCGACCAGTATCTCGACTCTGTCATCAGCCTCATTGCCAAGGCTCAGGAGGACGACGGCTACCTGACCACCTGCGTCACCAATAAGTGTACCCGTCTGTCAGGCTGGTGGGGCACCCATCGCTGGGAGAAGATCAACTCACACGAACTCTACAACTCAGGTCATCTCATTGAGAGTGCCGTGGCCCATTTCCGTGCTACGGGCAAGCGCAATTTCCTGAATGTGGCTATCAAGAACGCCGACCTGGTGTGCAAGACCTTTGGCCCTGGCGAGGGACAGATTCACCGTCCTGGCGGTCATCCTATCATTGAGATGGCTCTCTGCAAGCTATACAAGGTGACGGGCAATCAGAAATATCTTGACGGTGCCAAGTACTTCGTCGAAGAGACCGGACGCTGCACCGACGGCCACCGCCCCAGCGAGTACTCCCAGGACCACATGCCCATCTTGCAGCAGCAGGAGATTGTGGGCCATGCCGTCCGTGCCGGCTACCTCTATTCCGGTGTGGCCGATGTGGCAGCACTCACTGGCGACAAGGCCTACCAGGAGGCGCTGGAGCGTATCTGGGACAACATGTCGTCCAAGAAACTCTTCATCACCGGCGGCATCGGCAGCCGGCCCCAGGGCGAGGGCTTCGGTCCTGACTACGAGCTGAACAACCACACAGCCTATTGTGAGACCTGTGCTGCCATTGCCAACGTCTACTGGAACTACCGCATGTTCCTGGCCACGGGCGAGTCGAAGTATATCGATGTCTGCGAGCGTGCCTTATATAATAATGTGATGAGCGGCGTCTCTCTCAGCGGCGACAAGTTCTTCTACGACAACCCACTTGAGAGCGATGGCGAGCACGAGCGCCAGAAGTGGTTCGGCTGTGCCTGCTGTCCGGGCAACGTCACCCGTTTCGTGGCTTCCGTTCCCGGCTATATGTATGCCTGTCAGGGCAAGGACATCTTCGTCAACCTTTATGCTCAGGGTACTGCCAAGATTGGCAAGGTAGAACTGGAGCAGACCACCGACTATCCCTGGGACGGTAAGATCAGCATCAAGGTCAAGAAGGGCAGCGGCCGCTTTGTCATCAAACTCCGTATCCCCAGTTGGCTGAAGACCTCGCCCACCGGCAATAACCTCTACACCTATCTGGATAAGGCCAAGACCTATAGCGTCAGCGTCAACGGCAAGGCCCTCTATCCTGAGAATACCGGCTACGTCACCATTGACCGCCAGTGGAAACAGGGCGACAAGATTGAACTGAACCTGCCGATGGAGGTGCGCCGCATCGTGGCCAACGACAATGCCGAGGACAACCGCGGCAAGGTGGCCCTGGAGCGCGGTCCCGTGGTGTTCTGCATCGAAGGTAGCGACCAGCCCGGCGGCACCGTCTTCAATAAGTACATCCTCAATACCACCGCCATCGATGCCCATTTCGAGAAAGATCTTCTGGGCGGTGTCATGGTGCTCGAAGGCCAGGCCAAGCAGGTAGAGCCTGAGGGCAACGTCACCGACACCCGCTTCCGTGCCATTCCCTATTCTGTCTGGAACAACCGCAAGCCCCAGCAGATGGAGGTGTGGATAGCCAATAGCCCCGCGAAGGCCGTGGCTACGCCGCGTCCCACCATCGCCAGCCGTGCCCAGACGTTCAGCAACCGCGGCCCTATCCAGAACGATGCACCCGAGACAGCACCAACCGACTCCTGGGCCGGTGGCGTCAACGACCAGTGGGAGCCGCGCCGCTCCAGTGACACCAGCAAGCCCTATCACTACTGGTGGCTGAAACGTGGCACCAAGGAGAGCATCGCCTATGAGTTCGAGAAACCCTATGAGGTGTCTAACGTACAGGTCTACTGGCTCGACTTCGACCACTACGACGGCAACTTCCGTACGCCGGAGTCCTGGGTGCTCTACTACAAGACGGCTGACGGCGAGTGGAAGGAGGTTGAGAATCACAGCCCGTTCACCGTTCGCAAAGACTGCTACAACAGTGTCGACTTCACTCCCGTTACCACCAAGGGTCTGAAGATTGTGGCCCAACTCCAGAAGGGAGAGTCTGGCGGCGTGCTGGAGTGGAAGGTCAACTACGGCTCTCCCGTCAGCGTGTCTGGCCAGCGTCAGGTGGCCTATTCAGAGGGATATGAAATACGGTAAAGTTATTAGTAATAGTTTAGTGTCACTGGCTCTCGTCACCGCTTTTCTGGTGACGGGCCAGTGTGTTTTTGCACAGCAGCGGCAGGTCGGCGTCTACCTGAACAGCCTGAACCACCAGTGGCGTTTCCCCATCCTGGTTGACAGCATCAGCGAGATCCGCTTCAGCAGCGACGAGCAGTCCATGCTCGTCAGCGTCACCGGCAACCAGACGGTGCCCTTTGCCGTAGAGCAGATCGACAGCGTTACCTTCTACGAGACGGCCTCTCCCATAGAGACCAAGAACCCCTACCAGGTGTTCCAACTCTACCTCACCACCGCCGATGGCAGCGACATCACGTCTACCGACAACTATACCGACTGCCACCTGTCGCTCAATGCCCAGGGGTCGTTCTCCAGTTTCTCTGCCAACGCCCAGATACGTGGCCGCGGCAACAGTTCCTTCCTGTGGTACGACAAGAAACCCTACCGCATCAAGTTCAACCAGAAGCGTAAGGTGCTGGGCCTGAGTAAGGCCAAGAGTTGGGTGCTGCTGGCTAACTACCGCGATGTCACCGACCTGATGAACACCTTCGTCTTTGAGATGGGCCACTGGCTCGGCCTGCCCTTCACCAACCACACACGCTACGTCGAACTGTTCGTCAACGGCGACTATCGGGGAGTCTACCAGCTCACCGAGCAGGTGCAGCAGAACAAGAACCGCGTGGCCGTCAGCGATGAGCGCGGCATCCTCATCAGCCTCGATGTCGACGACGGCCCCGCCGAGAGTCCCTATGCCACCGACAACTTCTGGTCAGAGGTCTACCAGATGCCCGTCTGCGTGAAATACCCTGACGACGAGTACTTCACCACCCATACCGTTGACTCCGTGAAGTCCGTGCTGGCCGAACTGGAACAGGCTATCAAGACACGCGACTACCCCCGCGTGGAGCAACTGCTCGACGTGCCCTCGTTCATCAAGTACCTGCAGATACAGGAGTTTATCTACAACGTAGAGTTGTCGGCACCGCGTTCCATCTTTATGCACAAGGACGGCGACGGCCCCTGGGTCATGGGGCCGCTGTGGGACTTCGATGCCGGCTACGATTTCGACTGGGGCAGCATGTACACCGGTCATACCTTCTTTGCCGACTACCAGGAGACCGTCATGGGTACTAACCCGCTGAAGCGCAACGGCAACTACAACTACGTGCCTCAGTTCTTCACCGACCTCTTCGGCTGTCCTGAGTTTGTCAAGGCTTATAAGGCCCAGTGGGCTGCCGTCAAGGACAGCATCGTGAGCCATGCCTGGGACGAATGCATGAAGTATGTCGACCAGTTGCGGGCCTCGGGTGCCATCGACCGTGAATTCCGGCGCTGGCCTCTCGCCGGCAAGACGTTCGGCACGGAACTGGAGAAGATGCACCGCTGGCTCAACAACCGCCGCCAGCACATGACCTATCTCATTGCTGCCATACCCGAGCCCGACGAGACACCTGTCACCGGCAGTAAGTTCTGCGGCACCGTCACCGCCAGTGTGACCATGGACTGGAACAAAGGCTTTGTCCAGTCTGCCAAGGTCAAGGTCAACCGGCAGCGGGTATGCCAGCTCATGGGTATCGCCCAGGGCGACCTGCAGGAGGCCAACATCAGCATCGTGCCGCTGAACAGCGACGGCACCGAGGGTGAGAACCATACCAACGGTGCCTATGGCGGCTGGTTCGACGAGGATGGCGACCCCGGCTATTTCGACTGGGGCCACGTCTACATCGAGGTGTTCCAGGACCCCTGGAACTGGAACTGCGGCCTCTATACCTACAATTGCTACGACAAGCAGCACACCGTCACCATGCAGATACAGTATCCGCATCAGGGCACGCTGCTCAAGGTGAACGTGAAAGTCAATTTCTGTATCGGCAATGTTCCCGACTGGGGCTATGGCTGGTAACGCCAAGAACAAAAACTTTAAAAAATAACTAAACCAACACACCTATATGAAACGACTATTTACTTTTGCAACCCTGCTCTTCGCCTTTGCCATGAATGTGCTGGCAGAGAAAACCGTTTACATCCCCCTGTCCTGGTCATACAACGCCTCCACACAAGAGTACACCGAGGATGGCGATGTTAACAAGCAGTGGTCGTTCAACCGCAGTAAGCAGTCAGAAAACTGCATTGTCTTCTGGCAGAAAGGCTTCGGCAGCGACCCTTCTAAAGCACCGTCGCTGAAAGGCGTTGACATGACCGTCGACGTAGATGCCGTGCTCCAGGTGGCCGAGAACTGCTACGACCTGAACATCAACAAGCTGGGGTTTGCCAATAGCAACATGCTCAATAAGTACAAGATTATCATCATCATGAACTACACCACAGAGTGGACCTGCTACGGTGGCGGCTACGACTTCCGCTGCAGCGCCCTCTGGCTCAACCCCGCCACCGTCAAGCCTGCCGGCCACTCGCTGGCACACGAGGTGGGTCACTCGTTCCACTACATGGCCTACGCCGAGTCGTCGGGCTACAATCCCGTGTCGTCGAGTACCGACAATACCGGATTCCATCTGCGTTGCGGCAACGGACAGGCCATCTGGGAGCAAACGGCCCAGTGGCAGGCCAACCAGGCCTATCCCGAACTGATGTTCGACCAGAGCATGGGTGTCTTCCGTAACTCCCATAACTATGCCTTCTCTCATGAGTGGCATCGCTACCAGTCGTACTGGTTCCACTACTACCTCTGTCAGTACTATAGCGACATTACTACCGTGGCACAGGTGTGGCGCACACCGATGAAGAATCAGAAAGACGGCAACGCCACCGACTTCAACAGTGCCCTGATGGAACTCAAGCAGCTCTCGGCCCGCGACCTCTATAAATTCTATTTCGACTACGCCTGCCGTCTGGCTACATGGGATCTTGACGTCTGCAAACCCTATCGCGATGCCTTCATCGGCGATTTCACCTACCGCTGCGTGCTCACCGATGACGACCAGTACCAGGTGGCCCTCTTCTCCTGTCCCCAGGGCACGGGCTTCAACATCATTCCCCTGCAGGTGCCCGCCGCCGGAACCGAGGTTAAGACCACCCTCACCGGACTGAACGTGGGGGCACAACTGCTGTCGGCTGACCCCGGCACCTACCTGAACGGTGAGACCGGCGAGGAGACCATTGCCGCCGATGCCAACGGCTACCGCCACTATGTGCCCGGCGGTCCGCGGGCCAGCCGTGGTTTCCGCATGGGCTACGTGGCGCTGATGCAGGACGGCACGCGCCGCTATTTCTCTGAAGACAGCGTCTACTGCCAGGGCAGTGGCACCAAGAGCGCCGACTACGGTTTCACCGTGCCCCAGGGGGTCAGCCGTCTGTGGCTCGTCGTGTCACCGGCGCTGAAGAACTATTTCGTCCACTCCTGGGACGAGAGCATCAACAAGGACGATATGTGGCCCTATAAGTTCCGTCTTGAAGGCACCGACCTGGCCAACCGTGCCACCGTCTATGCCTCAGCCACCATCGACGGCCGTGAGGTGAGCGATGTCACCTTTACCTACGATGTCAACTTCCCTGTCTCGTCCACCGTCTACTATGGTGCGACGGCCAGTGTGAACGGACGCGCTGCCTCTGCACTGGGCACTGCCTTCCAGCTGCAGCCCACCGCCATTGCCTCTAAGATGCAGGCGTGGGACGACCGCGGCCCCTCCAGCGGCCATATCCTGCTCTATGCCTGCACCCCCGACGGCCAGCTGTCGCAGGGCGGCTTCACGGCCCAGGGCTATGGCCACTGGTTCGATGCTAACGGACAGGTGAGCAGCTACGCTGACGGCACACTCTATTCCGAGTTCGATGCCAGCAACTTGTCGTTCTCGCTGGGACAGTACCCCGGCAAGTGTAAGGAGGGTCAGACCTACACCATACGCCAGACGTTGCGCTACCGCAAGAATGCCAAAGGCACCTCGGCCTCGGCCAACTTCGTGTTCAACATCACCGTTGGCGGCACCTCTGCCTCGGCTATCCTGCGCAGCATCAGCACCACCGACCCTACAGCCGTCAGCACCATCCCCGTCAGCCGTCCCGCGGCTGCTGATGCCGTCTACGACCTGTGGGGGCGTCGTCTGAGCAAGCCTCAGCCGGGCATCAACATCATCAATGGGAAAAAGTTATTGTTGTCAGAATAGCTTTTACGTGCCATAAGAAACCGTTTCACAATGCGGTAGGCATCTCCCCCCAAAAAAGACCGTCTGCACAGCAAACAAACTGTGCAGACGGTCTTTTGATGGTTCGTGTTATGTTTACTTCCAGGGGTTCTCGAAGCCTACGGAGCCGTTCTTCAGCACCTGGCACACGATTTCTATCTCCTCGAAGTGCTCCTGTCCGTCTTCCCACTTCTCCTTGTAGTTCACGCAGTAGCAGCCTGTGCCCTCAAGGGTCTTCATGGTTGAGCCGTCGATGGTCTGCAGGAAGACCACCTTCATGTCGCGGGGGTCGTTGGCGCCCAGCATCCACTGCAGCAGCTCGGTGTTGCCGTCGTTGAGGGCCTTCACGCGGATGGTGACGCGTCCGCCACGGGGAATGCCTGCTATCTGTCCTTCACGGTCGGTTGCCTGATCGAACTTGTAGTCAACCAACAATACTTCGCGGTCTTGGAACCCTGATACCTGAAGGGTTACCGGTGTGATGTTCTCTGCCATAATTATTATTTTTTTATTTACGATTTTCGATTTTCAATTCACAATTCACAATTCACAATTGTCAATTCACAATTCACAATTTTCAATTTTCAATTTAATTGAACTTAGGCCCACTCGTTCTCGAACTTCACGGAGCCGATCTCGATGTTCTGACAGGTGATGGTAATCTCCTCGAAGTGTCCCATCTTGTCTTGCCACTTCTCCTCGAAGTTGACGCAGTAGCCTTTGGTGAACTTGATGGTCTTCATGGCCTTGCCCGTCTTGGTCTCTAAGAACTCGATGGTGCCGTCCTTGGCCAG
>Ga0247610_10002683_pt1 | contig 20238 bp, 13 predicted proteins | sample 174DNAGHGhighgp2_FD_193483 | JGI IMG/M metagenome (GOLD analysis project Ga0247610, IMG submission 193483) | Sheep rumen microbial communities from Palmerston North, Manawatu-Wanganui, New Zealand - 1742 DNA GHGhigh gp2 | ecosystem: Host-associated > Mammals > Digestive system > Stomach > Rumen...
TAAAAAATTAAAATAATAAGAAATGTAAATTTAAATTATTATCATTAATTAAAATAATTTTATTATTGTTTAAAATAAATTCAATTCATTATTTATTTTTATTTTATAAGGAGTATTATTTAAATAATTATTTATATTTATTTGTTTTTTTAAATTATTATTTTATATTTTTAATTATTTTTATTTTATTATTAATTTAAATAATTATATTTACAAATTTATTTTTAAAAAATATATTTTTAATTTTTTAATAATAAAAATGAAAATTATTTATTTTATAAATAAAAAATAAAAAAATAATAAAATGAATTTTAATAAATTAAATAATTATATTATAAATCATACAAAAGAAAAAACAACAATAAAATTATATTTATTATCAAAATTAAATTTTATAAATTTAAAGGGAATATATTATCCATTATATATAAATCAAAAAATAAATAATTTATATTTAGATTATTTATATGAATTAAAAGATAAAAATGAATTTATTAATAAATTTGAAAATGAAATAAATAATAATATTTTAGATTGTTTAATATTATATGAAGAAGAAAATATTAATTATAAATATATTTATTATTTATTAAACTCTTTAATTAATGAAAAAGAATTTAAAATAGATAATAATAAAAAATATATAGAATTAAATATTATCCCTTTTAATAAACAAAATATATTAATAAATTTTTATGATAATTATTATAAAAAAATGATTAAATAATTTAATTATTATAATAATTTAATTATTATAAAAATAAAATAAAAAATAAAAAATAAAATGAATAAAGGAGAAAAAATAAAAATAAAAATTAATGATAAAAAAATATAGAAGAAATATATGATAAAATAAAATTAAATAAATATTTAATTGATTTAGAATTAGATGGAGAATACAAAAATTTAAATTTTATAACAAATAAATATAATATAGATAAAATAATAAATGTATTAAATTATAATTTGAATAATTTAAGTTTAATAAATTGTGATTTTAATTTAGATTATTTATATGAATATTTAATTAATAATCATTCTTTACAAAATTTAACTTTAAATTCTTGTTATTTAAAAAAAATAAATAAATTAGCAGAATATTTAAAATCAAATTCAACATTAATTTATTTAAATTTATCTAATAATTTTATCAATGATATAGATATTTTATGTGAAAATTTAAAATATAATGATACATTATATTCTTTAAATTTAAGTAATAATCCTATTTTTGATTTTAATAAATTATATGAATTATTAAAATATAATACATCTATTTGTGATTTAAATTTAAGTCAAAATAATTTAAATGATATAAATATCTTTTGTAATATATTAGAAACTAATAAATCTTTATATTCTTTAAATTTATCTAATATTAATAATGAAGAATATATTGATATATTTAATAATATATTTAAAAGTTTAAAAAATAATTTTACATTAACATCTTTAAATTTAAGTTGTAATAAAATAAAAAATATAGATGAATTAAGTGATATTTTAAAATATAATACATCTTTGATATCTTTAGATTTAAGTAATAATTTTATAGAAAATATAGATAAATTAAGTGAAAATTTAAATTATAATACATCTTTAATATATTTAAATTTAAGTTTTAATAATATAAATAATATAGATAAATTAAGTGAAGAATTAAAATATAATTCATCTTTAACTGAATTAAGTTTATATGGAAATAAAATAGAAAATTATAATAAATTTTGTGAATGTTTAATTTATAATTCTTCTTTAATTAAATTAGATTTATCTTATGATATTTCTAATTGTGATTTATTTTATGAAGGATTAAAAAATAATAAATCAATTTGTTATTTATATTTAGATGACCATTTTTATGATAATATATTACCTTTTATTATTAATTTAATTGAAATTTTAAAATATAATGATACTTTAATTAATATATCTTATTCTAAATATATATCTTATTCTGAACATTATGATGATATATTAAAATATTATGATATTCCAAAATTAGAAGATATATTTTAATTATTAATTAATATGTTTTATTAAAATTGAAAAATATATTTTTTTATTTAATTAATAATTTAAAAATATTAATTAAAAATGATTGAAGAAGAAATATTTGATAAATTAAAAAATAATAAAATAACTGAATTAAATTTACAATATAAAATTATAAAAAATATAGATAAGTTAAGTAAATATTTATATTTTAATTCTTCTTTAAAAGAATTATATTTAAGATTTAATGAAATAAAAAATATAGATAAATTAGTTGAAAGTTTAAAATATAATTCTTCTTTAATTAGTTTAAGTTTATGTGAAAATAAAATAAAAAATATAGATAAATTAGTTGAAAGTTTAAAATATAATTATTCTTTAAAAAAATTATATTTATATTCTAATAAAATAGAAAATATAGATATATTAGCTGAAAATTTAAAATATAATCATTTATTAACTTATTTAAATTTAGAAAATAATGAAATCGAAAATATAGATAAATTAGCTGAAAGTTTAAAATATAATTCAACTTTAGAAAAATTATATTTAGGATATAATAAAATAGAAAATATAGATAAATTAGCTGAAAGTTTAAAATTTAATTCTTCTTTAACTGAATTAAATTTAGAATACAATAAAATAACAAATATAGATAAATTAGCTGAATGTTTAAAATATAATTCTTCTTTAGAAGTATTAGATTTAAGTTATAATAAAATAGAAAATATAGATAGTTTAGCTGAAAGTTTAAAATCTAATTCTTCTTTAGAAAGATTATATTTAAGTATAAATAAAATAAAAAATATAGATAAATTATGTGAAAGTTTAAAATATAATAATACTTTAAAAGAATTATATTTAAGTAGAAATGAAATAGAAAATATAGATAATTTAATAGAATGTTTAAAATTTAATTCTTCTTTAAAAATCTTAACTTTAGGTCGGAATAAAATAAAAAATATAGATAAATTATTTGAATATTTAAAATATAATTCTTCTTTAAAAGAATTATATTTATATGGAAATGAAATAGAAAATATAGATAAATTAGCTGAAAGTTTAAAATATAATTCTTCTTTAAAAAAATTAGATTTAAGTTATAATAAAATAAAAAATATAGATAAATTAGGAGAAAGTTTAAAAAATAATATTTCTTTAGAAGAATTATATTTAAGTGATAATAATATTGAAAATATAGATATTTTAGGTGAAAGTTTAAAATATAATTCTTTTTTAAAAGAATTATATTTATGTGATAATAATATAAAAAATAAAGATAAATATAATTTAGATAAACGAATAATATTATATAATTAAAAAAATGAAAATTAAAAATTTTTGTTTATAATCTTTTTATTTGATTAATAAATTTAAAAATATTAATTAAAAATGATTGAAGAAGAAATATTTGATATATTAAAAAAGAATGGAATAATTCATTTAGAATTAACTTTTAAAAATATAAAAAATATAGATAAATTAAGTAAATATTTATATTTTAATTTTTCTTTAACTTCTTTAAATTTAAATTATAACAAAATAGAAAATATAGATAAATTAGCTGAAAGTTTAAAATATAATTCTTTTATAGAAGAATTATATTTAGGATATAATAAAATAGAAAATATAGATAAATTAAGTGAAAGTTTAAAATTTAATTCTTCTTTAAAAAAAATAATTTTATTTCATAATAAAATAGAAAATATAGATAAATTAGCTGAAAGTTTAAAATATAATTCAACTTTAGAAATATTATATTTATGTGAAAATCAAATAGAAAATATAAATAAATTAGCTGAAAGTTTAAAATTTAATTCTTCTTTAAAAAATTTATATTTACAAGGAAATAATATAAAAAATATAGATAAATTAGCTGTAAGTTTAATATATAATTCAACATTAAAAGAATTACATTTAGATGAGAATAAAATAGAAAATATAGATAGTTTAGCTGAAAGTTTAAAATCTAATTCAACTTTAGAAATATTATATTTAAGTGAAAATCAAATAGAAAATATAGATAAATTAGCTGAAAGTTTAAAATCTAATTCTTCTTTGGAAGTATTAGATTTAAGTAATAATAATATAAAAAATATAGATAAATTAGCTGAAAGTTTAAAATATAATTCTTCTTTAGAAGTTTTAAATTTAAGTCAAAATGAAATAGAAAATATAGATAAATTAGCAGAATGTTTAAAATATAATTCTACTTTAAAAAAATTATATTTAAGAAAAAATAAAATAATAAATATATATAATTTAGATAAACGAATAATAATAATTTAATTAAAAAAATGAAAAGATTTTTTATTTAATAAAATTTTATTTATAATTAATTAATTATTTTTTAATAAAAAATGATTGAAGAAGAAATATTTGATAAATTAAAAAATAATGAAATATTCCGTTTAGAATTAACTTTTAAAAATATAAAAAATGTAGATAAATTAAGTAAATATTTATTTTTTAATACTTCTTTGGGAATGTTAAATTTAAGTTATAATATAACAGAAGAAAAAATAAATAAATTAGCAGAAAGTTTAAAATTTAATTCATCTATCTTTTATTTAAATTTAGGTTGTAATAAAATAGAAAATATAAATAAATTAGCAGAAAGTTTAAAATATAATTCATCTATCATTCATTTATATTTAAGTTGGAATGAAATAGAAAATATAGATAAATTAGCAGAAAGTTTAAAATATAATTCTTCTTTAAATTATTTGGGTTAGATGAGAATAAAATAGAAAATATAGATAAATTAGCAGAATGTTTAAAATATAATTCAACTTTAGAAGAATTATATTTAAATTATAATAAAATAAAAAATATAGATTTATTAAGTGAAAGTTTAAAATTTAATTCAACTTTAAAAATTTTATTTCTAAATGGAAATAAAATAGAAAATGTAAATAAATTAAGTGAAAGTTTAAAATTTAAGTATTCTTTAAAAAGATTATATTTAAGTTATAATAAAATAGAAAATATAGATGAATTAAGTGAAAGTTTAAAATTTAATTATTCTTTAAGAATTTTAGATTTAAGTCATAATAATATAAAAAATATAGATAAATTAGCAGAAAGTTTAAAATCTAATTATTTTTTAAGAATTTTAGATTTAAGTCATAATAATATAAAAAATATAGATAAATTAGCAGAAAGTTTAAAATCTAATTCTTCTTTAAAAAAATTAAATTTAAGTGAGAATAAAATAGAAAATATAGATAAATTAGCAGAATGTTTAAAATATAATTCTTCTTTAGAAGAATTAATATTAAGTGAGAATAAAATAGAAAATATAGATTTATTAAGTGAATGTTTAAAATATAATTCTTCTTTAAAAGAATTATATTTAGATGGTAATAAAATAAAAAATATAGATAAATTAGAAGAAAATTTAAAATATAATTCTTCTTTAGAAGCTTTAAATTTAAGTTTTAAATATATAAATAATATAGATAAATATGAATTAGATAAACGAATAAAAATTTTAAAAAATTGAAAATTAATATTTTTATTTATAATTTTTTATTTAATTAGTAATCTAAAAATATCAATTAAAAATGATTAATCAAGAAATATAATATAATAAATTAAAAAATAATGAAATTACTTTTTTAAAAGAAGATTTTAGAAAAATAAAAAATATAAATAAATTAAGTAAATATTTATTTTTTAATTCTTTTTTAACTTCTTTAAATTTATTTTATAATAAAATATAGATAAATTAGATAAACAAATAATAATTAAATAAAAATTGAAAATTAATATTTTTTTATTTATAATTTTTTTATTTAATTAAAAATCTAAAAATATTAATTAAAAATGATTAAAGAAGAAATATTTGATAAATTAAAAAATAATGAAATAACTAATTTAAAATTAACTTTTAAAAATATAAAAAATGTAGATAAATTAAGTAAATATTTATTTTTTAATTCTTCTTTAAAAATTTTAGATTTAGGTTATAATAAAATAGAAAATATAGATAAATTAGCTGAAAGTTTAAAATATAATTCTTCTTTAACTGAATTAAATTTAGAATACAATAAAATAACAAATATAGATAAATTAGCTGAATGTTTAAAATATAATTCTTCTTTAGAAGTATTAGATTTAAGTTATAATAAAATAGAAAATATAGATAAATTAGCTGAATGTTTAAAATATAATTCTTTTTTAGAAGTATTAGATTTAAGTGTAAATAAAATAGAAAATATTGATAAATTAGCTGAAAGTTTAAAATATAATTCTTCTTTAAAAGAATTATATTTAAGTATAAATAAAATAAAAAATATAGATAAATTAGCTGAAAGTTTAAAATATAATTCTTCTTTAAAATATTTATATTTAAATGATAATGAAATAGAAAATATAGATAAATTAGCTGAAAGTTTAAAATATAATTCTTCTTTAAAAGTATTATATTTATTTCATAATAAAATAGAAAATATAGATAAATTAACTGAAAATTTAAAATCTAATTCAACTTTAAAAAATATATTTAAGTAAAAATCAAATAAAAATATAGATCTATATGAATTATATGAACGAATAATAATTTAATTAAAAAATGAAAAAATTTTTTATTTAATAAAATTTTATTTATAATTAATTATTTATAATTAATTATTTTTTTATTAAAAATGATTAATCAAGAAATATATAATGAATTAAAAAATAATCAAATAACTGTGTATTAAGATTATATTATAAAAATATAGAAAATATAGATAAATTATTTGAATGTTTAAAATTTAATTCTTCTTTAAAAGAATTATATTTAGAATATAATTATATAAAAAACATAGATAAATTAAATAAATGTTTAAAATATAATTCTTCTTTAGAATATTTAAATTTAGAATACAATAAAATAACAAATATATATAATTTAGATAAACGAATATTAATTTAAAAAATTGAAAATTAATATTTTTTTTTATTTAATTAATAATTTAAAAATATTAATTAAAAATGATTGAACAAGAAATATATGATAAATTAAAAAATAATGAAATAACTGAATTAAGATTGTTTTATGAAAATATAAAAAATGTAGATAAATTAAGTGAAAGTTTAAAATTTAATTCTTCTTTAAAAAAAATAATTTTATTTCATATTAAAATAGAAAATATAGATAAATTAGCTGAAAGTTTAAAATTTAATTCTTCTTTAGAAGTATTAGATTTAAATCATAATGAAATAGAAAATATAGATAAATTAGCTGAAAGTTTAAAATATAATTCTACTTTAAAAGAATTACATTTATATGAAAATAAAATAAAAAATATAGATTTATTAGCTGAAAGTTTAAAATATAATTTTACTTTAAAAGAATTACATTTATATAATAATAAAATAAAAAATATAGATAAATTATTTGAATGTTTAAAATATAATTCTTCTTTAATAAAATTAGATTTACGTTTAAATAATCTAAAAAATATAGATAAATTATTTGAATGTTTAAAATATAATTCTTCTTTAAAAGAATTACATTTAAGTTATAATATAATAGAAAATATAGATAATTTAATTGAAAATTTAAAATATAATTCTTCTTTAGAAAAATTATATATACGTGGTAATAAAATAGAAAATAGAGATAAATTAGCTGAAAGTTTAAAATCTAATTCTTCTTTAAAAGAATTACATTTTGGTTATAAAATAATAAATATATATGATCAACGTTTAAAATCTAATTATTCTTTAATTATATTTAAAAAATGGTAATAAAAAAAAATATAAATATATATATTAAAAAATATATTAAAAAAATGAAAAAAATAAAATTAAAAATAAGATAAAAAATAAATTATAATATATAACATATAATAATAATAAAATAAAAAATGTATAATAATTTAAATAAATCTTGGATAGAGAAATATAGACCAACAAAGAAAAATGAAATAATGGGACATAAATATATATTAAATACATTTGAAAATATAATAAAGAATGATTATAATATACCACATTTATTATTTTATGGACCTGCTGGAACTGGTAAAACATCAACTATATTAGCTTTATGTAGAGAATTATTTGGACCTAATAATTATAAAAATAGAGTTTTAGAATTAAATGCGAGCGATGATAGAGGGATAGATGTAGTAAGAAATGATATAAGTGCTTTTGTAAAAATGGATTTATCTTTACCTGACCCAAACCCAATTTATCCATCTCCACCTTATAAAGTTTTAATATTAGATGAAGCTGATGCGATGACTATAGACGCACAAACTTCATTAAGAATAATAATGGAAGAAAATGGAGATAAAACAAAATTTTGTATTATATGTAATTATATAAATAAAATAATTCAACCTATTATTTCGAGATGTATGGAATTTAAATTTTTACAAATTCCTGAAAAAGATATTATCCATAAATTAAAATTTATCTCTAATAAAGAAAATCTTATTTTAGATGATAATATTTATCCCTTAATTAGTAATTTATCTAATGGTGATTTACGTAAAGCTATTGGTATTCTTCAAAATATTAATTATTATAAAAATATTTCTCCAATTAATGAACGTGTTGTTTGTGATTTAACCGGTTTTATATCTAATGATGATATCAATTTATTCATTAATGATATTAAAATTTTAAATGATTATAATAAAATCGTTGATAATTTCTATTATAAAGGTTTCTCTATTAAAAAATTATGTGAAGAATTAATCTTTAAATTTAAATCTAATAAAATTATCGTTTCTAATTTAATGAAATTAATTAATGATATAAATAGAGGTTGTAATGATTTTATTATTCTTTATAATATTATCGTTATATTTAAAAATAATCTTAATGATATTTAATTTTTATTTTTTTTATTTTTTTTTTAAATTAATACTTTAAATAAAAATATAAATAATAATCTTTTCAAATTTAAATCATATATATATTTTTAAATTATACATATATTTTTTAAATCATATATGTATTTTTTTTAAATCATAGATATATTTTTATTATACGTATATATTTTAAATCATAGATATATTTTTATTATACATATATATTTTTTAAATCATAGAAATTTTTTAAATTATAAATATATTTTTTAAATCATATATATTTATTAAATTATACATATATATTTTAAATTATACATATATTTTTAAATCATATATGTATTTTTTAAATCGTGTATGTATTTTTTAAATCATAGATATATTTTTAAATTTTACATATATTTTTTAAATTATACATATTTTTTTTAAATCATATATGTATTTTTAAATCATAGATATTTTTTAAATCATAGATATTTTTTAAATCATAGATATTTTTTAAATCATAGATATATTTTTTAAATCATATATGTTTTTATTATATGTATATATTTTTAAATCATAGATATATTTTTTAAATCATAAATATTTTTTAAATTATAAATATTTTTTAAATCATACATATATTTTTAAATTATAGATATATTTTTTAAATTATACATATATATTTTTAAATTATAGATATATTTTTTAAATTAATATTATAAAATAATAATAACATTAAATTTTTAAATTATAAAAATATATTTATTTAATTTTTATTTATTAAAAAAATATTTTTAATAAAAATAGAATAAAAAAAATAAAAAAAATTATTTAATTAAGATGGGTAATAGCGGGATAATTATTAAAGTTAATGCTTTCATCATTATTAACATAAACGAATATCGTTCCTTTTCTACCGGCGAGGTCAACTGCTTCTTCGATTGTATCGAAGAAAGAGATAGGAGTAATCTTTTCATTATGTTTAAATGTTCCGGCTTTAGAAGGATTATAATAATAATAATCATCGTTTTCAGTAATGATAATAGCACCAGTTCCAGCGTTAATATTCATCTTTTCGGGTCCATCGATTTCGACGGTTTCAGTGACGACAACACTTCTTAATTTGAAAATCTTATTATCGATAGTTAAATTCATATTAAATTTAACGGGTTTAATGTTGACCCGTGTTGTTCCAATAAGAGAAATTGGGAGTTGATTGAATTGATAACTTCCATCGATAAATGTAGCTTCATTAACACTATTATAAGTTCTATTAATATAGAAGAATAAGACCCCATTACTTTGAATAATTCTTTGTTTATAAAGTTCGGGGACATTCTTTTCGACAAACCATTGAGAAGATGATGAAGTTAAGCTTAATTCAATTGGTTCCGCAGTAGTATCATTATCATCAATATAAGGTAATCTAACAGTAATCATAGAGACCTTAGTTTTATTAGTAGTTGGTTCGTGATTGATATAAGGATAATATTGCGTTAAATTGAAAACACCACCGAGAACATTAGTGATATCTTTGAAATCATTAGGAATAATACTTGAGATAGTGACCGTAGTAGGACGGAAAGAGAAAGCATTAAGAATTCTTCTTAAAATAGTTCCACAATCATCGGATAAGAATTGATCGGGAGCATCATAAAGACTTGAAGGATATAATCCTATAATCTTCATAAATCTGGCATTATCAAAGTCATAATATTTACCATTTCTTAAAGCATTAACACCATACCATAACTGAACCTGTAATTGACATCTAAGCTTTAAATCATCTAATGGTTTAAGAGATGTATAATATTTAGAATTCTGATTAGGATCTGTGACGATATCTGTATAGAAATTAAGAGTTGGGTAATCCTCAATCATCATATGATTATTCTTTAAAGCGACTAAATGAGCGAGATTTGATAATAAAATTCTTTCATCTAATACCTTTATCTTTGGAAGGAAAAGAGCCGCAATTATTGGATGAACATAATTATTTATATTATGGTGTATTTCATTATATTGTCCACTTATTGCTCTGGGCTCGCAATCTGTATATGTTAAAGATTGTAATTTAATAATCTTAGAAAGTGACTGGAATTTATTATCAATTTCTATAATATCATTAACTAAATTCTTATCTTCTGGATTATATTTAAGTCCATTCATAAGATATTCTGGATCATATCCTAAAACTTTTCCTAATTCGGTAAATGAATAATCTATATGTCTTCCGTATATTGTATTACTATTATCAAATATAAGTTTCATAACCATATTACTTTCGGCATTTGATAAATCATATTTCTTCATATATTTCTTAAGTTTATCTACAAATTTACTTAATGAAATATCCGGATATTTCTCTAATATTCTATCCTTAAATATTCTTGCGTGTTTCTCTAACTCCTTAAATTGTTTATTATATATCTCAAATGCTTCGGATATTATCTTCTCCGGTGTTTTTAATGATTTAAGATACTCTATAACTTCGTGACCGTATAATATCTTATCAGCAGTATAAAGTTTTTTTAATATTTCTTCTATTGATTGTTCAGAAGAAATAATTTTTTCAACTTCGCGAACACGATCCATTATAAATTATAAATCAATTAAAATAATATTGAAAAATATATCAATAAAATAAAAATAATAATAATTATATTATATACTTATATTTTTTATTTTATTTTTTTTTTATTTTTTTTATATATTTTTTTATATTTTTTTATTTTTTATTTTTTTTATTTTTTTATTTTTTTATTTTTAATTTTTTTAAAATTGATTTTTATTTTATTTTATATTTATTTTTTATTTTTCATTAATTAGTCTAATTTATATCTATTTAAATTATATATTATAATATAAAATGAAACAAAATTATAATAAAAAACAAAAATATAAAGTTAGAACAATATTTTTATCACAAAGTAATTTAAGAAAATTAAAAATAAATAAATATTATTCGATGTTTAAAAGTATATTTTTTGTATATAAAAATTATTTAATGTTAAAATATAATTATGAATATTTATATAATAAATATAAACATATTCTTAAAAATTATTCTTTTTATATATTTGATAAAAATGATATAAATAAAGATATATCATATTTTGAAAAAAAATATATTCATCCGGTTAATATAAGTTATATAAAGATGTTTTATAAAGATTGTAATTATTCAATAAATAAATTATTTGAAACTATTAAAAAAATAATTGAATTATGTGGAATTCAAAATTATGATATAAATTTAATAATTAATAATGAATATTATAAAAATAAAATATTAAATGATTATAATAATTATAAAAAAAATTTAATAAAAAGAATAAATCCTAATAATATTAAATATTCAGAAATATTAAAACTATTTATTAATAATAATTTTTAATTTTTTTATTTTAAATTTTTTATTTTAAAATAAAGAATAAAAAAAATAAAAGATTAATTAGAAATTGAAGATTTAGATTTAGATTTTTTTTTAGATTTAATAATTTTATCTTTACCGTCGATAATATTTTTAATAGAAGTATTAATATATTTATTTTTAATATCATTATCAATAAGTTTATTAATTTTAATAATATTTTCGAAATCGAAAGAAGATAATTTATAGAATTTACAGAAATTTTTAATATTATTAATATCAGAAGAAATACATAAATGAAGAAGGATATTAAATAGATATAAATAATTATCAATAGATAAGATATTAAAATGATAATACATAGTTTTAATATGATTATAATTTAATTTAGTCATAGAAGATTTATTTAAATCATAAGGGAATTTATTATAATTGATTTGAACTTTGAATTTATTAATTTTATTAATATAATAAGAGATAGAAGAAGTAGAGAAATAAGAATAAAAACTTGTTAATTTCCATTTTTGTTCATTATGAATATAATTATCAAACATATTACCATAAGAGATATTATTAATAGCATTTTTATAATAATTAATAATTTTTTTATTTTCATCATTATAAATAGGTGGAAAATTAGGCTTAGAATAATCTAAATCTACTAAATTTTTATTAAAACCATCATAATAATATTGTTGAATTAATAAAGGGATCATAGTAGTTTCATTACTAAATAATTTATTAGCATATTGTAAATTTTTATAAGAAGTTAATAATTCTTCAGCAGTAGAATAAATAGTTTGTATTTTTTCTTCATCTTGATTAATTTTATTATATTCAATATAATCATTTAAATTTATTTTTTGTTTATTATCTATTTTATCTTTATATAATAATATAAAATTCTTAAATGATATCTTTATTTTATTAAAATTATGTGTTGTATTTTTTATAAATTCATTTATTACTTTATCATCTATTATTATTTCATTTATTTTACAATATTTATTTAAATAATTATATATTGTTTTTTCATCCGGTTCCTCTAAATATATCTTTTCCGTTCCAATATTCTCTATATTCTCATTATCTTTATTTAATGTATTATCATATATTATTATAATTGGACATATTCTACTTTCATTATTTGCTTTTAATATTGATATAATTAATTGTTTATATTTTGAAAAATTTAACATCTCATTTTTATCTATAACTATTAAATTTTTTATTTTTTCTCCCATTAATGAACTTAATATATCATATGTATTTATTAAATTATTTAAATACATCTTTATTTCTTCTTTCTTTTTTTGATTTTTATTTATTTTCTTTATTTTATTTGTTAATTCTTCAAAATTTATTTGTTTTATTTTATATTCTGTTCTTTTACATATATATTTAACAAATTCGGATTTACCACATCCTTTTGGTCCTTTAACACATAATACACCATTTATTATAGGATTTTTAAAATTCATTATAAATTTATAAATATCTATAAAATATTTTTCATTATTTCCAAAATCTCCACATTTTTCTATATTCACTTCTCTCATTTTATTTAATATATATAATTTATATTTTTTATTTTATAATATTATGTTTTTATATTTTATTTTATTAAATAATAATTAATAAATATTATTTATTCATTTTTTTTATTTTTATTTTTAAAAATTTATTTTTATTTATTTTTTAAAATTTATTTTTTAAAATTTATTTTTTTTATTTTTAAAAATTTATTTTTTTATTTTTAAATTTTAATTATTTAAAATATAATAAAAAAAAAATAAAAAAATGAAAATATAATATTTAATATTTAAAAAATAATAATTATAATTATAATAATTAATTTATAATTTATGATATATAATAATGTCTTGTGAAAAGAATACAGATAGATTATTTTTAAATAATTGGGATAAAATTTTTAATCATACATATAAAACAAATAATAATAAAGATTTATTTGATAATTATATACCAGATGGATATGATATTATAGATAATAATTTATTCATAATAGAAAATAAGAAAGAATATAAAAATAAAATTAATGCGAAAAATCAATTAATAAAATATTATAATATTGTTATAGAAAAGGATAAATATGATTTTAATGAAATATATTTAATATTTGGTTATGGAGACAATGAAACAAATTTTAATTATGAGATATATATTATAAATAATGAAGGAAATTTAATTAAAATTAATAAAACATTAGAAAATATAAAAGAAAAAATGAGTATTAATAATAATTTTGATGAAAAAGAAATACATAAATTTAATCAATATTTATATGATACAATACAAGATTTAGTAAAATCAGAAAAAACATTATTTGTTGCTTCTATATTATTAACATTAGACATTGACCCAGATTTTCTTAAAGATTATGATATAAATAAACCGGGATTTATTATTGCGGTTAAGATGTTAGAATTAATACAAAATAAATATAATGATGATATATTTACATCTAAATTTAATTTTTTAAAAAAAAGTTTAAATAATAAATATTTATACAATTTAATAAATAAAATATCAATAAATATAAAAAAATATGGAAAAGATATTTTAAATAAATTTTATTCCGAATTTTGTAAATATGATAAAAATGATGATAGTAAAATTGGAGTTGTTTTAACTCCTCACGATATTATAGAATTAATGACAAAAGAATTAAATATAAAAAAAGATGATATTATATTAGATTTTTGTTTGGGAACAGGAAGTTTTTTATTAGAAGCTTCAAAATATTCCAAAAATCTTATAGGTTGTGAATGTAATAACGAAAGATATGTTTTAAGTAAATGTAATTTTATATTAAATGATTTAGATTATTCTAATCTTTATTATAATAGTTGTTTTAATCAAAATTTTCCTAAAGTTGATAAATCTATTATAAATCCTCCATTTAGTTGTAATTGTCCGGATGAAAATGTAGAAGAAAATACAACTAATTGGAAATCATATAAAGAAGAACAAAAATTTTTACTTTATCAAATTCAATGTTTAAAAGAAAATGGTTTAGGTGCTTGTATTATTCCTCGTAGTAATTTTAATAATTCAATAAAAAAAATAAATGACTTTAAAAAAGAATTATTAAAACATATTCAAATAATAAAAATAATAAATTGTAATAATAAAGTTTTTTATCCTATTAATGTTGAATGTGCGATTATTATTTATAAAAGAATAAAAAGTTTAAATGAACCAAAAATATCTAAAAATGTGAAAATAATAGATTATTCAAATGATGGATATGAAATAAATAAAAATATTAGATATAAAATAAAAGAACCTAAAATTATAGAACAAATAAGAGATTTAAATTATAATGATGATTGGAATTTTATAAAAAATATAGATATACCTGATAAATTAAATCAAATGATTAAATTATATAATACTGAATATACTAATACTTTAAATAAAAATGATATTATTAAAGAAGATGATATTAATATAAATGAATTAAATAAAACTAAATATAAATTAAGTGATTTATTTGAAATAATTAAAGTTAAATCATTTATAACAAATAAAACTAATGAAGGTAATATTCCTTTATATGGTGCGACACAATTAAATAATCCTGTTAAATATATAAATGAATATTCAATAGATACATATAATAATGAAGATATATTAATAAAAAGGTATGGAGTATTTTGTATAAATAAAACTGGTGACGGAGGCGCCGGAATATCTTTTATAAGAAAAGGTAAATTTGCTGTTAATTCAACTATTTTATGTTGTAAAATGAAATTATATATAACATTAACAAATGCTGGTTTTATTTCATATCAATTACATAATATATTAAATCGTTCAAATAGTTTAAATTTAACTAAATTTAACGAATTAGAAGTATATTTATTAGACGATGATATTAATTTTAATGTTGAATTTAATATAAAACAATTTATTAATGAAGATTTAGAAATAAAAGAATGGAAAAAATTAAAAATTGGTGATTATTTTGATTTATTACCTCGTTCTAAAGATTTAATTGGTGGGAAAAAATCAAAAAATAGTGGTATTTATCCTTTAATTTCTACATCTTCACAAAATAATGGTATTATTAAATATATTGATACATATGATTATGATGGAGAAAATAATGAATATTTAACTATTGCAACTACTGGGACTTCTGGGTCTTGTTTTTATCAAAAATATAAATTTTCTGTAACAACACATAAAATATTTATAATAACACCAAAAAAGAATAATAAAATTAATCTTCATTTATGGGCTTTAATGATAAATTATTATTTACCTAAAAAATATTCTTATTCTAATGGTATCTCTATTGATAAATTATTAAATGAAGAAATTTATATTCCTTTTTTTGAAAATAATAATTGATGTTTTTTTATATTTTTTAATAATATTTTAATTAAATAATAATATTTAATTAAAAAAAATATAAAAATAAGAAATTAATAAATAAAAAAAATGAAAAGAAAACAAATTAAAAATTAAATTATAAATAATAAAGTATAATTTAAATATTTTATTTTATTTTACTTTATAATTATAATAATAATAATATAAATAATATAATAAATGAATTTTTCGATATTAGATAAAGAATTTGTAAATGAATATAAAAATAAGCCTTCACCGATAGAGGAAGGTTTAGGTTCTGTAGTATTTTATAGGACATATTCAAGAATAAAAGAAAATGGGAAATCTGAAGAATTTTATGAAGTAATAGAGAGAGTTATAAATGGGTTATATCATATAAAATATAATCATTATAAAGAGAATAAAATAGAATGGGATGAAGAGAAAGAGAGAAAAGAAGCTGAAGATATATATAAAGATTTATTTGATATAAAATTTTTACCTGGTGGGAGAGTATTATATTCATTAGGGACACCAATAACGGAAAAGAAAAAATTATATGCTGCGTTATTTAATTGTTCTGGAGTATCAACAAAAGATATAGATAAAGAATATTCAAAACCTTTTAAATTTTGTATGGATATGTCTATGGTTGGTGCTGGGGTAGGATTTGATTGTTTAGGTGCTGGAAAAATAACAATAAATAAACCTAAAGAACCTGAACAAATACATATAATAGAAGATAGTAGAGAAGGATGGGTAAATGCTTTTGGGATATTATTAGACCAATATTTTAAAGAAAATCAAACAAAAATTATTTTTGATTATTCAAAAATAAGAAAAGCTGGAACTAAATTAAATACATTTGGAGGAACTGCATCTGGCCCTGAAATATTAATAGAAGAATTCAATGAAATAAGAAATTTATTAGAGAAAAATATAGGTAATAAAATAAATTCTCGTGTTATTGTTGATATAATGAATATGATATGTAAAGTTGTAATTGCTGGAAATATAAGAAGGAGTGCTTCAATTGCGATCGGTGATTATAATGATACTGAATTTATAAATTTAAAAAATTATGAAAAAAATCCTGAAAGAATGAAATATGGCTGGTTATCAAATAATTCTATTAATGCTGAAATTGGTATGGATTATAATGAAGTTGGTGAACAAATACCTATAAGAGGAGAACCTGGTTTAATATGGTTAGATAATATGCGTAAATATTCTCGTATGAATGGTAATATTGATAATAAAGATGAAAATGCTTTTGGTTGTAACCCTTGTTATACTAAAGATATGTTAATTTATACTGATAAAGGTTTTATAAGAATTGATGAATGTGTTGGAAAAACATTAAAATTATTTAATGGTGAAGAATTTACTGATGCTTTAATTAGAGAAACTGGACAAAATAAAGAAGTTTATAAAGTTATATTTAGTGATGGTTCTTTTGTTAAATGCACTGAAAACCATAAATTTATTTTAAAAAATGGAATTATAAAAGAATTAAAAGATTTAAATAGTAATGATGAATTATATAATCCTGAAATTTTAAAATGTGATGATAATGGAATAGATTTAGATGAAAAATATATTATTAATAATTTAGATAATTTAAATCTTATTTATAATTATTCTATTAAAACAAAATTAATATATTTAACACATTTAATTCAAAAATATGGTAATATTGATGATATTGTTGATAATAATTTAATTATAAATAAAAATGATTATAATATAAAATTATTATTAGAGACATTAGGAATAAAAACAAATATAAAATATAATAAAATATTTATTAATTCATATAATATATCTAAATTATTAAAATTATATTATAATAATAAAATTAATTATTCATATTTATTTTTTGGAATTAAATTTGATAAAAATGATAAAGAGAATGATAATAAATTATATATGATTTCAAAAGAAAAAATAGGAATTGAAGATAAAGTATATTGTGCTACAACATTAAATGATAGTCATAAATTTAATTGTAATGGAATAATTGGAGGAAATTGTGGAGAAATTACATTAAATAGTTATGAATTATGTAATTTATCTGAGGTATTTATAAATAGAATTAATGATTATGAAGAATTTAGAAGAGTTATAAAGAATGCGTTTATATTTACAAAAATAATATCATTATGTAAGACACATTGGGAAGAAATAAATAAGAATATGGAGAAAAATAGAAGGTGTGGAGTTTCATTAACTGGAATAGTTAATTTTATAGAAAATAAAGGTATGAATTCATTATATGAATGGACAACAAAAGGATATAAAGAATTAAGAGAATTTGATAAAAAATTATCGAAAGAATTTAATGTAAATGAAAGTATAAAAATTACCTGTATTAAACCTTCTGGTAGTATATCTTTATTAGTCCCAAATACACCTCCGGGATTACATTATCCAATATATAGATATTATATAAGAAGAGTTAGAATTAATGAACATGCGACAAAATTATTAAAATCATTAGAAGATAAAGGATATTATATAGAAAATAGTGAAACTGAACCTAATACGAAAATCGTTAATTTTGTTGTAGATAGTAAATGTAAAAGAAGCGTTGATGATGTTAGTATGTGGGAACAATTAGAATTAGCGGCGAAACTCCAAGAATGGTGGGCTGACAATCAAGTTTCGATAACTGTTTCATTTGACCCAAAAACTGAAAGTAAAGATATTAAACACGCTTTAGATTTATACCAATATAAATTAAAAGGTGTATCATTTTTAGGAAAAATAGATATAGATAATAATGAATTTAAACAATTACCTTATGAAAAAATTAGTAAAGAAAAATATGAAGAATTATTAGAAGAAATTAATAAACGTAAAAAAGATGTTAATATTGAAATTGATGAAAATGACCAAGAAGAAGAACTATTTTGCACTTCTAATTCATGTGATTTAAAACAATATAAAAAAATGTTTAGAAAAAATATTATTATTATTAGTGGTTTAACCGGTAGCGGTAAATCTTTTATCGCACAAAAAATTAAAGATTATTTCACTACTTTAAAAAAAAAATCTATTATTATCTCTAAAGATGATTATAGATATACTGAAAAAGGTTATCTTTATACTCCCGAACACGAAGTTATTGTTAATCAAAAATATAATGAAAAATTAGATAAAGAATTAAATGAACATAATTATAAATATATTATCTTAGATAATACACATATCGGAAATAAATTAGAAAATACTATTAATTATATCTCTAAATTCGATGTCGATTATGTTGTTATATCTATTATTCCTTTCGAAGATTTAAATAATCATTGTAATTATAATATCCATAAAGTGCCTTTAAATGCTATCGAAAAACAAAATGATGCTTTTAATCAATCTATTAACTTTAAATGCCCTAAAATCGAATTAAAACATAATGGTAATAGTTGGTTTAATACTGAACAAGTTAATAATCTATTAATGGAACTTAAAGATTTATTCGATTAAATTAAATTTATTATTTTATTATTATTTTTTTTATTTTTAAAAAATATTTTATTAAATTTATTATTTTATTATTATTTTTTTTATTTTTTATTTTTAAAAAATATTTTATTAAATTTATTATTTTATTATTATTTTTTTTATTTTTTATTTTTAAAAAATATTTTATTAAATTTATTTTTTTTATTTTTTATTTTTAAAAAATATTTTATTAAATTTATTATTTTATTA
>Ga0247610_10002684_pt1 | contig 20235 bp, 19 predicted proteins | sample 174DNAGHGhighgp2_FD_193483 | JGI IMG/M metagenome (GOLD analysis project Ga0247610, IMG submission 193483) | Sheep rumen microbial communities from Palmerston North, Manawatu-Wanganui, New Zealand - 1742 DNA GHGhigh gp2 | ecosystem: Host-associated > Mammals > Digestive system > Stomach > Rumen...
TATATTTTCTATGTAATGATGATATTCTCTATTCTCCTCTCGCTGTAACAGAGTCAATGCATCTTGACTGAGAAGTGTACCTCGGGGTGTAGCCAGTAGTGCCTCAGCAATTTTGCAATTAAAAGCAAAAATGTCATTGTAAATGACAGTCTTGCCATGGCGGGCCATGTTGTATGACATAATTCCTGTACCACCGAAAACTTCCAGGAAAGAGTCAAACTCCACATGTTTTTCTCCTAGTACCTCCCATATCTTTTCTACAAGCTTACGTTTTGAGCCGTAGTATCTTGTTACTGGTAATGCCATTATGCTGTAAAAACACGCTGCAATTCTGCCTTTAGTCTATCGAAAGATGACTCCGACAAACAATGAAGGTTTCTCTTAACATCCCCTTTTACAGGAATACCAACATCAAACTTATATGGAACGGATTTCAATCCTTCTCTCTTCACATTATAACCATCCCTCTGTTCTGGTCTAAGAATAGCTATGTTATCCTCTGCAAAACTGGAAATTAGATAAAACTCATAAATATCCGGAGTTTTCTCATTATCCAACAATGCTGCGTATCTTTGAGGATAAGTATTAAGAAACTCAATATGCATGGTGGTTTTTAACTCAAGGAGGAATATCTTTTGTCCATTAAAAACAAGCGCGTCAACCTCAATCTGTTTATTCCCACCTTCTCCCTTATAGCTAAATCTCTGGTTGCGGAGATATCCCTTAATAACACCCTGTTCCATCAAAGCTTTAAGAATTGACTCCACAAAGTACTCATAGTAGTCCTTCATATAGAAGGAAGCATATTGAGGTTTCAACACCTGAACGATTGTCACATTACGGATTTCCTCATTATAATCTTTGAACACTTGCTGGTCTCCATTCTGTTGGGAATACAACATGTGCCTAAGATTATAGTCGGTCTCTCCTTGCAGTTTATGAATTTTATACACACCAAGGACCGTACCGGGCTGATCGTGATTCGGGACATACAACTTGTAATCCACCAGATGCTTCAGTTCCTCGACCTTCATAAGGTCATGGAAAAATTTTTGATATTCTGCTTTCAATGCTGGTGCATTGTCTGGTAAATACAGGTTGTCAACCAGATGAGATAGGATGTTGGTGAAGTCTTCAAATGCTGCCGCCTGAACAAAAGCCTTTTCGTCATTGGTCATTGTCGTCTTAGCAGGCTTAGACTTGTTCTCTCCGATTCTTTCTATATTATTAAATAATTTGCTCTGATAGTCCGTCCACAAAAGCTGCGCCAGATTGGTAACGTTGAAATAGGTCAGCCACTCAGTCATCATAGGAATAATATAATCGCCTTGTTCTAACGCAATAAGGGTATTTTCTGCCCTATATTCATACACATCTCCTTCATTAGAGCCATCATAACCCAATGACTTAAGAATAGAATTGTTATACCAAATCTTATAGGCTGAGGTCTGGCGGACTACAGTGTCCTTTGCCACCAGATTGTCTTTGGAGTAAAGGGGACTAGCAATTGATACGGCATCATCATCAAAGTTATCAGGGAATATGTAAGCGTAAATCTTTGGGTTGAAACTGTTCGAATCCGTATTACCACCATTTAGGAATTTCAGGAACTCTTCAATTATCTTTAGCGAAAATAAGCAGTTCTTGAACTCCTTATCAAACCCCTCATTACCACCTTCTGCAACAAAACGACACTCTCCTTCAGGCTTATATACAATCATGGAACAACTTTTCCTAATCTGTCTTCTGAAACAGTCCGGCGAGAGTATCTTCTTCATATAATGATTTAAAATCAATTGAAACGCCTCAGCGAAAACTGTATCATATTTGTCACGTTCTTCCTGTGCTAAAGCTTTCTGCTTATCCTCATCTAAGCCTTCTCTCTGTATGATTTCCTCACACCTCTTTTGGAACAACTCATCACAACGTTGCATACGCTCAGTTTTCGCCTGTTCAAAATCAGGATCAAACTGAGAATAGATTCTATCACTCAGCAATCTATCTTTCAGTAAGCTCTTAGATAGGTCCCAAAAAGGAGAAAGCACCCTATCAAGCGTCAAAGATACTCGATAGATAGCGTTATTCTTCTGCTGTATAAACATTACAGTTGATGAGTATAGAGTGTAACAACTTCTCTCAATGCGTCACTCTCGTAGTTTTCCATATAGAGTTCAAGAAGTGCCATGAAATCAACTGGGTCATAAGGTATCAAATCCCTCACATTTGCCAGTTGATCTTTTTTCAGTGTATCCATATTAATGTCAAGCTCAATAGGCTTGAATACATAAATATCTGCATTAGGGTACTCCTTGATGACATTTCTCAGTCGGTTGATATTAGCATCAATATCATCGGTAAACAGGAATACATAGCAACGATTTGTCACTGTGCTATATACACTTTGTAACATCTGCCCACGCACTTCGTAATCATTATCTGTATTAGAAATGATGTTCAGATAATCCTTAAGCGGAGCAAATAGCTTTTGGTTGATGCGTTGTATTACACCTGTTTCTTTAAGCAATTGACGTTTCTTTTTAAATTGTTCTGTCAAATCTGCATCGTCCAAAAGATCTTCCCAAGTCTTCTGTGATGTTTGCTTGGATAGTTGGGCGAAGAGTGCTCGCACCACATCGGATGTATGAATATATTTACGTCTGTTCTTATAAACAATATTCGCAACATCATCATAGGAGTTCAACTGATATTCAGGTCCTAGTACCCTAAGAAGTTCTTTAGCCATTTCCTTGATGTCATCAACTCCATCAATAGCCTTGATTTGCAACATATTGTTCTTAATGCGGCGTTCAAAGGCAGGATTGTAAGACTCGAACGAATGGTCTCCTGAGACAGAATCAGTAACTGCAGCAAGAATCATGTGTCCTTTAATGGAACTTGACAAATCTATCAGTTCCCTGAAAGTAGTCAGAAGATTCTGGAAACGAGCGCGTGACTTCTCTTGTATCTTCTCCATCTCATCAATACAGAAGATAACATAATGCTGGGCATATGCCAAAGCATTCAAAAAGAATACAAGCACCTCACGACGATTATAATCGGTCAATTTGGTCAAGCCATAACGTTTGAAAGAATTGCTATCATAAAGTTTGCCAGTACCCAATGCTATCAGCGTATGCAAATCTTCATCTGAATCCTTCTTTTCTTCTATTTTTTCTACAAAACCTTGGATAGCAGCAAAAGACCCACAAAAGTTATCACACAACTCTTTTGTTTTCCCATCAGCAACGATAGTCTTTAGCGAATTAAGCAAATCCGTACTATATTCGTTCTGAATGATGTAAAGAAGGAATGTAATAATGTCATACCTATCAACGTCTGCCCTCCAAATAGCCACCTTGGTTTTGTTTTCCGGATGTTGCTCAAAAAAGTACTTCAAATACTTCATGAGATTTGATTTACCATTACCATACTGTCCCCATACCAAAGCATAGGAGAAATGAGTATCTATTGTAGAAATAGCAGTCTTAAGGGATTTTTTGACATCATCTAATCCTACAATAAAGTAAGGTAAGTTGGGGGCCAATCCTCGTTCAAGGTCTTGACGGATGATTTCTTTATTGTCCTCAATCGGATTTAGTGGGGACCAAAGATGGGTTGTATCCATTGTCAACTTTTCTTTATAATTCTAATTTTAAGCACAGCGTTGCCAGCCACTAAGAAACGACGACGCATATCTATAGAAGATACTGTGTTTGAAAAAAGTATTATCTCAATGTGACGGTATGCTGTATAATATGAATTCAACAGTTCATTGAATGATTCGTATGAAAGACGAAAGTTCTTTTTGATCTCATAGAGATTCACATATCCAAACTCTGACAGTCCTTTTGCATGGAGTCTATCGTATGTCGTACGGATCTTATCGTATTGTTGTTCGAGTTTGACTCGTTTTTTAAAATCTTTTAAATAGAATGCTTTTGACTTTTCAATGATACTTTCGTATCTGCTTGTCAATCCCATACGGTCTATTTCTAAGAGGTACATTCTTCTAATGCTATCTATATTTGTACTAAGTTTTAATATTTTAACCCAATGGTTCAACACCTCAAGATAATTCTTATCAAAACTCGTAATGTATTTTATGAAGCCATCGTTTTCATAATACCTTAAATATGCACGAAAAAAAGAATCAGACAGTTCTTTGTTATTTCTAATCAAATATCGACTCTGGATTATAAGAATCAGGTAATCAAAGAAATCAAGACTCAAAGCTTGAAAAACAATGAGCCTGTGTTTGTCTGAAAGATTGAAAAAGTGATAGTCACGAACACAGGCAAGTTCAACTCCTAAAGAAGTTAATTCTCCACGTTTGTTAATGAGGTTGACTTTCTTAGCAAGGGTGATATAATAAGAGGTATTCTTATATGCACTGTAAATGACCTTATCAGTGTCCTTTGGCCGAAATGTAAGGGTTGTTCGGACTAAAGATTTAAGTTCTCTATAATTATATTTTGCAAATAACAACAAGATGTTTTGTGCATTTTGAGGTCTGATTATGCCTTCTGCATTCTGCTCATTAAAACTGTCTGAATGTTCAACTATTTTATTTAACATCCATAGGAAAAAGTCAAGATAGTAATCATGTCCTTTACTTTTTTTGTAGTTTTTTGAGAAACGACACACCCACACAAGACTCTTTAAAGGCATGTTAAAGGGACGATGTAATCCAATAACCGTTTTTTCAACCTTCTCTTGCTGTTCCATCCATTCTGATTAATTCGAAAAACACTATACCTCTAGGGACTCTACAAATTTCAGTGCATTTAACACGCGTGCCGTGTGGAATGACAACTGGTCGTACGTCTTATATGCCTTTAACTGTAAAATAGCGGCCTCTGCACTTAGTACACCACTCTCAAAAAGGTTGACTGTCGTGAAAACCTTATCGTTTGCCACTGGGCCGAGCACAAGGTCATAGTCGTGGCTCCGAGACTTGACCTTCGGTCGAGTCTGCTCACGCTCGGCAGTACCGATGCGAGCATCGTTTTGCTCTCGCTTACTCGCAGCCTTCCGGCAGTCGGTGACGAAGTAAAGCCAAGATTCATCGGCTCCTGTGAAACGGCGAATGCGCAATTCTGGATTATCCAGTAACGTCTCGTCAAACTCATAAACACTAACCACAGCTCGCTGAGCCTCCTCACGCTCTTGCTTGATATGTGCCCAGCGAACAGCCTGCTCGTAGTTACTCGTGGTGTAGAATCCCTTGCCAAAATCGGCATTGGGACGACCAGGCCTAAGGGAAGGCTTTCTCACAGCCACTGTTGAACCATGATATAGATTCATCTTCTTCTCTTGTTTATAAACCTCTGGATATCGTCAAGCACATATTCCATTCCCTGAGTATGCAATAAGTCGTAATTTTCAATGACGTACTCATCAGCTCCATACTCTTTGAACAGCACCCATGCACGCATACCGCTGATTTGCTTACGTATGGCATAAATTTCCATACAATAAGTGTAGAACTCAAATACCTCTTTGGGGACATCTCTGCGCTGGCGACCCCGCCAGTATTCAAACTCATCGTATAGAGCCTCCGTGCTCAGATACCACCACTTGGCCTTCTCATCGTAAAGGCGCTTATACATCGGATTAACATAGATATAGACCAAGGCATCATCCAGCGAAATCCGCTTCACTTTAGAAACATGCTCCGCTAAATGGGCTATCTTGATTGGTATGATGTTTTCTTCGTACACACCCATGATTTCTTATCTATTTCATTCAATCTATACTTCTTTTACGTAGTACGAATGACTCGAATATGTATTCGTTAGATTCGTGTGATTCGTGGTCTGAAAAATGAAAGCGGTTTCATCGGCAATTTAAACTGGATTAAATGGCAAATTAAATTGGATTAAATGGCAAAGTAATCCGGTTTCAAAAATCGAGGGAGGTGGATCGTGCTGTATGTAGGACTTGAAAACACGCTTAAGTGTATCGAAGAACTCGTCTATCTCGGCTTCGCTGGACAGGTGACTTACTACATCGAGTATGACTGCAACATAATACAGCGGACTGATGTCCTCACCATTGAACACTTTTTTTTAGTGTCGCATGACCAACATGCAAGTCGGCCTTCATCGACTTCACTCGCCTTCCGCTAATAAAGCGGTAATCCTCCAGCTCCTTTGCTAAATCTTCTAATAAGGTTTGGTAAAGAGATTGGCTGAAGTACTTTGAGAAAGTAAAGCTCATCTCTTTTTTGTTTAAAAGTTGTTTAATATGTTAATTTTTGCCCCTTGAGGTTCCTCACCCTTAGTGGGGAACGGGTGGGACGTTGCCTATAGTAACTTTGCAATCGAATTAAGAATTCCGGATTTTCTGATTCACAGAGTTCATTAACATTATTAATTATTAAAACAACATTAAAATTATGATTGATTATTCTGTTTTCATGCTGCCCAATCCTCAGGACGAGAATGTAGCACCCAAGGCTTATGCTAAACCACAGATGCGTGAGTTGATGACCTTCGACAAGTTTGTCGAGCACATTGCCGAGCACAACGGTGTGTTCTCACGCGGTACGGTGAAGGGTGTGCTTAGTGATACCTGTCTGTGTCTGGTGGAGCAGCTGCTGAATGGTAATAAGGTAGAGTTGGGAGAACTTGGCACGTTCTGGATCTCTCTGAGTTCAAGTGGTGCTAATTCGCTGGAAGAATTCACTGCTGCTAACATCAAGGAGGTGAACATCCTATTCTATCCCGGTAAGGACTTCGAGAACCTGATTGGCAAGGTGAAATTCAATGTCGTGGCCAGTCGTGTGGCTCAGGCTGCTACGCTGAAGGCTGAGAAGACTGGTGGTACTACCGTTGACCTGGCTGCTGCAAAGGCGGCGTTGAAGAAGGATAAGGATGAGCAGACTGGTAGTGAGACTACTGAGCCTTAAGCCTCTCCTGAAGCCTCTTCCTAAACCCTCCCCCAAAGGGAGGGGACTTTAAAAATATAATTGTTGACTTATGAAAAAGAAAGAAATTTGGAAGTTCGTCATTCAGACGATCATCAGTGTGCTGACGGCTATCGCTACAGCACTGGGAGCAACATCGTGTATGAGTTAGCCTCTCCCCAACCCCTCCCCAAAAGGGAGGGAGCCTCTCCCCAAAAGGGAGGGGCTTTTTAAATTATTTTATTCCTTATTTTATGCGAAATATTACTTTGATTGTGATCCATTGTTCGGCAGTGAAGCCTGGACAGCGGAGTAGTGCCGAAGACATTGACCGCTGGCATAGAGCCAGAGGATGGAAGAACGGCATCGGATATCATTACGTGGTAAGACGGAATGGTGATGTGGAATTAGGTAGAAGCCTTGATGAAGTGGGTGCCCACTGTAAGGGGCATAACAGCCATAGCATCGGTATTTGTTACGAAGGCGGTCTGGATGAACAGGGAAAGCCTGCGGATACCAGGACACCGGAACAGAAATTGGCGCTGAGATTATTGTTGGAAAAGTTACACGACCAATACCCTGTAGCTGTGATTGTTGGTCATCATGACTTAAACCCCAAGAAGGCTTGTCCTTGCTTTGATGTGGTGAGAGACTATATTGATCTCGAACCGAGACCACGAATCACACGAATCACACGAATTTAGACCACGAATCACACGAATTGCACGAATATAGACCACGAATATAGACCACGAATATCACGAATTACACGAATGAATACCACGAATCACACAAATTGCACAAATATATTCGTTAGATTCGTGTGATTCGTGGTCTGGTCAGTTGACTATACGTTCTCTTTCAAGTTCTTTTGAGCAGCCGAAGTTAAGTAAGAGGCCCAGTTTATAACCTGTGGCATGAAGATAATTGTGTACTTGAGAACGATGAGTATCTTCTAAGGTGCTAAGTGCCTTTAGTTCTACAATAATCTTCCCATAACAAACGAAGTCTGCTCTGTAGCTTTGCTTAAGTTCTACCCCGTCATAGGTTATTTTCAGTTCTTTCTCACGTTCATAGGGTATGCCTTGGCGTTGGAACTCTATCTCCAATGCTTCTTGATAGACAGCTTCAAGGAATCCATGACCAAGGGTGTTATAGACCTTGAAAGCAGCGCCTATAATCTTAAAGCTTTCTTCTTTGAAAGTTATCATAGACCACTAATTAAGACCACGAATATCACGAATTACACGAATTATTATTTTGCGGCCACGAATTAAGACCACGAATATCACGAATTACACGAATGACACGAATGTAGACCACGAATTGCACGAATTGCACGAATATATTCGTTAGATTCGTGTGATTCGTGGTCTGTTAAACTTTACGGATGAGGGTTATTAGCTGACGGAGGGAAGGGTCATCAGAGAGGTGGGTCTGCATGATCTGCTTAACCTCTGTACGATAAGCAGGATCCTTGGTGCTAATGAACAAGGCTGCAAGCAGATAGGACAGGATGGTGTAGGTCGCTTTGTCCGGCTCCTTACCACGCGCTTCCTTGATCTTACGCTTTAATAACTTGTTGTATTTCGACTTCCCACTCTCGTTCTTCGTCAGTGAGGCACAGATTGACATCAAGGCATCGAATCTTGCGGACAGCACCTCTCCCCTGACGGATGCATGACGCAGACGATAGATATCCCTCAGCTGCTTCATGTCGGAAGCCTTTTCTTCCTCCGTGCCCTTGCCATTAACCTTACGATAGAGGATGCTGATGATGTCGTGCTGCAGATGTTCCAGATAGTCGGAATTGAAGACTGAAGCATCTTTCTCCTGCAGGATGACATCTGAGGGTTGACGGTCGTGGACATAAGCATAGTTATCTGCAAACAGCTTGATGGCTATGGAGAAACGGACGCCATCGCCACGGAACTGGATGTTCATCACACTGGCTTCCAGACCTTTGAAGGCTCCGTCACGCACGATGACGGTCATGCCATCGGTAATATCCTGGGGCTGGGTTATCACATCAAAACGACTGCCATACTCCAGACAGGCATCCATAAAACGATTCATCATGGCATTGCTAACCACTGCCTCGGCACCCTCGCCAGTGCGATAATGATAGAGCCGCGTCTTGTCGTTGTTCCATCGTTCGTTAGCCAGTTCCTCGAAGGTAGAAGGCCGGACGTGCAAGAAGACAAAATGACGGAGCGTGTTACGCATCTGGTTGCTTCTGATATCCTCGGTATCATGGTGCTTACGGGGCTTGATGGTCACGGCAGGGATGAAGTAATTGTCGATACGGTCTTCATCGGGATGATGAAGATTAAAGTCCTCAATATAGCTACTGAGGTCTTCGGCTCGCTGACATCTCATGACATACCAGCGGAACGCGTCTTTTCCCGGTATCGCCTGCTCTATTGTATCGCTCATTACAGCATACATTTTCCTCTTGCCCCAAGTCACATGACTAAGGGTAAAAAACGGTTTGTTTTCAATCAGTTGCTTGATGCAAGCGGCATGTAACCGCCCTCTATCTCCTGAATGTACCCCATGAAAGGGAACTTCCTATAGACCGCACAAGAACCTGTAAAGTGGGTGCAAAGTTACAAAGAATTTTCTATATACATTATTATAATGTAAATTTTTTTTCATTTTTGATACATTTTATGATGGTGGCAAACCGTCACGCAGAAGGCATTTAACAGACGTTAAGTAATTTTTTCTATGGAAAGTGATACGTCGTATTAGAATTATTTGTATCTTTGCAGTCGATTTCGGTTACCTAAAACGGGAAACTTTTTTGAAAGAAAAAAAGAAAAAGTTGTCCAAAAAGGAAAACTTTTCACGAAGACATGGAAACAGAAAATAACTATAAATAAAGACGTAACATAATGGAAATCAAGAACTTTACCATCACCAAACGTGACGGATCAAAAGACCGTTTTTCGCTTGACAAGATCATGAACGCTATCGTCAAAGCGTTCGAAAGTGTAAACGTGCCTGCTGACTTGAGTACCATCTCGAAGATTCTCAGTCACCTTGACATGCATGATGACATCAAGGTGGAGGACATCCAAAACCAGGTGGAAGAGGCACTCATGAGAGAGGGGTACTACCAAGTGGCTAAATCGTTCATGCTGTACAGACAGCAGCACTCTGAAGACCGTGAGACCCTGGCACGCCTGCAGTTCCTCTCGGACTATGTAGAGTCTGTGAACGCTGCCACTGGCTCCAAGTATGATGCGAATGCGAATGTGGAACACAAGAACATTGCCACTCTGATTGGTGAGTTACCTAAGTCGAGCTTCATCCGCTTGAACCGACGTCTGCTGACCGACCGTATCAAGAAGATGTATGGCAAGCAGCTGGCTGATGAGTACATTGACAAGCTGACACACCACTTTATTTATAAGAATGACGAGACGAGTCTGGCAAACTACTGCGCTTCCATTACAATGTACCCCTGGCTCATAGGCGGTACGGTGAGCATCGGTGGTAACTCCACTGCTCCTACGAACCTGAAGAGCTACTGTGGCGGATTTGTCAACATGGTGTTCATGGTCAGCTCGATGCTGAGTGGTGCCTGTGCTACACCGGAGTTCTTGATGTACATGAACTACTTTATTGGCAAGGAGTTCGGACTGGACTATTACACCAGAGCCGACGAGGTAGTAGATTTGAGCCTGAAGCACCGCACGCTGGACAAGGTCATCACAGACTATTTCGAGCAGATTGTCTATTCGCTGAACCAGCCGACAGGTGCCAGAAACTACCAGGCGGTATTCTGGAACGTGGCATACTATGACCGTTACTATTTCGAGAGCATCTTCGGAGAGTTCTACTTCCCTGACGGCTCCAAGCCCGACTGGAACGGACTGAGCTGGCTGCAGAAACGCTTTATGAAGTGGTTTAACCACGAGCGTACGAAGACCTTGCTGACCTTCCCCGTAGAAACCATGGCACTGCTGACCGACAAGAACGGTGAATGCCTGGACAAGGAATGGGGCGACTTCACAGCAGAGATGTACAGTGAGGGTCACTCGTTCTTTACTTACATGAGCGATAATGCCGACTCGCTGAGCTCATGCTGTCGTCTGCGTAACGAGATTACCGATAATGGCTTCAGCTATACGCTGGGTGCTGGTGGTGTCTCTACCGGTTCAAAGAGTGTGCTCACCATCAACCTGAACCGTTGCATTCAGTATGCCGTAAACCATAAGATGGACTATTTGGAGTACCTGGGTGGGGTCATCGACCTGTGCCATAAGGTTCAGTTAGCTTATAATGAGAACCTGAAGGAGCTGCAGGCCCATGGTATGCTGCCGCTGTTTGATGCCGGCTACATCAACATTGGCCGTCAGTACCTGACGATTGGTATCAATGGTCTGGTGGAAGCAGCAGAGTTCATGGGACTGAAGATTACGCCGAACGACGACTATCTGCACTTCGTACAGGGCATCTTAGGACTGATAGAGAAGTACAACAAGCAGTACCGCACGAAGGACGTGATGTTCAACTGTGAGATGATTCCTGCAGAGAATGTTGGTGTGAAGCATGCCAAGTGGGACCGTGAGGATGGCTACTTCGTGCCTCGTGACTGCTATAACAGCTACTTCTATGTGGTAGAGGACGACTCACTGACCATCATTGACAAGTTCAAGCTGCATGGTGCACCTTACATTGAACACCTGACCGGTGGCTCTGCCTTACACATGAACCTGGACGAGCACCTGTCGAAAGAGCAGTACCTGCACCTGTTGAAGGTTGCTGCCAAGGAGGGTTGTAACTACTTCACGTTCAACATACCTAACACGGTATGTAACGACTGTGGCACCATAGACAAGCGGTACCTGAAGGAGTGTCCGCATTGCCACTCGAAGAATGTTGACTACATGACACGTATCATCGGTTACCTGAAGCGTGTCAGCAACTTCTCACAGCCTCGCCAGGAGGAAGCTGCACGCAGGTACTATGCGCATGCCGAATAAAGTATGCTGAAGTACGTTAATACAGACGTTGTCTTCCAGGAGATTCCTGATGAGGTAACGCTGGCTATTAATATCTCTAATTGCCCATGTCACTGCCCCGGGTGCCACAGCAGGTACCTGTGGGAGGACGTGGGAATGCCATTGGACACCTGTGCGCTGGATGATTTCATCAGCCAGTATGGCAGCGACATTACCTGTATTGCCTTCATGGGTGGCGACGGCGACCCAAAGGGGGTGAACATGCTGGCACAGTATATTCATGAGGAATACCCGATGTACAAGGTGGCGTGGTATAGTGGAAGGCTGCGCATACCATCGATGGTGTGCAAGACAGACTTTGACTATATCAAGATTGGGCCGTTCATCAGGCACCTGGGTCCTTTGAACAAGCCAACGACCAACCAACGGATGTACCATCAGACAGAAAATGGTACATTCGAAGATATCACCGAGCGTTTCTGGAAGAAATAAATGCTTACCTGATGTTCAGTATTTTCTGAGTCTGCAGGGAGAGGCGCCAACGAGGATGTTGTTTGATATACTCGACACACTGACGGGTAAGGACACGGTTACGCTTCTCGTTGCCAGTGTCACAAGGCTGGAGATTCAGGTTCTGACAGATATCACTGAAGGGTGAAGGGTCATGCTGACCATCGAAGATCACCTTTACTTCGTCTATCTTCTGAACAGCTAACTGGGGGGCATGCTCTACAAAACAGTTCTTGGGAGAAAGTGTCACCCAGTCGATGTGTGCAGGCAAAGGACGCGTGCCATTGGTCTCTATGCAGATAAAGAAATGCTCCTTGTGAAGTGCCTCTATCAGCGCTTCATCAACCTGTAAGGAGGGCTCACCACCGGTAAGTACCACGAAGCCACAGTCATGCCAAGGCTGAATGGCATCAAGGATATCGTTAAGCGTCATCTCACGATAGTCCTTGAAGTCAGTATCACAGAACGGACAACGGAGGTTACAGCCGCTGAAACGGATGAACACTGCTGCTCGTCCCGTAAAACGTCCCTCGCCTTGGAGGGAGTAAAATATCTCGTTGATTCTATATGCCATAATATATGATGACTGCCTCCTTTTTATAGGAGATATTCGGGTTCTATGGGAAAATGGTCGTCGTATGCCTGTGCGGTATTGCCGCCAGACTCTGCTACGATGGCTTTATAACACTGTGGGAACTGTTCTACAACCCATTGGGCAATGTTTTCTGCCGTAGGGTTGAAGTCGAGCAACTCATTAAGACAGCCATGGTCAAGATAGCCATGAATAGCTTTCTTGACGTGAGTGAAGTCAACAACCATGCCTTCAGCGTTGAGTTCTGTTGATGCCAGGAACACCGTAATAGTCCAGTTATGTCCATGCATCCTCGTGCATTTGCTCTCATAGGGCAGACGCAATTGGTGGCATCCCGCCACTTCCATTTTTTTTGATATACAATAGATCATCTTTCAAAAGCTTCCATCAGTCGATGGGTAGGGAAAAAACACCATTGTTTTTTCAGTTACTCATTTCCGCCTGCAAAGGTACGAATAAGTGAGAGAAATACAAAATGAAAAAACAACTTTTTTTATTTTTATTGCCGAACGACAGTACTTTCGACGAAGTCAAAGGTACGAATAAGTAAGAGAAATACAAAATGAAAATCAAAAAATTTTCATTTTGTATTTCCTTGGGAAGGGATTAGTGTTAGTTTCTCTCCAACAGCAGCACACGGCTGGACCAGTTATTCTTCTTACCCCATTCCACATTGTGCGTATAAGGCATCTCAAGACCATGGTTCATGAGGAAAGCACCTGTGAACGTCTTTCCCTCGAACGACAGTGGCTGCAGGTCGATACGGTTCAGCTCATGAACACGATAGGTGGCTGTTGGATCCAGACCCGCCATTTTGATACGTGGCAGGTGTTCGTTCTGGAACTGCTCGGTCTTCCACCAATAGAACACTGCCTTGTCTTTCTGCTCCGTCACATACATCAGCGATGCAAGACCCTTGTGGTCATAAGGTGACAGGAGGCGATAGATATCGCCGAACTGTACGATAGGACGTACCTGTTTATATTCTGCAATAGCCTTACGGCACAGGTCTTTCTCCTCTTCGGTCATGTTCTTCGGCTGTATCTCCATGCCCAGACGTCCTGACATTGCTACGTCGATACGGAACTTGAGCGAGGTAGTACGATAGACCGTATGGTTTGGTGTGGCAGAGATATGGCTTGCCATGGCGATGGCAGGGAAGAAATAGCTGGTACCCCACTGCATGTATATACGCTGCAGCGCGTCTGTATTGTCGCTCACCCAGAACTCATCGAAGTAGGGCAGCAGTCCCCAGTTGGCTCGTCCACCACCCGATGCGCATGCCTGGATAGTCAGTGTCGGATATTTAGCACGTATGCGCTGACACACCTTCTCCAGTCCACGGTGATAGTCGATATAGAGATGACTCTGGTCTGCCATGGGTAAGTACTGCGAGCCATGGTTCATGATAGGCGCATTGGCATCCCATTTGATGTAATCGATCTCCGGATATTTGGTCATGAGATTATCAACAATGCCAAAGACGAAATCCTGTACCTTCGGGTTACAGAGGTCAAGCACCACTTGTGTGCCACCACGTCCAAGTGCGAGGTCACGCTTAGGAGCCTTGATGACCCAGTCGGGATGTTTCTCATAGAGCTCGCTGACGGTATTCGCCATTTCAGGTTCTATCCAGATGCCGAACTTGATGCCATGCTTCTTCGCATCGCGCAGCAGTCCTTCGATACCTTCTGGCAGCTTGGTCTTATCGACCACCCAGTCACCCAGTGAAGAGTTATCAACCTTACGTGGATACTTATCGCCAAACCAGCCATCGTCCATGACAAAGAGCTCGCCACCCATAGAGGCAATGTCTGCCATCATCTGGTCCATGCCCTGTTGGTTGATGTCGAAATAGACACCCTCCCATGAGTTCAGCAGGATTTTCCTTTCCGTCTGACCGTTTGCCAGCATGTACTTACGTCCCCAGCGGTGGAAGTTACGTGACACACCACTCAGTCCTTCCTTGGAGAAGGTAAGTGCGAGATGCGGCGTGGTGAAGGTCTCACCTTTCTTCAGATGATATTCAGAGTTCTCCTCGTCAATACCTGCAAAGAAATAATGATATTCGGTATCGTCGGTCACCACCTTCAGTTTGTAGTTGCCCCAGTAGCAGAGTGCGGCACCGATGACATCGCCAGACAGCTCCTGTGGACGTCCGTCGAGTGAGAACATCACCTCGGCATGGTCGGTATGTGAGTTACGTACACCATCGTGGTTTGTTATCATCTTGATGCCCTGCGACACCGGTTCCTGTACCAGTTGGCCCTCATTGGCCCACGAGCCATAGAGATGACTCATCCATACCTCGCCGCGACGGATGGGCAGCACACCAGATGCGAACTGCAGAAGTGTAACGGTCTGTTTCTCACCATTGGTGATGTCGGTCCAGGTCTCTATCATATCCACATCGGGACGCGCCAGGAAATAGACATTGACGGTAGTAGGATACTGTGGGTCTTTTAGCGTGAACGTGGTCTTGTCACCCTCTTGCTTGACCTCGGTAAGGTAAAGCTGTGTGGTGAGGTTGCCGTCAGCATGACGCAGTGAAACGGCAGCTGCCGACTGTGGCCACATGCCATACGGCGGATAGACATCCATTCGTCCGCTGACAGGTGCCGGCAGTGCCTCCAGCTCTGAGGGGCTGAGTTTCTGTCCGAAATAGACATAACGGGGCTGATGACCCTCATTGGCATTAATGACAAGTGAAAGACTACGGGTCTGGATGACCACTTGTTTGGCCATGGCACACAGTGGCATGACCATCAAAAGAACAAAGAATAGTTTACGTTTCATATTTTTGATGTTATTCATTATTGGTTCATTAGAATGGTGCTTCTACCCGTAATGTCATGCGCTCTCGCGTAATAGGGTGGAAGAAGGATATCTCTTGGGCGTGCAGATAAAGACGGTCACCTCCCCCATGTCCGTAAAGGTCGTCACCAAGGATGGGTGTGTTCAGTCCTTCAGCATGGGCGCAGTGAACCCTCAGCTGGTGTGTACGTCCTGTTTGTGGGTATAGCTCTACCCGTGTAATATGCTGTTTGATAGACAGCACCTCATAATCGGTGACAGCCGGTTTGCCAAACAAATGGTCAACAACCTGTCTGGGACGGTCGAGTGGGTCGGCCTTTATCGGCAGGGAGATATGCCCATGCCTGTGAGGGAGAATGCCATCGAGCAGTGCCACATACGTCTTCTTCACCTCACGCTGTGCAAACTGAGACTGCATATAGATAAATGCATCGCGGGTCTTGGTGATAATCAGCAGGCCACTCGTTCCCATATCCAGCCTGTGGGCCAGTGCCCAGTCTTCCGTGTCAGCATAATGCTGGCGTACGACAGACCAGACGCTCAGCCGTGACTCACGGCCTGGGACGCTGAGTAGTCCTGATGGTTTGTTGATGACCATTATCCACTGATCCTCATAGATGATGTCTAACTTCACCGAGCTCTCCCCAATGGGATAGAGCAGTGGGTCATGTTCCTGGGGGTTCTCATCGACATGAAGCCCTTTGAGCATCCAGGTGAGAACTGGGAGACACTTACCACGACAGGCAGGATAGAACTGTCCGTCATGACGGATGGACGACTCTGTGGAGTTGCCTATCCAGAATTCTGCCATGCAGACAGGCTTCAGCATGTGCTGATAAGCATACTGCAAGAGCTTGGGGGCACAGCAGTCACCGGCGCCGGCAGGAGGATAAGGGAACTTACGACGCACCTTGACGCTGTGATAGTCGTGCCATATCTCTATCAGGTTACGAGACTCACCACAGGCATTGAGCACATGATACTGGCGGAACAGCCACTGCTGCAGCTCCTCGGACATCTGCTTGCGACGGTCCTTTAGCCGAAGTGCCAGCTCGTCATCAGCCGGCAGTCCTTCTACCACCGTATTCATGGCCGACAAGATATGCTCGGTTTGTTTGAAATGACCATCGGGCTGCTGCGCATCAAAGACAGGTGGCACAAACCACGGCCAGTCGTTACGGTTGGCCAGCAAGCCAGAATAAGCAGCCAGGAAAAACAGCTGACCACTGACGGGTTCCTCAACCACCAGTGTGCCAAACATCTTTCCATGCATGGCATCGGAAAGTAGATCCAGATGGGTAAAGACGTAACGACGCACTTTCTTAGCTGCCTCAACACAAAGGGGATGGGGCTCATAACAGAAAGGATATGTGAATTTCTCTGGTCTTTCTGCTTTACTGTGCAAAGGATGAAGAATCCTCATCTTTCTGGTTAACTTTACTGGTTGCCTACAAAATTAAAAGTTTTTTTTCAAATAACCAAAAAAAACGATAGAAATTTGGTCTTTTATTATATTATTTGTACCTTTGACCACTAAACTGAAAACTTACTATCCTATGAAACGTTTTTATACTCTTCTGTTTGCTATCTGCTGTTTTACTCTGCACAGCATAGCACAGCAAACTTTCTGGCTCGGCGCTGACATCAGTGGGACAACAGCATTGGAGGCTCATGGAGGACAGCTCTATAACCGCCAGGGAGAGCCTCGCGAGAACACACAACTGATGAAAGAGCTGGGACTCAATGCCATACGACTGCGCGTATGGGTCAATCCGAAGGATGGCTTCTGCCGGCCTGATGATGTATTGCTGATGGCTAAGCGTGCTAAGGCACTGGGCATGGCGGTGATGATAGACTTCCACTATAGCGACTGGTGGGCCGATCCTGCTAAGCAGAATATCCCTGCCGCATGGGTTACGTTGAGCTATGAAGAGATGTGTCAGGCATTGGCAGAGCACACTCGTTCCACGTTACAGCTGCTGAAGACCAACGGTATAGACGTGAAATGGGTGCAAGTAGGCAACGAGACTACCAATGGCTTCCTATGGCCTATGGGGCGTGCCAGTGAGAATATGGCTCATTATGCCGGTCTGACACAGGCCGGCTACGATGCCGTCAAGCAGATATATCCCGAGGCACAGGTCATCATTCACCTGGACCAAGCCCGTGACCCAGAGCGTTATAACTTCATCTTCGATGGTCTGAAGGCGCATGGTGCCCAATGGGACATCATTGGATTAAGTGTCTATCCCTACTGGGACCAGCATGAGAAAAAAGAAAAGAAAGACAGCGGAACGCTGAAGCATGCGCTGAAGAACATGCGGCGTCTGGTAAAGAAGTATGGTACTCCCGTCATGGTAGTAGAGACCGGTTACGAAGTAGCCCGTCCGGAAGCCGGCAAGGAGTTTCTTACTAAGCTCATTGATGGCTGCCTACAGATGAACGGACAATGCCTGGGAGTGTTCTACTGGGCACCGGAGTTAGAAGGCCATTATCCGTTAGGAGCCTTCAAGGACGGCAGACCAACGGTCATCATGGATGCGTTCAGCACCTCAGGAAACAAATAGTCAAACCAACTAAAACGACAAATACTTTATGCTAAGAAAAATTCGTATAATACTGGCTGCAGTGATGTTCATCGGCATCACACTGCTCTTCCTCGACTTTACAGGAACCATGCACCACTGGGTAGCTTGGATGCCTAAGTTACAGTTTCTGGAAGCTGTGCTGGCACTCAATGTTGTAGTCATCGTGGCACTCATTGTGCTGACACTGGTCTTCGGACGTATCTACTGCTCGGTCATCTGTCCCTTAGGTGTGATGCAAGATATCATTGGGTGGTTGGGAAAGAAACAGAAGAAGAACCGTTACAGCTACTCGAAAGCCATGAGCTGGCTGCGCTATACCATGTTAGGAATATTTGGTATCGGACTGGTGCTGTCCTTCTTTGCCGGCATCGGCATCGTCGTACAGCTGCTGGCACCCTACTCTGCCTTCGGACGCATAGCCACCAACCTGTTACAACCTGTTTATCTGGCAGGTAACAACCTTTTAGCTGACTTGGCAGAACAGTATAACAGCTATGCCTTCTACCACAGCGAGCTATGGATGCGCAGTCTGCCAGCACTCATTATTGCTGCCGTGACGCTGATCATACTGTTCATACTGGCCTGGCGCAACGGACGTACATACTGTAACACCATTTGTCCCGTTGGCACCACGCTGAGTTTCCTGTCACGGTACTCGTGGATGAAGATACAGTTTAACAGCGACAAGTGCCGTAACTGTTCTTTGTGCTCGAAGAACTGTAAGGCAGCCTGCATAGACTTTAAGTCACATTCGGTAGATTACAGTCGTTGTGTCGTTTGCGGTGACTGTGTGGAAAGCTGTAAGTTTGGAGCATTGGCCTATAAACCCTATAATAAGGCTCATGAGTCCCAGAACGCCAATCAGCCAGACCTGGGACGCCGCTCGTTCCTCATAGGAGCCACCTTAGCCTCAACAGCTGTGTTAGCACAAGAAAAGAAGAAGGTTGACGGTGGACTGGCTGCTATTGCAAAGCGCGTGGTACCAGAGCGACAGACAGCGCTGACTCCTCCGGGTTCACTATCGGCAGAACACCTGGCCTCCCACTGCACCGGCTGTCAGCTATGCATCAGCGAGTGTCCTAACCAGGTGTTACGACCCTCTACCAGTCTGCTGACCATGATGCAGCCAACCATGTCGTATGAGCTTGGATATTGTCGTCCAGAATGTACGCGTTGCTCTGAGGTCTGTCCAGCAGATGCCATTCAGCGCATTGACCCCATTGAGAAGTCATCCATACAGATTGGTCATGCCGTTTGGGTCAAGCAGAACTGTGTGTCTGTGAACGACAGTGTTCAGTGTGGCAATTGTGCGCGTCACTGTCCTACCGGTGCCATTGAGATGGTTCCCATGGATGCTAACGATGGTGACTCACCACTCATTCCCTCTATTAACGAGGCGGTATGCATAGGCTGTGGAGCCTGTGAGAACCTCTGTCCGGGCAAGGACGGTCAGTCAGCCATCGTCGTTGAAGGTCATGAGGTACACAAGATGATTTGAGGATTGAGATTTGAGATTTAAGATTTGAGGTTTATTGACTAATATATATTTATGAGCAAAAATATCAACCGCCGCACGTTCCTCAAGCTTTTTGGAGCAGGGAGTGCCGCTACTGCACTGACACTGGCAGGATGTAAAAACAAACAAGCAGAGATAGCCGTCGAGGAGTACAAGCAACAGGTTGAACCTCCCGTTGGCAAGATGACTTACCGCATTAATCCTTTCACTAAGGACAAGGTGTCACTCTTAGGATATGGCATGATGCGACTGCCTGGCAAGGCCGACAATCCTGATGAATATGACCAGGAAATGATCAACCGCCAGGTGGATTATGCCATTGAGCACGGTGTCAA
>Ga0247610_10002686_pt1 | contig 20231 bp, 10 predicted proteins | sample 174DNAGHGhighgp2_FD_193483 | JGI IMG/M metagenome (GOLD analysis project Ga0247610, IMG submission 193483) | Sheep rumen microbial communities from Palmerston North, Manawatu-Wanganui, New Zealand - 1742 DNA GHGhigh gp2 | ecosystem: Host-associated > Mammals > Digestive system > Stomach > Rumen...
ATTTTTCATTACCGATAACTCGAATAGCAGCGAGGAGTTGAACATAGCATCGGCGTTCTCGTGGAAAGGCATGATCCATTTGTTCTCGCCCCGTCGCACACTAGCCCATCGCTTGATGGTCTCGAGTGCTCCGCAACCCCTGTATTTGTGGTCGCGGATGATGCGGCGCAGCAGGCGGTTGTCATAGGTGCCAATCCAGTTGTGGTCGTCGATGCTGAGTGTAGTGAGGGCCGAGACAAAGAGCCTGAACTTCTGCTGTTCGGGGATGAGCGCCGTGAGTTCGGGATTCAGTCCGTGGATGCCCTCCATGAGCAAGATGTCGCCGTCGGCGAGTTTGAGGGTGTTGCCCAGATACTCGCGCTCACCTTTCTTGAAATTATAGGTGGGCATGGCGACTTCTTTACCTGCCAGCAGGTCGGTCACGTCCTTGTTGAACTGCTCCAGATCCAGGGCGTAAAGCGACTCGTAGTCATAGTCGCCGCTCTCGTCCCGTGGCGTGCGGTCGCGGTTCACAAAGTAGTTGTCCAGTTCGATGACCTTGGGCACGATGCAGTTGGTAATGAGCTGGATAGCCAGACGCTTAGACGATGTTGTCTTGCCGCTTGACGATGGTCCCGCGATGAGCACGACACGTGCGCCGCCCTCGTGGTACCGCCGGGTAATCTCGTCAGCAATCTGGATGAAGTGCTTGTTATGCAGTGCCTCGACGACGTTGATCAGCAGCGGGGCATAACCGCCCTTTATGGCACGGTTCAGCTCGCCCACGTCGCCTAGGCGGATGATCTTGTTGAAGTTGATGTAGTCGGTAAAAGCGCGGAAGAGCTTGGGTTGTGGCTCCCATTTCACTACCTGGTCAAGCTGGTTGCGGTCGGGCCCGAGCAGGAGCATCCCATTTTCATAGGGGATGAGGTCAAAGACCTTGAGCATGCCTGTTGAGGGAACCAGCGGGCCGTAGAAGCTATCGATGATGTCATCGAGCTTGTAATAGACCGTATATAGCTGATTGATGCCCTCGAGCAGACGCACCTTGTCATTGAGTCCCTGTTTGCGGAACATCTCGATGACGTCGGTCGTGAGCCGCTCGCGGCGTTTAAAGGGGAGGTCGGCATCGATGATTTCGGTCATGCGCTGCTTGAGCTGTGAAATGACCTCGGGAGTGAGAAATTCCTCCTCGTGCTTGATTTGGCAATAATGTCCGTTGCTGATGCTGTGCTGGATGCACAATCGCTTGCCGGGGAAGAGGTCGTTCACGGCCTTGTAGAGCACCATGCACAGCGATCGTGTCATGACGCGGTAACCAGCGTTGCTGGTAATGTCGATAAACTCAACGTGCTTGGGTGAAAAGACGGGATAGTGCAGGTCCTCGACCTTATTGTTCACTAGTACGCACACAGCGTCCCCCTTGAGACCCACCCTGGATTTGATGGTGTCATATACATCGATGAGCGCCTCGCCACCGTCGATGTTTATGTACTCGTTGGTATTCTTGCAGAACACCTTGAGTTCATCGTACTTTTTCATAAAAGTTGAGTTTTAGAAGTTGCAAAATTACAAAAAAATCCCGACATGCTACTGAAATTATGAGGAAAAGTGCATGAAATCGTGAAAAAGATGTACCTTTAGCGTCGAAAAAACGAATAACTAACGAAAAAGATGAGAGAAAAACTATTTGTTATGGCAATGATGATTGTTAGCGCGATGTGCGGTTGCACGGCGCAAAGTGGAGAGAGTTGTGAACCTGGTTGTGACGTGTTCAAGACGCAAGCAGGCACAGTAGTGAAGATGTATTGCATCAAGCACGGTAGCGTCAGGATGCAGGTGGGTGACAAGTGGATCTATGTGGACCCGGTGACGACCGCCGTGAAGCCTGAGACCGACTACTCTACCCTACCCCAAGCCGATTACATCCTGGTGACCCATGAGCACTTTGACCACTTGGATTCGGTGGCCATCAACCAGTTGAGCAAGCCGGGCACGGTGCTCATCACCAATGCCCGCTGCCATGAAATATTGGGCGGCAAGGGCGATGTGATGGCCAACGGCGACAACCGCACCCTAGCCGAGGGATGGACGGTGGAGGCCGTGCCTGCCTACAACAACTCACCCGAGAAACTGCAGTTCCACCCCAAGGGACGCGACAACGGCTTTGTGCTGACCATCGAGGGGATGCGCATCTACATCGCCGGCGACACCGAGGACATTCCTGAGATGGCTGACCTCAAGGACATTGACGTGGCCTTCCTGCCCTGCAACCTGCCCTACACGATGACGCCCGAGCAGTGTGCCCATGCCGCCCAGATGTTCAAACCCGCAGTGCTCTTCCCCTACCACTACGGCCAGACCGACATCCAGCAAGTGGTGAAACTGCTGGAGGGCAGCGGTATCGACGTGAGGATCCGCGACTACCAGTAAGCGCGTTTCTCAGTGCGTACTAACATATATGGAGCACAAAATAGTTCGGAAAAGTGTATTCAAATAACACTTTTCCGAACTATTTTGTGCAAAATTAGGTATTTTTTTGTGTTTGTGCAAACTTAATCTGATATTATTCACTAGCAATGAGCCCACATGGGGTTAGGTAAAGATGATGAAAGAAACTGCCGCCGTGCCTGTTGAAGGGCGCAGCGGCAGCCGTTTTGTTGCGGTTATCTTGAGCTAGATAGCTACAGTCTTTAGACTTTAACCTCTAACCTCTAAACTTCAATGGCATCAAGCATGACGCCTGATGCCATTGAATAAAACTTACCAACCAGGGTTCTGCTTGGTGCCACCCTTGCTCAGCGTGATCTGGTTGCTGGGGATGGGGCACAGGTAGAACTTCTTGTCAAAGACACGCTGTTTGCTAACGGGGATAACATATCCGTTAGCATCCAGGCTGAAGGTCTCGTCAAGGTCGTTCACGCCAGCCAAGTAGGCGCCGCGGTTGATGTTGGGATGGGCCTGGGTGTCGAGCAGCTCAAGCTGGTGCCAACGGATGAGGTCCCAATAGCGGAACCAGTTGTCGGCCATGAGCTCGCAACGACGTGCACGGCGGATTTCCCACAACAGGTTGCTCACGCCCATATTGTTAGCGGGGTCGGCCTCGGGTGCGGTGGTCATGTTGGGCAGTCCAGCACGAGCCTGCAGCAGGTTGATGCTGATGTCCAGGTCAGTCTGGTTGATGTTACCCAACTCAGCCTTTGCCTCGGCATAGTTCAGATAGATGACAGCGAGCCAGTAGATGGGCGCGTCGGTGTAGTTCTTACCGGTGTTGATGCGGTAGTCAACCTCCATCTGGACGTTGTCATACTTGGCAATATTGTAGCCAGTGGATGACGTCATGAGCATCGAGTTAGAACGAACCCAACCATGTCCCTTGAAGCACAGATAGGGATCGAGGAGCACGCTCAGTCGCTTGTCACGGTTGGCGAGCATGTGGGCAATGCTGTAAGCATTGTTTGAGGGGTCGAGCACGGGATGATCATCGGTGTTGCGTGAGGTGGTAGCCAGGGGCTTACCATCGAGGAACAGGAATGCATCGACAGCGTCCTTGCTGATACCGCGCTGCTGTGAAGACGAGGCGGTATAGTCGGCCGTGGAGTGCATGAGCTGGTCCTTCACGTAGTTGCGGAAGAAGATAACCTCGCTACTCTTGCTCAGGTCGAGCGAGTTGTAAACCTCGCCATAGTTGGCTGCGAGGCTGTACTTGCCCGAGTTCATAATCTGCTGGGAAGCGTCAACACACTCGCTGAGGTACTTCTGGGCGCGGGTGGGATCGGCGGCCTTGCCGTTCTCCTCGGCCGTGCGGTACTTGCAATAGGTGCCCTCAAACAGGCAGATGTCGCTCTTCATGGCCAGTGCCATGTCCTTGCTCCAGGAGTTCTTGCCTCCGTTGCCCAGGTGCTGAATAGCAAAGTTGAGGTCGTTGAGCACGAAGTCCATGACCTGATCACGATCGGTTTGAGGTCCATAGACGAGGTCGCTCTGAGCCTCGGGGTCGAGGATGACCTCGTCGAGCATGTTCACATCGCCATACATGCGCACGAGCTGGTAGTATTGCCAAGCGCGGTTCAGTCGTCCGACGGCGATATAGTAGTTCTTGTCGCTCTCGATGAGTGTCGAGTTCTGCAAGCCGGTCAACATGTAGTTGCAGCGGCGAATCTCGGTATAGGGGGTGCTCCAATAAGAGGAGGTGCCGGGAACGGTGGTGAACATCCAGTCATCAAAGCTGGGGTTCACCTGGTCGTCGCTGAGGCTCTTGAAATAGAACCAACCTGAGCCACCACCCTGGCCATAGCCGACATAATTCTCGTAGAGGACGTTGCTGTAGCTTGCCACCTGGTTGGTGTTGCTCCAGAACTCTGGTCCAAGCTCAAACTTGGTGCGCTCGCTCTTGGTGAGCATATCGTCACATGATGAGAGCGATAAAATGGCGGCACCCAGTCCACACAGTATAATTGATTTGAAAAGTTTCATATATTTTTCTAGTTTTTAGTTTTTAGTCCTTAGTTTTTAGTTTTTAGCGACTTAAGTCACATTAAACTCTAAACCCTAAACTCTAAACTTGATTTATACTTACTTCACGATGATCTCGCAGATTGAAACACGGTTCCAGCTCAGTTCATCAAACATGTTGCTGATGCCCTGACCCTGAGCGTTGATGCGCTTGGCGTCGATGCCATACTTCTTGACGAGCATATCCTTCACGCTGGCGGCACGGCCGTTGGCGAGAGTGATGTTGCGGTCCATGGGACCATCCTTGGAGGCATAACCGTTGATGGTGCAGGTAGCCTCGGGGTGGCTCTTGAGGTAGGAAGCGATGCGCTCCACGTTGGGCTGCTGATCGACATAGACAGCCATCGAGTTGATGGGGAAGTGAACCAGGATGGTCATGTATTGCAGGGCCTTGTCAATCATGCCGCTCTTGCTCTTCTGGCAATCGTTCAGGTCCTTCTGGAGCTGATTGTTGCGGTTGTTGGCAGCATTGAGTTGGTTCTGCAGGTCGGCGATGCGAGCGTTAGCAGCGTTCTGGGCATCGGCGAGCTGGGCGCGCAGGTCGTTGATCTGGCTGTTGAGGGCACCGTTGTCGCCAGGAGCGGCAGCAACAGCAGCGCTGCGCTTGGTGCCGAAGGTAACCTGCAGACCCACCGACCAGGTGCGGTTGATGGGATAGGTGCGGCCCCAAGTACCGTAACCCAGAGAGCCTTGACCGGCGTTCATCTCGGGATCGATGGGGAGGTCACCGCTGCCCTTGTGGAGCAGACACAGGTTGTTGACACTACCGTAAACACGCAGTTTCTCGATAAAGGCCTTGCGGGTCAAGTTCTCGGGCAGGGTGTAACCCAGCGTGATGTTCTTGAGGCGCAGGTAGCTCATGTCAACGAGGTACTTGGTCTGGGGATAGTAGTTGTGGCAACCACCCTCACCCGAGAGACCTACCACGTTACCGGCGAACTCGTTGCCAGGGAAGAGGCAGGGGAAGTCGTTGTTCTCGCTGATGTTCACAACGCCATTTTCGGGATCATAGATATTGTACTTGGTCTGGTTAGCAAAGATTGCCAGGTCGGCCGAACGCATCATCGGGAAGACAAATGCCGACTGGGTCCACATCTCGCGCTTGCCCACGCCCTGGAAGAAGACGTCGAGGTCGAAGCCCTTGAAGAAACCGCCCACGTGGAAGCTGTACTCATAGCGGGGCATCATGTTACCGATGACCTTGAGGTCGCCATGGTTCTCCTGGGTGCCGTTGCCACCATCAATCTTACCGTTGTTGTCCAGGTCCTTGTACTTGATGTCACCAGGGCCAAAGACGAAGGTCTGGGTCTGGATGCCGGTCTGGTCGGCTACGCCGGGAGCATAGATCCAGGAACCATCTTCGTTCTTGCCAGTGAAGTCACGCTCGGTGAAGTAGCGGTCGGTCTCAAAGCCCCAGATGTCACCCCAGGTCATGCCCTCGTAGGCATAAGCGCTGTTGCAGGGGTAGCCAATGAGGTGAGAGTCGTTGTTCCACTTGGTCACCTTGGTCTTAGCGTCACCGACGCTTGCGCTGAAGTAAGCGCTAAAGTCCTTGTTGAACTGCTTGCGCAGGTCGAGGGTAGCCTCCCAACCACGGGTGCGAAGCTTACCGTTGTTGGTTACAGGAGCTGCAGCACCAACCGAGGGGGGCAGTGCGGTGCCAGGACCCAGCATGTCGCTGGTGGTGCGCTGGTACCAGTCAAAGCCGAGGGTGAGGATGTCACCAAACAGGCCCAGGTCGATACCGGCATCCATGGTGGTGATGCGTTCCCAAGTCAGCGAGGAGTTCACCCAGCTGGGCAGACCGAGCTCGGTAACCTTGGCACCGCTCTCGTTGAGCCAGTAGATGTTGCTCTGGCTGATGGGGCTGATGAGCGACTGGAACTGGTTCTCGCCCACGGCCTCGTTACCGATGGTACCATAGGAGAAGCGCAGCTTACCGTTATCCACAATGTGGCGCAGGCGGTCCCAATATTTCTCCTGGGTGAAGCGGTAACCTACCGATCCCGAGGGGAAGAATGCCCAGTGGTCATTCACGGGGAAGCTCGACGAGCCGTCGTAGCGTCCGTTCAACTCGAGCAGGTAGATGCCCTTGTAGTCATAGTTGATGCGGCCAAAGTAACCGGCGGTAGCCTTGTCGCGGGTCCAGCTGGTAATGTTCCACTTGGTCTGGTCGCCATAGGTCAAAGCCAGCTCGGGATAGGCTTCGCTATAGAGCTGGGGCCTGTAAGCATAGAAGTAGTCGCTGGAGTAGTTGTCACCGTTGACACCGACCATGATGTTGAAGTTGTGAGCATCGTTGAAGCTCTTGTTCCAGTTCAAGGTGGCGTTAGCGGCCCACTTGTCGCTCTTGCTGTTGTCACGCCAAGCGTTGGTGTTACCGTCGTTCACGATCCACTGGGGGGTGACGCCGCTCCAGTTGTAGCCATAGACGGTGTGGTCGCTTGAACCGCTGTTCATGTTGCCGATCTCATAGGTGAAGTCGGCGTTCAAGGTCAGGTCCTTGGTGATGTGCATGGTGGTGAAGGCGGTCATGCTCAGGCGATCCATGGTGACGTTCTTGCGTGCAGCCTGCTTTTGCATGGCGATCACGCGGAAGTCGAGCTGCTCGCCCGTGTTGGGATCGGCAATCGTGCCACTGGGGATGAAGAAGGAGCCCCAGCGCCAGATGTACTGGTACATGTTGTTCCATGTATCGGCACGCGAGAAGTGGCGGCGCGAGAAGTTGATGCGTGCACCAACGGTCAACCAGTCGGTCAAGTCGGTCGAGATGTTGGCAGCGGCATTGTAGCGCTTGCGCATGGCGGGATTCCACTTCATGTTATCCTCCTTGTAGTTGTAGCCAAATGACAGGTAGTAGGTGGTGCGGTTGCTTGCACCGCGCACCGACACGTTGTGGCCCTGTGAGGGAGCGGCGTGGTTGTACCAGATGTTCTGGATGTCATAGTCGGCATAGTACATGGGCTGGCTGCCGATGAAGCGGTAATCACCCACGTCACCGTCGCTCACCCAGGGGCGCATCACGCCATAACCGATCTTCTTGCCGCCGTTCTGCTGCTTCCATGCCTCGGCATAGGGCAGCAGCTGGTCGAAGTACATACCGAAGAGCTCGACAGCGTCAGAGCCCTCGCGCTTCTTGGCCATGATGGCCGACTTGAGCTGTGTGGGCACATCGGGGAAGTCGGGCAGGAAGGTGGGATCGTCCCAACCGAAGTTGTTGGAGTAGCTGACGGTGGCGCGCTCACCCTTTTGACCAGCCTTGGTGGTGATCAAGATGACACCAAAGGCGGCACGGGTACCGTAGATCGATGACGAAGCAGCGTCCTTGAGTACCGAGACGGTGGCGATGTCGTTGCCGTTGAGCAGCTGCAGTCCATCCATGTCGCTCACCACACCGTCGATGACGATCATGGGCGAGCTGTCCTGGCCGTTGCTCAGGGTACCGACGCCACGAATGCGCATCGTGGGATTGCCGTCGATGTCACCGCTGGCGTTGATGATGCTCAGTCCGGGCACTGCGCCTTGCAATGCGCGTGACACGTCCTGCTCGGGACGTGAGTTGAAGGTCTTGTCGATGTCGACAGTGGAAACGGCACCGGTGAGGTTCACCTTCTTCTGTGTACCGTAGCCCACGACAACGAGTTCATCGAGCAGGGCCTTATCCTCGGCCATGACGATGTTCATGCCCGTAGTGGCACGGGCGGTCACCGTCTTGTAGCCGATGAACGAAATCTGCAGCTTGGCATTGGTGCCAGCTCTCAACGAGAAGTTACCGTCCACATCGGTCGATGTGCCACGGGTCGTTCCAACCTCGACAATGCTGGCGCCGATGATGGGTTCTCCCTTCTCATCGACGACGCGGCCTGTCACAATGGTGGTAGCAGAATTGGCCACCACTTGGGGCGCTGGTGCAGCTTGGGCCTGGTTGTAGTAACCAGTGCCGCATAGCATCAGCACTGCGCCCAAAAGAGCTAAATGTCTTTTCATAAGCACGTTTTAGTTAGTTAATATTTAGTTAGTTAATCTAGAAGATTCTGTAACGACTCTTGCCAAGGGTATAAAGCCTCAGTTTGCATTTGCTTTTTTTAACAAGATGCAAAATTCTATATTTTTTTTGAAATATCCAAAAAATCGAAGAGTTTTTGTAAAACCGAATGTTAAAAACCATAAAAAAATGTACATAACAAGTAAAATTTTGACTAAAAATGACCATATTTGGTGGGCCAAAACCATTTTTTTTGCCATTTTTTTGGCCACATGAATTTTTGTTTGCAAATTTGCCTTTCAAATCGCAAAAAATTAGAAAGATAATAATATTTAATATCTATTAATTTAAAGTAAGTGCGTATGAAAAAACAATTAGCACTGTTGGCCGCGCTGGCAATCGCCTGCGGAGCACCAGCTGGGATGACATCGCTTCCCAGCATGGGTTTCACAGCCGAGGCCCAGGCCAACAAAGTCTCTGGCGTCATACGTGACGCCCAAGGTGAGCCTCTCATCGGCGCGACCGTTAAGGTCAAGGGTACCAACCGCGGTACCGCCACCGATGTGGATGGCAAGTATTCAATCGTCGCCAACCGTGGTGACGTGCTCGTTGTGTCTTACATCGGCAGCAAGCCCATGGAGGTTACCGTGGGCAGCGGCTCGATGGACATCAACATGCAGGCCGGTGACCAGGTCCTTGACGAGGTGGTTGTGACCGCGCTCGGTATCCGCAAGGACAAGAAGTCGCTGGGTTATGCCGTTGACGACCTGAAGGCTGATGAGCTGATGCGCAACAAGAGCGCTAACGCCATCAACTCCCTGTCAGGTAAGATTGCTGGTGTGAACATCACCCAGTCGTCGGGTGCCGCAGGTTCGGGTGCCCAGATCATCCTGCGTGGTGGTACGTCGGGTGCTGAGTCCCGCGATAACCAGCCGATATTTGTTGTCGATGGAGTGATCTATGACAACTCGTCGGCTGTTGTCGGCAACTCTGCCTTTGACGGTATCATGAACAGTGCAACCACAACCTCTAACCGTGTGATGGATATCAACCCCGAGGATATTGACAACATCAGTGTCCTGAAGGGTCCGGCCGCATCGGCACTCTATGGTAGCCGTGCTGCCAACGGTGTTGTGCTCATCACCACCAAGAAAGGTAAAGAAGGCCGCATTGAGGTTAACTTGAGCGCCAAGTACATCCTTTCCCAGGTGAGCCACCTGCCCAAGGTGCAGAAGCAGTTTGGTCGTGGTTATCTCCAGGATTACTACGACGCTGATGGCAACTATCAGGGCGCTCAATATGGCGATACCCACAGCTATTCAAGCTGGGGTGCCCCCTATAGCCAGTCGGGCTTGAAGTGGTATGACAACATCGGTGAGTTCTTCCAGGATGGTGGCATTTGGGACACCAACCTGAGCGTGAGCGGTGGTAACAAGAACGGTAACTTCTACTTGAGTGGTTCGTTCTATGACCAGACGGGTATCGTCCCCGAGACCGGTTACAAGAAAACGACCTTCCGCTTCAACGGCGAGCAGCGCTGGGGCATCTTCACCGTTGGCGCTAACGCAGCCTACAGTGATGCCCGCACCGCCAAGACCCTGACCGGTGCTGCCCTGTATGGTTCAAGCGGTACAGGTGCGCTGTATGCAGTGTACAACTGGCCCACCAGCGAGAACATGAAGCATTATCTGAACGATGACGGCACCCGCTATCGCATGTTTGGTGACGAGGTTGTGCCCTGGAGTGAGATGGATAACCCCTACTGGATTATCAACAAGAACCCCATGAGGGACAATACCGAGCGCTTCACCGGCAACTTCAGTGTGAGGGCCGACCTCACCGACTGGTGGTGGATCAGCTACCGCATGGGTGTGGACAGCTACACGACCGACAACTCGATGCGCATCGCTAGTGGCGGTGTCTTCAAGAACGAGTGGCTCAACGGTTTCATGAGCGACAACACGCTTCGTTTCCGCTATTTGAGCAACAACTTGATGACCAACTTCAACAAGCAGTTTGGCGACTTCAACTTCAACCTGATGCTGGGTGGTTCTACCGACTATACCAAGACCCGCCGCGACTATCAGAAGGGTTGGGACTTCCAGATTGCTGATTTCTATAGCTACAATAACGTTCCCGAGTCCAACAAGAAGTTCTCGCACTCCAGCTCGCGCAAGCGCATGGTGTCGGCCTTCGGTGAGTTCCGCATGGACTGGCGCAACGCCATCTTCCTGACCGTTACCGGCCGTAACGACTGGACTTCTACCCTGCCCATCGAGAACCGCAGCTACTTCTATCCCAGTGTGAGTGGCGCTATCGCCTTCACCGAGCTCTTCCGTGAGAGCCTGCCCGATTGGTTCAGCTTTGGTAAGATTCGTGGTTCGTGGGCCAAGGTCGGTAAGGATACCAACCCCTACGAGACCGCCACGACGCTGTGGCCCGTGGGTGAATACCTGAACGGCGCTATCGGTCTGGGTAACAGCTGGGAGCGTGGTAACCCCTACATCAAGCCCGAGATGGGTAACGCCCTCGAGTTTGGTATCGAACTGCGCTTTATCCAGAACCGCTTGAAATTTGACGCTACCTGGTACAAGAACAAATCGGTCAACCAGATTCTGTCGCCGCGTGGCCCTCAGTCCACTGCCTACATCTTCTGCTCGATCAACGCCGGTACCGTTTATAACAAGGGTATTGAGCTCAGCTTGAGCGGCACTCCCATCCAGACCCGTGACTTCACTTGGGAGACCGGTATCAATGCTGCCGGTAACCGTGGCACCATGGATGGCCTGCCCACCGGTATGGACATCATGTACCTGACTGATGTACAGTATGGCAGCGCCAAGGCTGCAACCTTCTCGGGTGGTGACTTCATGGCTATCGCCGGTACCAAGTGGTCGCGCGTGGCTGATACCGAGGAGAACCGCAAGTACAATCCCGACATGATCGGTAAGCTGATTCTTGACAAGAACGGCATGCCTCAGCAGGCCGAGTCTGGCAAGATCTATGAGGTGGGTAACCGTGAGCCCAAGTTCACTGGCGGTTGGAACAACACCTTCACTTGGAAGAATGTTTCGTTTAACATGTTGTGGGAATTCCGCGTTGGTGGCGATGTTTTTAACGGCACCAAGTATGCCATGTCGATGAGCGGCGTGAGCGAGCTCAGCGGTGACTGGCGCAACAATCCCCTGACCATCAGTGGTGTTAACGGTCATGACGAGGTCGTTGGCCATGACGCTAACGGCAACGACATCATTGCTACTATCTATGAAGACGTGTCCAACACGTGGAAACCTGGTGAGACCTGCACCTATAACGGCAAGCAGATGAGCTCGACCAACGTGATCACCAATTACTACACTGGTGCCTATGGCTACGAGACCGCTAACTGGATCACCAAGGTGAACAGCCTGCGTCTGCGCACCATCTCGCTGAGCTACAGCCTGCCTAGGGTCTTGCTCGCTAAGACCAAGGTCCTCGACCGCGCCATCATCACCGCAAGCGCCACCAACCTGTTGTTGTTCACCAACTATGACGGTGATCCCGAGGTTGCAGCCGCTGGTGCTGGCCGTGGTGGTTCATCATCGGTAGGTTTTGACTACTGTGGTGTTCCCTCAACCCGTCAGTATGCACTCGGTGTTAACCTGACCTTCGGTGGCGACTATGCCGCTCCTGCCCGCGTGAACAACGTTGAGCTCGAGAACCTGAACGGCCAGATTAATGACCTGCGCAGCCAGCTGGCTAACGCCCAGAACGCCAGCAACGCACGCATCGCTCAGCTCGAGAACGATCTCGCTGCCGCCAACAAGGCGCTGGCTAACTGCCGCAACGACCTGAACGCTGCCAAAAACAAGCCCGCAGCCGTTGTTGACAACAGCAAGCAGTACATGAACGTGCTGGTTCACTTCCCCGTGAACAAGACCGCCGTTAGCACCGACCAGCGCCCCAACGTTGAGCGCGTGGCTAATTACCTGAAGAGCCATCCCGAGGCTACCTGCACCATCAAGGGCTACGCTTCTCCCGAGGGCAACCAGGACAACAACATCAAGCTCGCTCAGGGCCGTGCCGCAAGCGTGAAGGATATGCTCGTGAAGAAGTATGGTATCGCCGCTGGCCGCATCAACGCCGAGGGTCAGGGCATCAGCAACATGTTTGACGAGTTGAGCTGGAACCGTGTTTCGATTTGCGAAATCGTTGTAAAGTAATCATTAACTGACTATTAATAACAGATATAATTATGAAACTTTTCAAATCAATTATACTGTGCGGTTTGGGAGTCGCAGCATTGGCCTTGACCTCGTGCAACGACTGGCTGGATGTGAACACCGATCCCGATAACCCTTCAGACCAGATCGTGAGCTATGATCAGCGTCTGGCTCACCTTGAGTTCTATTCTAATAGCGCTCACCAATTTGCCGACTGGCGCACCAACTTCATTACTGGTGACTGGACCCGTTACTACAATGGTGGAACTTACTGGCACATGTCCTACTGGAATCCCCAGACGGGTGCCGTGACCACCTCCTACCAGTGGTTCTTTGTCGGTGCCTATGCCAACATCGTTGACATGTACAACAAGGCTATGGCCGCCAATGACAAGAAGTTTGCAGGTATCGCCCGACTGATGAAGGCTTATGGCTTCATGCTCATGACCGACCTTCACGGTGAGATGCCCTATACCGAGGCTGGTGGTATCGAGGCGCTGCCCCACTACGACACGGGCCGCACCATCTTCATGGGCTGTATCAACGACATCGAGGAGGCTATTGCTCTGCTCGAGGAAGGCCGCAGCCAGACGGGCAACGAGTTTGCCAATCTGGCATCGGTTGACTGGTGGAACAAGGGCGACGTCGACAAGTGGATCAAGTTGGCCTACTTCCTGAAAGCCCGCTGGTTGCTCAAGCTCACCAAGAAGGGTCCTGGCAGCTACAAGGATGGCAAGTATGATGCTAACGAGATTCTCGCATGCCTTGACAAGGCCATGCAGAGCAATGCCGACAACACCATCATCTACCACACCGATGACAACGGCGCTACCCACGACGTACTGGGTTGGGATGAGCCTGTTGACTACTCACCCTTGTATTCAGTGTGCGGTATGAATGCCGGTTACATGGTGACCAAGATGCTCTATGACAACCTGACTAACTTTGGTGGTTATGGCGTCGAGGATCCCCGTGCTGACCACATCATCCCCTGGGCTTACAGTGAGAAGGGCGAGAACACGCCCGCCGAGATCAAGTGGATTGGCAACTGGCGTCGTTCGCTGGGTGTTGACATGGCTTCGGGTATCAACCAGGCTGGTGGCCCCCTGCGTGCCGCTTACACCACATCGGCTGTTGAGAAAGGCCCCGAGGGCAACAAGAAGACCTTCCTGCACTGGTACATCAACGACAACAACCCCGACCGTTGGGGTGATACCGTCTATGTAGAGTGCACCAGCGAGTCTAAGGGTTATGCTGGCAAGAAGGACCTGCTCTATCGCCGTGGTGGTGCTGATGTTGAGGGTTCCAAGGAGTCAGGATCATACTACTCCCGCGTGAGCTCGCCCACCTATGTTGGCACTTATGCCGAGTGCTGCCTGATCCGTGCCGAGGTTCTCTTCAACCAGGGCCAGAAGGCTGCCGCATTTGAAGCCTACAAGAAGGGTATCCAGGCTAGCATCGAGTTGATGAACCAGAAACTGAACGCTTGGGTTTCAGAGGATCCCAGCCTCGCCGACTGCCCGTCGTTCACCCCGATTCAGCAAGAGGCTATCGACAACTTCTTGAACAATGGTATCGGTAATGCCGGTGACATCACCCTGGGCCACATCCTGACCCAGAAGCGTATCGCCCTCAACTTCTCAGTCGAGATCTGGAACGATATGCGCCGCTATGACTTTGATCCCAACCTGTTCTTCGGTTGGCACATCCCCGCCTATCACGCATTTGTAGCCGCTGCCACCAAGGGTATCCCCGAGGGCAAGCAGTTCCGCCGCTGGCGTCAGTGCTCACACGAGTACAACTACAATGCAGCCAATCTGCAGGCCATCGGTGCCCAGGTTCCTGGCGCTGTGATGACCAAGGACGGTAAGGAGAACCGCTGGAATGAGGATGATGAGGTCTGGACCATCCCCGTATGGTGGGATAGCGACCAGGAGTAATCCCCCACTCTATCCATCAATAACAACGTCCGCCGAGGCCTATCGCCCCGGCGGCGTTGTTTTTGTGGATGGGAAATCATGGTGCAGTAATGATAAAAAAGGGCTGATTGTTTTGATTGAGCGGGATTTGCAGTATCTTTGTACTCATGAAACAGTTGGTGATATTTGGAAACACCTATCATAAGGGTGATATCAAGCGCGTGTTGGGCTTGCTCGACCACTTGCGGCATCAGGGTTTGGAAGTGGCTGTTGAGCGTGACTATCTGGAGTACTTGAGGACCTCGGGCGAGGCGGTTGACGTGCCGTCGTTTGAGGCACAGTCGGTGCCCATGGCCGACATGGCGCTGTCGCTGGGCGGTGATGGCACATTCCTGACGACGGTGATGTGGGTGTCGCGGCTGGGAATGCCCATCCTGGGGGTGAACCTGGGCCATCTGGGCTATTTGACCGCTGGCGGCCTTGACGAGCATGGCAACATGATTGACGATGTGCTGGCAGGCAATTACCACATTGAGGAGCGCACGATGCTTCAGGTGGCCTGTGATGCCGTGGAGATTGCCCACCCGTGGGCATTGAACGAGATTGCTATCCTGCGCCATGACACATCATCGATGCTCGACATGGAGACGCGGCTGCGGGGGCATGAGTTGACGACTTACCGTGGTGACGGACTGATTGTGAGTACGCCCACCGGCTCGACGGCCTATAACATGAGCGTTGGAGGGCCTATCCTGGAGCCCACGACGTCGTGCCTGGTGCTGTCGCCCATCTCTCCCCACTCGTTGACGATGCGGCCGCTGGTGGTGAGCGACGACAGCGAGATTGTGGTGAGGACCCACTCGCGGGCTGACCATTACGAGGTGAGTATCGACGGTGAGGTGACGCTGTGCCCCACGGGCTCGTTGCTGACTATCGCCCGCGCTCCCTATTGCGCCCGCGTCGTGCAGCGCATGGGCAACAACTTTGCCAACACCCTGCGCCAGAAACTGCTGTGGGGTACCGACCAGCGCTAAAAGTTACGGCCACGCTAGGGGCGTGACCGTACTTAGATTATTATCAAGTGATTATTTTCGAGTTTTAACGCTGATAGAGGCGGCGGTGCATGAGCACTGATCGATAGATGTGTATCATGTGATCGGCCAACTCCTTGCCAGTGAAGCGCTCGGTGTTCTCGCGAGCAGCCTGGAGCATAGCTTTGCGCTTGTTCTCGTCCTCCAGGATTTCGCTGAGCTGATCGGCTCCATCGCCAAAGTTGTCGTAGTAGATGGCGCCGTCGCCACCGAACTCGCGAGCCTTGGCTGAATCCTTGCAGATGACCAAAGCGCCACTGCGCTGGGCGTTGATGATCTTGTAGTTGTCGCGAATGCGTTCAGTGTTGGGGATGATGACAGCCTGGGCCATCTTAGCCACGGCGGTGAGGTCGTTGTGGTGGATCTTGTCGACCTGCTTGAAGCGGTGGAAGATGTGCAGGTCATGGGCCTGCTCCTTGATGACGTTGTCAAAGTGTGTGGTGCGGTAGCCGAGCATCACAATCGAAATCTTGCGGTTGCGCAACTCGTGAACGAGCTGCATGGCCTCCTTGAGGTTGTCATCCTTGTCGAGGCGTCCCTTATAGAGGATAAACTTCTCGGGCAGATGGTACTTTTCACGGATGATCTCGAACATGTTCTCAGGTACAGAATCGTCACAACCAGCGAAATAGCAGGGATGCACGACCTCAACGTTGTCGGGGTTGACGTGGTAGTGGTCAATGATAATCTGACGGTCCTCCTCGTTGAGCGCGATGACGCGCTTAGCGATCTTGCAGGACTTGCGTGCCCGGCGCTGCATGTACATCCTATCGGCCCAATTCTTAGCTGACTTGTACAGGGGGTCGGTCATCGTGAACACGGTAGGGAAACTGCTGCCTGCAAATCCTGAAGCGATGCCGTCGTCAATGCCATGGAAGGTGTTGACGCCGTGAGCCTTGGCCGACTTGACGATGCCGTTGTTGAAATACCACCTGGTCTTGTAGTGGATATAGGAGCGCGGGAATTTCACACGCACGCTCTTATCGTTATACAACTCGGTCATTCGTTTATTCCTGGAGCTGCTTTGCTTGGGCGAATACAGGATATAATAGTTGTCGGGATAATATGTGGACAAAGCCTTGATAAGGATACGTCCATAGTAAGACGTATCGGTATTCTCCATGACTATCTTGCGGCCACCATAACCTACTACCATAATGTATTTCTATTTTTCGTTTGTATAGTTCTTGATTTGGGAAGTGTTCCTAAAAACGTGCAAATTTACAATATATTTTTCTTTTCTATACCTTTTTATCGGCATTTTTCTCAAAATGAGTTAACTTTGCGTCAAAAAATGAGGAAATATGATGAAGAATATTCTGATGATTCTGTGTGTGGCTGCCGCGTTTTTATCGTGCTCGACCCACAAGCAGGCTGACAATTACAACCTGAGTCCCGATGATGTGTTTGTACTCAATGAGAGTGATATTGCTCGCGAGACCTGGTTGATAAACAACACCATCAAGGGTGAGTGGACCTATAGCGGTCCCAGTGTTGACGTGAGCGGCAAGAATGTCTTGGCTGGTCTAGGCAAGCCGCTGGCTAAGAGTAAGTTGAAAAAGAAACTCAAGGAGGCCTACAAGAAGATGGGGCTTACCAAAATCAAGCCACAATTTGCTTTTGACCCTGACGGGACGTGCACGATCCAGATTCTGGGCAGGAAAGTCAAGGGCACTTACAACTACAACCCCGATCTGGAGAAAATCACCATGAAGTGGCATGGTGTGCCTGTGACGGCAAAGCTCAAGCGTGACGGTAAGAAGAAGTTGCACCTCACCTTTGATGCCGACAAACTGTTGTCGCTCATCTCGCTGGTGAGCAGCTTCAGCGACAGTTCTACCGTCAAGGCGCTGGGAACACTCATCGATAACTATGATGACGTGTTGATAGGCTTTGAACTCAAGAAGTAGCTAGCGCACACAGCGTGCTACAACATAGTGGGTCCCAAGAACTGTAACCGGTTCTTGGGACCCTTATTAATTACTCAAGCCTTGTCGTTAACGGCGACGGGTCACATCCCTCATGTGCTGCTTGCCCTCGTTGACAGCTTGTTTCTTGTTCATCATGCCGGGCTGGCTTTTGCTCCCGGGCTGGCTCTTAGATGGGCCCATTCCAGGATACATGCCACTGGGTTGGGGCTGCGACTTGCTCTCGGGAGCCCCAAAGGTGCGTCCACTGTAAGCGCTGTGGTCAAAGTAGCGGTTCGAGCCCTTGTAAACCTGATATCCGGGAGGAGCCGCATAGTAGAATCGATCCTTGGGATAGCGGTTATAGACTGTAAAGACAAACTTCTTGTTTTGCCACGAGATGGGGCGGTAGAAGTAATCCATCGTCATGTAGAGGTTGTACTGCACGGGCGACAACACATAGCGCAGCTCGTTGTTACGGCGTGTCCAAAAAGTGCCAAAGATGTCGTCATACACGTCAACACACATGATGTAGTCGATGTTGATTTCATACACGGCATTGTATTGGTCGTAGCTAAGTCCAAGCTCATAGGCCATCTTATCGGTCAAGAAGAAAGCTTGGTCGCGCGCCGATTTGTAGCTCATCGCGTTGGCGGCTGTCCCGAGGGTCAGCACTGCCACCATTGTTAAGATAAACCGTTTCATAGTGCGTAAGTTTTAATCGTTATTAAATGTTTGTTGCCCCAAAATTAGTTTTAATGATATTTTGCTGCAAATTTTTTAGACAAATATTTATAAATAATCGACTAATTACCCCTGTCAGTGCATATCCCGTGCCAATCTGGCCCTGCTATCCCGATGCTGGCAGCAATTCAAGACCAAGGGCCGAAATTTGACTTTTAAAAGCCGAAAAAAACCGAAATTCTGAATTTTGGTCACTCATCACCCCAAATATCATGGTTTATTTGTATTTTTGCCAGCATGATTGATTTCACGCCATTGTTACGCAACCATTTCTTGGGGCGCTTGCGACAGCAGGTGCGCTACATTGACCATGCCGATGCAGTGCAGCAGGGAGAACTGGTGCGCCTCGTCGAGAAGGCGGCATTGACGCGCATCGGGCGCAAATATGACTTCTCGTCAATCAGGACCTATCGCCAGTTTGCCTCAACCCTGCCCCTCTACAGTTACGAGAATCTACAGCCACAGATCATGAGGATGATCAATGGCGCTAAAGACGAGCTATGGCCAGGTCGTTGCATCAACTTTGCGCAGTCATCGGGCACGAGCGACGGGCGCAGCAAGTTTATCCCCATCACGCGAGAGTCGTTTAGCTGGAATCATTATCAAGGTAGCAGCGACGTGGTGTCCCACTACCTGAACTTGAATCCGTCGAGCCGCATTTTTTCGGGCAAGGCGCTGATTTTGGGCGGCAGTTTTTCCACCCGCTTGCAGGTGCCGCGTGGCGTGAGGGTTGGTGACTTGAGCGCCAACCTCATCGAGAACATGAATCCGCTGGCCAATCTGGTGCGCATTCCTGACCGCCGCGTGGCGCTCATGGAGGACTGGGTCGAGAAGTTGCCCTTATTGGTTGAGGCGAGCATAGGCCAGAACGTGACTAACCTGAGTGGTGTACCCTCATGGTTTCTCACCGTGCTCAAGGAAGTGCTCAAGCGCACAGGTAAGTCTAGCGTCCACGAGGTGTGGCCCAATTTGGAGGTCTTTTTCCATGGTGGCATCGCTTTTGAGCCCTATCGTCAGCAATATGAGGCGATTTGTGACATAAGCAAGATGCATTTCCTTGATACTTACAACGCCAGCGAAGGTTTCTTTGCCGTGCAGAGCGACTGGGACAGCGAGGCAATGTTATTGCTGCTGGATGTGGGCGTGTTCTATGAGTTCCTGCCCGTTGAGGAGAGTGACAGTGACACCCCCGAGGTGTACCCCATCTGGGAAGTCGAGAAGGGGCGCACCTATGAGTTGATTATCACGGCCGCCAACGGCCTGTGGCGCTATCGCCTCGGCGACACCGTGACGATCAAGCAACTTAATCCATTGAAGATTACCATAGCAGGTAGAACCCACAGTTTCATCAACGCCTTTGGCGAGGAATTGATGGTACATAACGCTGACCATGCCATCACACAGGCTTCCCAAAAAACTTGTGCCGAGGTGCTCAACTACACGGCAGCTCCAGTCTATACCCACGACGGCGAGCGCGGTCATCACCAGTGGCTCGTCGAGTTTGCCCATGAACCGCAGGACAAGGAACGGTTTATGCAGCTGCTCGACCAGCACCTGCGTGAGGTGAACAGCGACTACGATGCCAAGCGCACTGGCGATATCTTCCTTGCAGCGCCATCACTCGTTGTTGCACCAGCGGGCCTGTTTGACCGTTGGCTGGCCTCAACCGGCAAGTTAGGCGGCCAGCGCAAGGTGCCCCGCCTGAGCAACAATCGCAAAATCATTGAGCAGATGCTTCAACTCATGGAAAAATGAACAAGAGAATCAGCATGTGGAAACGAATCATTCACAGTAATATCGGGTCGGCTGCGCTGAATATGCTGGTGGCCTACCTGGTGTGGATGCTCTCGAGGGTGGCGTTTTTTGCCGAGAACTGGTCCACGTTTGCC